>ERZ773233.2073-NODE-2073-length-11294-cov-22.039594_pt1 | contig 11294 bp, 15 predicted proteins | sample MGYA00580991_ERZ773233 | MGnify/ENA primary metagenome ERZ773233 (study PRJEB29015, sample SAMEA2738178) | human oral metagenome | biome: human oral; feature: human-associated habitat; material: saliva | place: China | collected 2161 ...
AGGCTCCAAGTCTTGTGGCTGATAAACAGTTGGAAGAACTTGCCCTTCATGTAGATTTAGAAAATGAATAAAGCACCTCTTCATAAACATGTTAAATTTGTAGCGAAAAAGTCTGCGAAGAAAATGGGCGTTTTGCAGGCTGTACGTAGTATTTCCCGTGAAAAATATACTGAAAAAGTCTCAGCTTCTTTACTTTATGGTCTCTTATCGTCAATCGCCGTTAATTTCTTTTTTCAACCTGGACATGTTTACTCCAGTGGAGCAACAGGTTTGGCACAGGTTTTATCGGCATTGAGTGTTAGAACTTTGGGCTTTGAGATACCAGTATCATTGACTTTCTATGCGATTAATATCCCTCTCTTGATTATGGCTTGGTACAAGATTGGCCATAAATTTACAATCTTTACCTTCATTACAGTAACGATGAGCTCCCTTTTTATTCAGGTGATGCCACATGTAACCTTGACAGAGGATCCTTTGATCAATGCTATCTTTGGTGGTTTGGTCATGGGTACGGGGATTGGTTTCGGTTTAAAATCACGTATCTCTAGTGGGGGGACGGATATCGTTAGCCTCACTATTCGTAAGAAAACAGGTCGTGATGTTGGTAATATCTCCTTGATTGTCAATGGAATTATCATGGTTTTTGCGGGCATTCTTTTTGGTTGGAAATATGCTCTTTATTCAATGGTGACTATTTTTGTTTCTAGTCGAGTTACAGATGCGATTTTCACAAAACAAAAGAAAATGCAGGCTATGATTGTCACAAGTAATCCTGACCCAGTTGTAAGGATGATTCAGAAGAAACTCCACCGTGGAGTAACGCTGATTAATGATGCGGAAGGGACTTATAATCACGAAAAGAAAGCAGTATTACTGGCGATTATTACGCGTGAAGAGTATACTGACTTCAAGCATTATATGAGAAAGGCAGATCCCAAAGCCTTTGTCTCCATCGCAGAAAATGTACATATTCTAGGTCGTTTTGTTGATTTAGATGACTAACAAAAAAAGGAAGTTGACGAACGTTAGCTTCTTTTTTGTTGGAGAGAATTCTTGACGAAATGCCTGCTTGACTTTACAATATCAGTATGATTAGATTTTTAATTCCAACCGCAAAAGAAATGAAGGCCAGTAAGGAAGTTTCGTCTCAAAAATTATCCGAAAAGAGTGCGGCTATCCTAACTGAAATGGCAAAATTGTCCACAGATGAATTATCCACAGCTTATAAAATAAAGCCTGAGCAGGCTGAGAAAGAAAAGCAGCGCTGGGCTGCGATTTTATCGGGAGAAGCGAAAACCTATCCGGCTATCGAGCTTTTTAATGGACTGATGTATCGTCACATCAAACGTAGTGACTTATCCACATGTGAAAAAGAATTCTTAGACCAACAAGTATTTATCACATCTTCTTTTTATGGAATCATTCCCGCTTTTTACCCGATTCAAGAACATCGTCATGACTTTCATACGAAGATTAAGGTTGATGGTCAGTCCTTAAAAAACTATTGGCGTGCTGAATATGATCAATTTTTAGAGGAGAGTCAAGTTCCGGTTGTTTCTTTGCTTTCAAGTGAATTCGAGGATGTTTTTAGTCCAACTCTTCGTAAGCAGTTATTCACGGTTAGTTTTATGGAAGACCGCAATGGGGTTCTTAAGACTCACTCTACGATTTCCAAAAAGGCAAGAGGGGCTTTTTTGACAGCTGTTATGGAGGAGAATTGTCAAACGATTAATGATTTACGAAAATTGTCTTTTGATGAGTTTAATTATCGTGAGGATTTATCCTCTAATAATGAGCTAGTTTTTGTTAAAATTGCATAAAAAGTCTGAGTTATAAGCTCAGACTTTTTTATAGCATATCTTTACGATCGACTTGTTCATAGTTCGTTTGACCGTCATTTAGCTTGTCCCAAATAATGACTGCTCCTTGATCAAGAGATTTTTTGACATCAATAATACGTTGATTAGATGATCCTCGAAACTGGAGCATAAGGTTCTTTTTAGTAATATCAAAACGTCCATCTACGAGAATGTCAACGAGATGAAGAAGTTCTAGCTTATCAGGAGTTTCAAGCATTAGCTCTTCCCAAGTATAACCAGTCCAAGACCAAATGTCTTTTTCGGGTAGCTCCTTACGGATACGCTTGACTAGGGGAATGAGAATACCAGTATTTAGAAAAGGTTCTCCACCCAGTAGCGTGAGACCTTGCACGTAGGGTTGTGCTAAATCTTGCATGATTTGTTCTTCTAGTTCTTTGGTATAGGGAATCCCTGCCTTGAAGGACCAGGTAGCAGCGTTATAGCATCCCTCACAGTGAAACATGCAACCAGAGACATAAAGTGAGTTACGGACCCCTTCACCATCAACAAAATTAAAGGCCTTATAGTCAATAATGCGTCCTTGGCTAAGCTCTTCGGACTTCCATTCTTGTGGTTTTGGTGTATTCCATGTCATGATTTTACTCCAAATCTATCCAATAGCGCTCAGTTTTGTTACAAATGTTCTCAAGTTGACCACCGTTGGCTAATATAACAGCTCGGCTGGCTGGATTTTCTGTGCTACAAGTGACCAGAGCACGCTGAATATTCTTCTCCTTGGCTACTTGCAGGCCTTGACGGAGAGATTCTTTTGCATACCCCTTGCCACGTTCAGATGGACGGATGGAGTAGCCAATATGACCACCTTTTTCTAGTAAGTGCCCATTTAAACGAAGACGAAGATGTAGAAAACCAAGAGCATGACCTGATTCGTTGAAACTGCCCAGCTGTATAGCAGGAACCCAGTTTTCAGGGATATTAAGTCCCGCTTCTGACTGAAGATTTTCTTCTAGCCACTCTTCATAAATAAAATTGTCCGCGTTCCAAAATCCACCATCATGGGCAGATTTCTCCCTTTCAAATTCAGCCATCATGTCTAAGATAGCTTCTTTATCTGCTTGACTTGGTCGGCGTAAAATCATCTTATTTCTTCTTTCCAGCTTTTTTTAAAAGGGCTTGGACACGTGCTTTTTTGTCATTTTTGACGGTTGCATTTTTTTCGTGGTAACGTTCCACCTGTTGCATACCTTTATAATCTAATTGATATTTTCCCATTGTATTCCTTTCTAAAAACTAAATAAGCAAAGCAGTTGGAGGGTATTATCCAGCTGCTTCTAGTTTATTATAATGCATTATAGGTCTTATTAGAGATGTTTGCCTTCATATTTGATGGTAGACCCATTCATATGTTTGACTCGGGCTGAGATTTCTTTGTGGCGTCCTTTAACCATAGGGCGGGCCTGTGGATTCCCTAAATAACCGCAAGTACGTTTGACGACATCAACTGTTTTAGGATCTGTGTTACCACAATTAGGGCACATGAACCCACGTTCTGTTGGAGTGAAATCCCCTTCAAAGTCACACTTGTAGCATTTATCAATTGGAGTATTAGTGCCAAGATAGCCGACACGGTCGTAGGCAAAATCCCAAACAGCTTCAAGTGCCTTAGGATTTTGTTGGAGGACTGGATATTCACAATAATGGATGAATCCACCAGTTGCACCAGCCTCTGGGTAAGCTTTCTCAAATTCCAACTTTTCAAATGGTGTTGGATTTTTACGGACATCGTAGTGGAAGGAGTTGGTGTAATATTCTTTATCTGTGATATCAGTTACAACACCGAATTTTTCAGTATCCAAGCGACAGAAGCGATCTGTTAAACTTTCTGATGGTGTTGAATAAACAGAGAAATGATAGTCATATTCGTCAGACCAACTTTCACAAGCATTTTTCATTGCTTTAACGATATTTAAAGTAAATGCCTTGGCTTCTAGATTAGTTTCCCAATCGCTACCATAAAAAACAGATGCCACCTCATAAAGCCCAATATAACCAAGTGATACGGTTGCACGACGATGTTTAAAGAGTTGATCTACATTGTCGAACTTGCCAAGTCGTTGACCGAATGCACCATACTGATAAAGGATTGGTGCATTGGCAGGTGTAGCTTCTTTGACCCGCTCAACTCGGTAAACGAGGGCATCTTTGGCAATTCCCATTCTCTCTTCAAAAATTTCCCAAAATTTATCTTGGTTTCCTTTAGACTCTAGCGCAATTCTAGGGAGATTAAGGGTGACTACGCCAAGATTCATTCGTCCAGAATTAACTTCAACGCCATTTTCATCTTTCCAACCCTGAAGGAAGGAACGACATCCCATAGGGGCTTTGAAGGAGCCTGTCAATTCAATGATTTTGTCATATGATAGGACATCTGGATACATGCGCTTAGTTGCACATTCAAGTGCTAGCTGTTTAATGTCGTAGTTAGGTGAATTAGGTTCCAAGTTAAGTCCGCGCTTTAGGGTGAAGATGAGTTTTGGGAAAATGGCTGTGCGGTGCTCTGATCCAAGGCCTAAAATACGAACTTGGAGGATAGCTTTTTGGATTTCACGCTCAAACCAGTTTGTTCCCAAACCAAAACCGAGAGAGGTAAATGGTGTTTGACCATTTGAGGTGAAAAGCGTATTTATCTCATATTCAAGAGATTGCATAGCATCATAGATATCTTTACGCGTTTTAGCACGAGCATAGTCTTCCTGTTTTTCCTCAGTCACCCATTCTTTAGCATCTGCTAAATGTTTCTTGTAGTTGAGTTCTGCATAAGGCGCTAAGAACTCATCAATACGGTCTGCTGTACAGCCACCATACTGACTAGAGGCAACATTTGCGATAATTTGTGAAATTTGTGCTGTTGCAGTTTGAATGGATTTGGGACTTTCTACTTCAGCGTTACCGATTTTAAAACCATTTGCCAACATGCCTTTGAAGTCAATCAAACAACAGTTTGTCATAGGCGTGTAAGGGCTGTAGTCTAAATCGTGGAAATGGATATCTCCCTTTTGATGAGCATTTGCTACATGTGGAGGAAGCATCTTAAGTCCAACGGATTTTCCAACAATACCTGCGGTTAAATCACGCTGTGTATTGTATAAATCACTATCCTTATTAGCATTTTCATGAACAAGAGCCTGATCTTTATTAACCAGCTTGTTAATGGTGAAATTGATATCAGTAGCCTGAGAACGCTCAAAATCACGTTTGGTACGGTAGTTAATGTATTCTTGAGCGATAGCGTATTCGTTAGCCTCGAGTAACTCATGCTCTACGATACTTTGAATTTCGTATATTTTGATATTGTGAGAGAAGCGATCATTGATTTCGGCCACAACACGGTTGGCAATTCCCTCCAATTTAGTCTCAATTAATGGTGTGATAGGTGTGATAGCTTCACTTGCTTTGAGAATAGCTTCATATATTTTACCTGAATCAAAAACAACCATACGCCCATCGCGCTTGATAACTTTGATATCGGGTTTGACTGTAACCTTTTCTTTTTCTAATGTAATCATCTAAAAATCACCTCGTTACTAATTATAGCACTAAGCAAAAAAAAATCAATATATTGTGGTATGTTTTTATCTCAACCACTATATATTGATTTTTTGACCTATTTTAGGACATAGACAGTATATCGTTCAACGCCTTTTACAGGTGTTTTTTTATAGTTTTTTGAAAGCGTCGATTTAATCTCAGAAGGCAATTGCGTATCTTGTTGGACAACGATATATTGTGCAGAATCTTGAACAAGGGTGTCTAAAAGAGCCTTTTGATGACTTGATTTAGCTGTGTTAAGTTCAGGAAGAACAAATGGTGAAGCTGATTTACGATTACTTTTCAAATAAATTTTTGCTGATGAATCATAAACGTAAATAGTTTCATCTTTCTTGGTATTTTTAGCGAGGTAATTTGCGACAGTGCTACGTTCAGCATTATTTCCTAAATTAAATAGGAACATGATGATTGGCATAGCAAAGGCAAATGCAAAAACTACTATAGGTAAGAAATAATTACGGCTAAGGAAGATACCAAAAACTTTAAGCGTGTGGATTTGGTTACCATTACGACGTCGGTGAGAGGTTCGCTCCGCTCTTTTTTTAATAGCATCATCCAGAGAAAGTGCAGTCAAGACTAAACCATATGGGACGATGTTAAGAATGCTGTAAAGTCCAAAACTTTGAGATAATAGACTGTAAACTAGTGTAAAGATAAAGCTAAGGATTAATACCCATTTGATGCTTTTATCTTTAGCATCACCAAGTAGGTGGTTACCTGTAGTAACTGCACCAATAAGGAGTCCAGAACCTATAACAGCAAAACTTTGGTAAGCCAAAGTCAGTAGAAAGTCATTTTTTTCTACAGCGAACTGTGTAAAGTTGTAAACTAGAACTTGATTAATATAATCCGAAGTGATTTGCAAGTTTAGGATAAAATAAAGGCATAGGTACAGTACTAAAATATTACCAAAAATAATACAAAGGACTTGGTAAAAACCACGAGCAAAGTGCTTGTTGACAAGATTGTAAACGAATATTGTCACAAGTGACAATATCCAGAAAATAAGAGTTCGAGCTTCAAAGAGTGCTCCAGCAGTACCAGCAAAGCCGTAAAGAATAAAGGCTTCATCACGACTGTGACCAGCAAAGTATCGGGTTAAGAAGAAGATAGCACCGAGGACAAAAGGCATGGCAAATTGGATAGGATAGAGTCCACCAAAACCAAGTGTTCCATTAATTAAAAAGAAAATAATACTAATTAGAGTTGCAATTTCCTTCTTATTTGTCATATGCATGACAGTCTTGTAAAGGTAGCTACCAGAAAGATAGTAGGTTAGAAACTGTATTGGAATTAACCAAAGAGTAGACCCCAGACGAAAAGCCAGAGAAATTAGGAGATAATAGAAGAACCCACCTGTCGCAAAAAAGTCAGAATAAGGTAAACTACCGTTGGCAAACATTTTTGCAATGTAAAGGTTTTGGGATTGTATATTATTGGCAAAGTCTGTAAAGTAAGGGATTGATATACTACATACACTCAAAATCAGACTGAAGATAAGGATATGTGCCTTATGCTTCCAAGGAAGTGAAATCTTAGTTTGTTTCTCTGTCTGGGAAGAATTTGATTCTTTTGTATGCCCTTGAATTGTTACTTCAATCTTTTCAGATTGCCTATCATGTGTATGAGATTGATGGTGACTTCGATGATAACCTTGATAGCCACCTGATTCTAAGGTATTGTCTTCGTTATATGGATTCAAATTAAACTCCTTTGCTGTCATTTTGAAAGTTACAAATAAGGGAAAAAACCCAAAATCTCTTATTTAAAGTATATCAGATAATACCATTTAGTCAATTTCTCTCTAATTTCTGACATTTAAGTAAAAATCGTCTAAAAAAGAGACTGAAATAAACTATTTCAATCTCTTTTTTAGAAGTAAATAATTAGGGTTGGTTACGCCCAATATTATTTTTAGTTTTCATCGATAAAGCTATTGAAAACTTCTTCAATCATATCCCATTCAGCATCTGAATCTTCAGGAATTGGTTGAAGGTCGCCTTCAGTGCCGTCCTCATTTTCAGTGAATGAGTATGCTTGGATTTCGATTTCTCCATTTGCATCTTCTTCAGCACCAGCTGGAACCAAAAGAACGTAGTTCTTACCGAATTCTTCACGTCCATCAATCGTCAACAAGATTTCAAAAAGTGTTTCATTTCCTTGTTCGTCTACTAAAGTGATGACTTCATGGTCATGGTTGTGATCGTGATTGTGTGACATATTGTCCTCCTTTTTGAAGAGAGTACTCAATAGTGAGGTGAATCTAGTAGTTCTGACTGGCAGTTCACTAGATTGTCGCTCGACTAATGGGTCTCTATTTACAGTCTATTAAAACATTCGATCGAGGTAGTTTTGCAGAATAAGTTGAGCAGCCAATTTATCAATAACTTTTTTACGCTTACCACGGCTAACATCTGCTTGTTCGACTAACATACGTTCTGCTTGAACAGTTGTCAATCGCTCGTCTTGGTAATCTACAGGAATGCTAAAGATTTCCTTGATTTTATCACCATAAGCTTTGCTAGCCTCAACACGTGGTCCTTCAGTGTTATTCATATTTTTAGGGAGACCAACGACAAATTTATCTACCTGATATTCTTTAACGAGCTCACCTAGACGGTCGAAGCCAAACTCTTCAGCTTCCTCGTCAATTTTGATAATTTCAACGCCTTGGGCCGTAAAACCGAGGGGGTCACTAATAGCAACACCTACTGTTTTTGAGCCTACATCAAGTCCCATTACTCGCATTAGAGGTCAATTCCATTTCCTTTAAGATAATAGCGAACGAGTTCTTCAACAATTTCATCACGTTCGTATTTGCGAATTTGGTTACGGGCATCATTGTAACGCGGAACATAAGCAGGGTCACCGCTCAGAACATAACCAACGATTTGGTTGATAGGATTATAACCTTTCTCAGCCAACGAACGGTAGACATTTGTCAAAGTATTACTGATTTCATCTTTATTACCGTCGTCTAGGTTGAAACGAACAGTTTCATCTGTAAATCCCATACTGACACCTTCTTTCTATAAGAATTATCTGTTAGTTCTTTATTATAACACAAGTATGCCCAAAAGGGAAAGACGATGAATAAAAAAAAGAGATGACTGATGTCATCCCTCTTAATATCCAATAAGATTAAACGCGTTCAACTTTACCAGATTTAAGTGCACGAGCAGAAGCCCAAACTTTTTTAGGTTTACCGTCGATAAGAACAGTAACTTTTTGAAGGTTAGGTTTAACGGCACGTTTAGTTTTGTTCATAGCGTGTGAACGGTTGTTTCCAGAAACAGTTTTACGTCCTGTAAAGTAACATACTTTAGCCATTTCGTGTTTTCCTCCTAGGTAGAATTTATTACGGATGTGCTAGCACCACATACCAAAACATTCTATCATAAGAATTTAGGTTTGACAAGAACTATTTATAATTTCTTTTTACAGCAAAATAGTATATTCTTATTATAAGAAGAAAAAATAGTTGAAAAAAGGAGAGAAGATGCCAGATAATCTTGCCTTACGCATGCGTCCACGTACAATTTCAGAGGTGATTGGTCAGAAGCATTTAGTTGGTGAAGGTAAAATTATTCGCCGTATGGTAGAGGCGAATATGCTGTCGTCAATGATTCTCTATGGACCGCCAGGAATCGGTAAGACCTCGATAGCTAGTGCTATTGCAGGAACAACAAAATTTGCTTTTAGAACTTTTAATGCCACTGTCGATAGCAAGAAACGTCTGCAGGAAATCGCAGAAGAGGCTAAATTTTCAGGTGGTTTAGTTCTCCTCCTAGATGAGATTCATCGTTTGGATAAAGCGAAACAAGATTTTTTGTTACCATTATTAGAGAACGGTAATATTATCATGATCGGTGCTACAACCGAGAATCCGTTTTTTTCTGTAACACCAGCCATCCGTAGCCGTGTACAAATATTTGAGTTGGAACCACTCTCTAATGAAGATATCAAGGAAGCTATCCTGAATGTTCTAGAGGACAAGGAGCGTGGCTTCGCCTTTGAGGTTCACTTAGATGATGATGCTCTAGATTTTATTGCGACAGCTACTAATGGTGATTTACGTTCGGCATATAATTCTTTGGAGTTGGCTGTCATGTCGACACCAGCTTCAGAAGGTGGACAGCATCATATTACCTTAGACATAGTGGAAAATAGCTTACAACGCAGTTATATTACTATGGATAAAGACGGTGATGGGCACTATGATGTCCTTTCTGCCTTGCAAAAATCTATTCGAGGATCTGATGTTAATGCCAGTCTTCACTATGCGGCACGTTTGGTTGAGGCAGGAGATTTGCCTAGTCTAGCACGTCGCTTGACTGTGATTGCCTATGAGGATATTGGTTTAGCTAATCCAGATGCACAAGTTCACACGGTCACGGCCCTGGAAGCTGCACAGAAAGTAGGTTTTCCGGAGGCACGTATTTTGATTGCCAACGTAGTTGTTGACTTAGCTTTATCACCCAAGTCGAATTCGGCTTATAAGGCAATGGATGCTGCCCTGACAGATCTTAGAAAGTCTGGGAATTTACCTATTCCGCGTCATCTGAGAGATGGACACTATGCTGGAAGTAAGGAACTGGGTAATGCACAAGATTACAAGTATCCACATGCGTATCCTGAAAAGTGGGTTAAGCAACAATACCTTCCAGATAAATTAAGAGGTATCAATTATTTCCAACCTAATGAAACTGGGAAATACGAAAGAGCTCTTGGAGCTAATAAAGAACGAATCGATAAGTTATCTAGATAATACGAGAGGTATCAACGAAAACGATTGCAAAAAAATGATTTTTCCTCTTGCAATAATTTTCAAAAGTGGTATTATAAAAACAGAGAAATTGCTGTGGTATACGAATCCGCATATAAGTGTTGACCGACTAATTTTTGTATTATCGGGAGACAGAGGTCTATTAACAGTGTGCAGGCTGGCTCACCCAGAAGCAACTGAAGTTAATAGCGAGTCGCCCACCTGCTTTTTTACGTCGCGGGTTCAATACAAACCGTGGATCATCGGTACCAATACAGCATCCAGCCTCCTTAGCTCAGTTGGTAGAGCAGTGGACTCTTAATCCATGGGTCACAGGTTCGAGCCCTGTAGGGGGCATAGAAATAGAGAAGAAAAAGCCTTGATAATCTTTCCCTTCTTTTGCTGCTTCTTTAATGCGTTCACTACTAAAAACCTGCCAACCAGACGTTTGTCCCCTGACTATCACAGGGAGAGGAATTGAAATATGATGGTCTCCCCAGGTTGTGATGTGCCACTCATAAGAGTCTGCTAGGTGCTCTAGTGCAAACTCCGATACATTGATTTCGCCTTTATGTTCTTCTGTAGAGGCAAAAGCTGTTTTAGGCAGAAATAGACTAAATGCCAGCGCGAAGAAGAGCAATAACTTATATTTTATGCGATGTGTCATGAGTCGAATCTATTTGTGTACTCAATTTTGTACGATGCCAAGCAGAAAAAGCTAAAGTCAGTATATAAAACGCTGCCAAGTTGATGAAGATGAGCGTAAAGTCAAAACTATCATTCCGCTTGCATATAAAAAGAATCACAATCGTTAGTATCATGCGCAGCAGAGAAAATCCTAGATTTACACCAATAAAATAGGAGGATTCCTTGTTTTTCAGCGCGTTTGCTATGGACATCTCCAGCAAAGTGAAGGTGAAATATACCACAGAGGCCAGAATTATTGAACGGGCTATCTCAAAGTTTGAGACATTCATAGTCCACAGTTCAATAAAAAATAGAATGACTCCGAAGATAACTTGCACCAATGCTAATAAACATCCGAAACGTAGAATTCTAATCATAGACTATTGTCAACTTCTACGCACAGGGTCACC
>ERZ773233.2075-NODE-2075-length-11290-cov-3.811393_pt1 | contig 11290 bp, 9 predicted proteins | sample MGYA00580991_ERZ773233 | MGnify/ENA primary metagenome ERZ773233 (study PRJEB29015, sample SAMEA2738178) | human oral metagenome | biome: human oral; feature: human-associated habitat; material: saliva | place: China | collected 2161 ...
AGAGTCTTGTCAGCGGTCAGCCCCTTGGTGTTTAATTTCCCCGTCTGTACCATGAAGTCCTTGATCACACGGTGAAAGAGGACTCCGTCATACGCATGCTGATCGACATGCTGGAGGAAGCGGTCACGGTGGATCGGGGTCTCATTGAAGAGCTCGATGATGAAGTTCCCCTTGTTGGTCTCGACGAGTACCTGAGGACGATTTTGGGCATCCAGTGGATGAAGGAAAAGGAGTAGACCTGTGAGAAGGCCGAGGAGCTGGAGCTTCATAGGGTATTTATATCTAATTCGGTCGTGCTAGGGGAGTACGGGCATAGTATCGTTCGAAGCGTCGGCCGTGGTGATGAATGCCTTGGGGTCAAGTCCGAGGACGAGCTTCTTGAGGGTGGTGAAGTGCTTGCGCTCGATGATGATGAAGAGCACTTCTCGCTCCTGTCCGGTGTACATGCCCTTGCCATGGAGGAATGTGCCTCGTACCCCGACCTGCCCGATGAGGAGACTACGTAGCTCCTCCATCTTGTCCGAGATGATGAAGACGGACTTGTGCGGGTTCTGTGGCTGGAGGGCATCTACGACCTTGCTGTAGACGAAGATCGCTATCCACGAGTAGAGGGGCACACGCCAGTCCTGGAAGACCCAGAGCCCCATCAAGACGATGAGCGAGTCGATGAGCATGATGAGCGTGCCGACCTTGGTGTTGAACATGCGGGAGAGCACGCGGGCGAGCGTGTCCGTCCCAGCGCAGGTACTCTGAGCACGGAAGATCATCCAGACGCTGATCCCGAGTAAGGCACCTCCATAGAAGCTACATAGGATGGACTCCTCGACGAGAGGCTTGCCACCTGCCCACTGCTCGATCAGGTCAGAGAAGAGGGCCACAAGGAGGAAGGTCACGACCGTCTTGATGGCGGAGATCTTGCCTAGCTCTCGGGCAGCCAAGAGGAAGAGGGGGACGTTGAAGAAGAGGGCGATAGTCCCTAGCCCCAGCTCTAGGCCGAAGAAGCGCTGAGCGAGCTCTCTCAGGACGAGTGCCAGACCATAGACACCGCCTGGGCTGATGTGTGCGGGAGCAAGGAAGAGGCTGTATCCTGTCGCTAGCAGGAAAGAGCCGACGATGATCAGAAGAGCATCCAGGAGGAGTTCTCGTCGTGATGGGATAGTAGGCATAGCTTGGATGAGTAGTATATCTCCCACAAAGATACGAGCTATCCCGAGATCTTACCACACATTCGCCTGGGTATTTAATCCGGGCTATGGAGGGAGCAGGTCTACCGCTCTTCCCTCTCGAGATGAACTAAGCTGGTGGAGGGGGAACAGTAGTAACACCAAAGGGGCAACAGTAGTGCCTCTCCAGAGGCAACAGTAGTGCCACCCGAGGGGCATCAGTAGTGCCTACTAGTTGGATTTTGTGTTACTCCGTTTGAGGGGGTGTAAGGAGGGGAGAGGAGGAGCCTTGGGGGATGGGGCTAGGGGAGGAGTTGAAGAGAGGGACGGAGGACGAGGAAGACCACTTGATGGGCATTGAACTAACCTAGGGGAGAGGATGTTGTAGGGATGTTCGTATATTGAATTAATTCGCCAATTCTACTTTTATGAGTCTCCATGTACCTAAGTCCTCGCTCCCTCGTGTCGTCATCGCCGGCGGAGGCTTTGGTGGACTTCGTCTAGCTCAAGCCTTGGATGCTTCACGCTTCCAAGTCGTCCTCATCGACCATCATAATTATCACCAGTTCCCACCCCTGATCTATCAGGTCGCTTCCTCGGGGCTGGAGCCCAGCTCGATCGCCTTCCCCTTCCGATCAGCCTTCCGCAAGCGTAAGAACTTCCACTTTCGCCTAGCGAGTGTCATCGGGGTACGGGAGCAGGAGCAGTGCCTGGAGACCTCAGTCGGGGCTATCCACTATGACTACCTTGTGCTGGCGTGTGGGGGTACAACGAATTTCTTTGGGAACGAAGAAGTGGCTCGCCATAGCCTACCGATGAAGACGCTCTATGAGTCGATGAACCTGCGCAATGTCCTACTACAGCATATCGAGGAGGCGCTAGTGACTGATGACCCTATGAAGGCTCAGGCGCTGCTCACGGTAGCCATCGTCGGGGGAGGCCCCACGGGAGTCGAGATCGCTGGGGCGCTGGCGGAGATGAAGCGCTATGTCTTGCCTAAGGACTATCCCGACCTCGATGCCGCACGCTTCACGATCCACCTGCTCGATGCATCCCCCAGACTCCTCGGAGCGATGAGTGAGAAGAGCTCTGAGACTGCTCTGCGTGAGCTACAGTCTATGGGCGTAGAGGTGCGGACGCATACCCTCGTCTCAGGCTATGATGGGAAGGTACTCACGCTCCAAGATGGTACACAGCTCCCCTCGCGGAATGTGATCTGGGTCAGCGGTATCGTCGCTAACACCGTCGAAGGCCTGCCCGCCGATACCCTCGGTCGAGGTAAGCGCCTGCTGGTAGATGAGCATAGTCAGGTGATAGGACACCCTCGGATCTTCGCCGTCGGAGACCAAAGCCTGATGACGACTGATCCCGCTTATCCGAATGGGCATCCTCAGATGGCGCAGGTAGCTCTTCAGCAGGCTAAGCAACTGGCTTCGAACTTAAAAGCCCTCGAGGATGGCAAGCCTCTCGCTCCCTTCCGCTACAAGGATCTCGGCGCTATGGCTACCATCGGACGTAATAAGGCGGTGGCAGAGATCGGGAAGATGAAGTGGGGTGGCTTCACGGCTTGGGTACTATGGCTCGTGGTGCACCTGCGCTCGATCCTCTCGGTACGTAATAAGCTCATCGTCCTGCTGAACTGGCTGTGGAACTATGTCACCTATGACCGCTCCCTGCGTCTGATCCTCAAGCGTCACATCCCGAAGGAGCCCTATGAGGCACGTAAGGAGCGCTTGGCTATCCGCCCTCAAGGAGGCGAAAGTGCGGACAAATAGTTACTTTTGTGTGCATTTCAATAGCATAAGTATATCGTTTATCCTATAACCAACCCATTGCTTTATGACGATTGACCAGTTCAACTTCGCAGGCAAGAAGGCATTCGTACGTGTGGACTTCAATGTACCCCTGGATGCTGACTTCAACATCACGGACGACACGCGTATCCGTGCCGCCCTCCCCACACTCAAGAAGATCCTCTCCGATGGTGGCTCGGTCATCATCGGCTCTCACCTCGGTCGTCCTAAGAAGGTCGAGGACAAGTTCTCCCTCCGTCATATTCTTGCCCATGTCTCCAAGCTCCTTGGGGTGGACGTAAAGTTTGCTCCTGATTGTGTAGGGGACGAGGCTCGTGAGCTAGCTGCGAACCTCAAGCCAGGTGAAGCCCTCCTGCTAGAGAACCTCCGCTTCTACGCTGAGGAAGAAGGTAAGCCCCGTGGTCTAGCAGAAGATGCTACCGACGAAGAGAAGGCCGCTGCTAAGAAGGCTGTCAAGGAAAGCCAGAAGGCCTTCACGAAGAAGCTCGCTGAGCTGGCTGACGTCTATGTCAATGACGCTTTCGGTACGGCACACCGTGCGCACGCCTCTACGGCACTCATCGCTGAGTACTTCGATGCTGATCACAAGTTCTTCGGCTACCTCATGGGTAAGGAAGTGGATGCTGTGAACAAGGTCATGCAGGATATCCGTCGCCCCTTCACCGCTATCATGGGTGGCTCTAAGGTCTCCTCGAAGATCGACATCATCGAGAACCTCCTCGGTAAGGTCGACAACCTCATCCTCACGGGTGCGATGACCTACACCTTCGCCAAGGCTGCTGGTGGTAACATCGGGAACTCCCTCTGCGAAGATGATAAGCTCGACCTCGCTCGTGAGATCGTAGCTAAGGCGAAGGCTAACGGCGTAAACCTCGTCCTCTCTACGGACTCCAAGATCGCTGATGCCTTCAGCAACGATGCTAAGACTGACTTCGCTCAGAATGACAATATCCCTGCTGGCTGGATCGGTATGGACATTGGTCCTGACAGTATCAAGGCTTATCGTGAGGTGATCCTTGGCTCTAAGACCATCCTCTGGAATGGCCCTACGGGTGTCTTCGAGATGGACAACTTCGCCGACGGCTCTCGTGCTGTAGCAGAGGCTATCGCAGAGGCTACGGCTAATGGAGCCTTCTCCCTCGTCGGTGGTGGCGATAGCGTAGCTTGTGTGAACAAGTTCGGCTATGCAGACAAGGTCTCCTATGTCTCTACCGGTGGTGGTGCCCTCCTCGAAGCTATCGAAGGAAAGAAGCTCCCAGGTATCGCAGCGATCGAAGGCTAAGCTCTGAGAGCTAGCTTCGGAAGCTAAAACACAATCCCCCGTCTACTCTCCGATGAGTAGACGGGGGATTGCTTTTTCTACCTGAGGTAGAGAGGTGGGGGAGAGCCTACTTCAAGGGGATCTCCTGATAGATGGACTTGGGGTTCTCAAGTAGCTCTTGTACCGTCTTGGTGTAGAGAGCTAGATCCTCTGGGTCTCCATCGGGATTCCAGTCCTTACGGCCTGCTAGGAAGTCTTCGAAGTAGCTCTTCCAGTCAGCGAACTTCGCCTGTGCCACAGGGACGAGAGGCTTGATTTGCTCGAGGGCGGTCTCCTTGGAGATGAACTTAGCCGATACGCCCATCCAAGCGATATTTACAGCACGAGCTAGATCCCAGCCCTTGTGCTTGCTCTCTTGGGTGCGTAGCTCATCGATTTCCTTGACGAGACCGACGCTGTCGGTGATGCCCCAGGCTTCCTTGAGCGTGTTTCGTGCGTCTGACGAAGAGCCATTTTTGAAGGGATCGATGAAGAGCTCCTTATAGGCTTCTACACGAGTATAGCCTGTGCCCTGATACATATCGTAGACCTTATCTACACCGCCGTAGCCAGCGTAGAAGTAGACACCACCAAGTAGCGAAGGACGAAGGTAAGCGAAGTCAGCTTCCTGTTGTTCCTTAGAGCCAGAGCAAGCAAAGAGCCCGCAGAGGGCTACTAGGCCTAAGAGAAGAGATTGAATGCGTAGCTTTCTCATAAGTGCATTGAATGTAAGTGAATGAATGTGTTCGTTTCCTCCCTCGCTACGAGGAGAGCTAGGAGGATGTGATAAAAGTAGTAAAAGTTCGGTAGAGCTAAGGCTTTCATGCCAGTGTGGTTAAGTTTGCCCTCCCTCTCCTCTATTTATAGGAACTCTCAGCATCTCTCCTGCGTGAGGGCATAGGAAGTAGTGCTTTGCACAAAAAGCGTATCTTTGTGCTAACGAACAATCTTTAATAGTAAGTAAACGAATTACAACTATGAGCTATAACCTCCTCAAGGGTAAGAAGGGTATCATCTTCGGAGCCCTCAACGAACAGTCCATCGCTTGGCGCGTCGCTGAGCGTGCCGTAGAAGAAGGCGCAGAGATCATCCTCACCAATACTGCTATGGCTGCCCGCATGGGTCAGCTCAACGAGCTGGGCGAAAAGCTCGGTGCTAAGGTCGTCCTCGCTGATGCTACCAAGGAAGAAGAGCTTGAAGTCCTCTTCCAGGAAGCGATCAATACCTTCGGCAAGGTAGACTTCGTCCTCCACTCCATCGGTATGAGCCCTAACGTACGTAAGGGACGTAGCTATGATGACCTCGACTATAAGATGCTTCAGACGACCTTCGATGTCTCTGCTGTATCCTTCCACAAGATGCTTCAGGTCGCTAAGAAGCTGGATGCTATCGCTGAGGGTGGATCTGTCGTAGCTCTGACTTACATCGCAGCACAGCGTACCTTCGTAGGCTATAGCGATATGGCCGATGCGAAGAGCCTGCTAGAGTCTATCGCTCGTAGCTTCGGCTATATCTATGGTCGTGATAAGGGCGTCCGTATCAATACCGTCTCTCAGTCTCCTACGGTCACTACGGCTGGTAGTGGTGTCAAGGGGATGTCTGACCTACTTGACTTCGCCGAAGACCTCTCGCCACTGGGCAATGCCGATGCCAATGACTGCGCAGACTACTGCATCACGCTCTTCAGTGATCTTACCCGCAAGATCACGATGCAGAACCTCTTCAACGACGGTGGCTTCAGCTCCATGGGTATGAGCGCCGAAGCCATCGAAGCTTTCGCTGAAGGTCGCCTGGCTCGTCAGGGAAAGAAGTAATTTGTTCCCAAGCCTTCCTCCTTACCGATGATCCTTCGCACGGATAATCTCGTCAAGCGCTACCGCACTCGTACGGTCGTCAACCATGTCTCCATCCAAGTAGGGCAGGGAGAGATCGTAGGGCTCTTAGGCCCGAATGGTGCGGGTAAGACGACGACCTTCTATATGACGGTCGGTCTGGTCGTCCCCAATGAGGGGCGCATCTTCCTCGACGACGAGGATATCACGAAGTACCCTGTGTACAAGCGTGCACAGGCAGGCATCGGATATTTGGCACAGGAAGCGTCGATCTACCGGAAGCTATCCGTCGAGGATAACATCCTCTCGGTACTTGAATTCACGGGACGGACGAAGCAGGAGCAGCACGAGCGCTTGGAGGAACTCATCGCCGAGTTTCGCCTAGAGAAGGTACGTACGAACGCTGGTAACCGCCTCTCGGGGGGAGAGCGTCGTCGAGCCGAGATCGCTCGCTGTCTAGCTATTGACCCGAAGTTCATCATGCTTGATGAGCCCTTCGCGGGAGTGGACCCCATCGCTGTCCAAGACATCCAAGCGATCGTCGCTCAGCTTCGGCATAAGAACATCGGGATCCTTATCACCGACCACAATGTCTATGAGACGCTGAGCATCACCGACCGAGCTTATCTGCTCTTTGAGGGGAAGGTTCTCTTCGAAGGCACTGCAGAAGAGCTGGCCGAAAACGAGATCGTCCGAGAGAAGTACCTAGGGAGGGACTTCCAGCTCAGGCGCCGTTCCTTCGATCATCTATTGGCAGAATAGCCTGCGGGGTATTTTGTCGATCTCATTCCCGCCCTTGTTTCTCGAGCGAAGCAAGGGCGGGAATTTTTGTTGATGCAAGTTCAAGATCTATATTGTTTTATCTACTTTAAAAGGAAGCTTGGCCTTGAATTTAGAGGGGGCAAAGTCTCACGAAGAGGATGGTATAGGTCTTGGGAAGAAGACGTATACCTTTCCCGAGCAAAACGTGTACGTTTTGACTGCGAAACGTATACGTTTTCTACCACCAGGGGAGGGGCTTGGCGACGGAGAGGGATGGCTGTGTCCTGTGCGCCAAGTTACTTAGGGAGGACTTGGGGAACGTTCGCTGGCGGAGGAATATCCTCTTCAGCGTGGGGCGTAAGGTGTTAAATGGATAAATTTTAAGATCTTTGTAGCGCAAAACTAAAAGTATTACCCCATAATTATATAAGGAATCAGATGAATAAAAGTGCACTTCAGCAGGCGCGTAGCAAGTACGCTCCCAAGCTGCCTAAGGCTCTCGAAGGCCATGTACAGGTCGTCCTCGGTGAAGCAACGAAGAGCGTTAGCGATCAGGAAGCTATCGCAGCCCTCTTCCCTAATACCTACGGTCTGCCTAAGCTGACCTTCGAAGCAGCTAGCCAAGCCGCCGCTTCTCAGCCCATCAATGTCGGTGTCATCCTCTCCGGAGGTCAGGCTCCTGGGGGGCATAACGTCATCGCAGGTATCTTCGATGGTGTGAAGAAGATTCATGCTGATGGTCGCCTCTACGGCTTCCTCATGGGTCCTGATGGCCTTGTCCAGCACAAGTACATCGAGCTCACGAGCGACATCATCGACGAGTATCGCAATACGGGAGGCTTCGACATCATCGGTTCAGGGCGTACGAAGCTCGAAGAAAAGGCACAGTTCGACAAGGGGCTTGAGATCCTCAAGCAGCTCGACATCCGTGCTCTCGTGATCATCGGTGGTGACGACTCTAATACGAACGCTGCTGTCCTCGCCGAGTACTACAAGAGTATCGGTGCTCCTGTCCAGGTCATCGGCTGTCCTAAGACCATCGACGGTGACCTGAAGAACGAACAGATCGAGACCTCTTTCGGCTTCGATACGGCTACGAAGGTTTACGCTGAAGTCATCGGTAATATCCAGCGCGACTGTAATTCGGCTCGCAAGTACTGGCACTTCATCAAGCTCATGGGTCGCTCCGCTTCGCATATCGCCCTCGAATGTGCCCTCCAGGTACAGCCTAACGTAGCGATCATCAGCGAAGAAGTAGAGGCTAAGAACCTCACGCTCGATGCTGTCGTCACGAACATCGCTGAGATCGTAGCTACTCGTGCTGCTAATGGCGAGAACTTCGGTACGGTGCTCATCCCCGAAGGTCTGATCGAGTTCATCCCTGCCTTCAAGGCGCTCATCGCTGAGCTCAACGACTTCCTCGCTCACCACGAGGCAGAGTTCCGTGCAGTAGCTGCTGCCGACCAGCGTGCCTTTATCATCAGCAAGCTTTCCGAAGCTAATTCTGCCCTCTACGCTAGCCTTCCTGCTACCGTAGCTCGCCAGCTGACGCTCGACCGTGACCCTCATGGTAACGTCCAGGTATCACTGATCGAGACGGAAAAGCTCCTAGCCGAAATGGTCGGTACGAAGCTTGCTGAATGGAAGAAGGACGGTCGCTTCGCTGGCAAGTTCTCTCCGCTGACGCACTTCTTCGGCTACGAAGGTCGCTGCGCTATGCCTTCGAACTTCGACGCTGACTACTGCTACGCTCTTGGTCGTACGGCTGCTCAGCTCATCGCTGCAGGTGTGACCGGCTACATGAGCTCTGTGCAGAACCTCACAGCTCCTGCTTCTGAGTGGATCGCTGGTGGTATCCCCACGACGATGATGATGAATATGGAGCGTCGTCACGGCGAGATGAAGCCTGTGATCCAGAAGGCTCTTGTCGACCTTCAGGGCAAGCCCTTCGCATTCTTCGCGGCACACCGTGAAGAGTGGGCTAAGACGACGAGCTACATCTACCCAGGACCAATCCAGTTCTATGGTGATCCCGCTCTTTGCGACCAGCCTTCTCGCACGCTCGCTCTAGAGCAGAGCAAGTAAGCTCGGGACTAACCTCCATTAAATAAGCTGTCGGCCATAGCTCATTCATTGAGCTACGGCCGACTTGCGTTTATCCCTTCGGAGAGGGATGGCTATACGCTGTCGAGCTGGCGGATCGATCTAATAAAGAGGTAGGCTAGCTAGAGTAGTCGCTTCTCTTAAAGGAGATATAGAAAAAGGCTCGTCCACCAGTGGACGAGCCTTTTTCTTCTTAGGCCTTCTTGATGACTTCTAGTCGATCGCCGGCTTTCAGTCGGGGGAGGTGAAGACGTCCCTTACGAAGTAGTCGCTTGGTCGTGAGCGGGTGACCATTGAGACGAAGCTGATAGCCTTGCCCTTCACCTGGAAGGAGTAGGATATGCTGATAGGGGCTGTGCGCTACGAGCTCCATCTGCTGTAGCTGACCATCCTGCCACGAAAGGGAGCAGACGGCATCCCCTACGACACGGAGTCCCTGGATGCTTCCTGTGCTCCATGCCTTAGGGAGGGCAGACAGAGGCTGAATGACCCCAGTCTTACTCTGAAGAGCAACATATTGAGAAACTTCACTTTTTATACGATCAATCACAAGCATTAAAGAAAAGATAAAACACTGATTGAAATATAAGAAATCAGCTCACAATTGCAAGAAACAAAAACAAGAAAAAAGAAAAGAAAGAGTAAAGAAATTTGCCTGATTTTTTGCTTTTTTGAGAAAAAATAGCTATACTTAGTATGGTTTTTACTCATCAGAATGAGAATGCAACAAAGTGAATGCATGCAACTCTTGAGAACACAATACCTCAAAGACACAAAACAAAAAAATAACCTTTCAAAGCTAACAAATCAAGCTTGGGGAGAAAAGAAATCTGAATGTTTGACAACAATCGGAGGTTTTCCTCAAATCAGATCAGCACTCAATTCGTTTGAAGAAAAAGAACATTATGCTCCAAATACAAATTCAAATAGCACACCATGCCAAGAGAAACTCATCACAACATTCAGAAAAGATTTTAGTCAAAAAAATAACCTTTCAAAACTAACAAACCAAGCTTGGTGAAGCGAAAAGAATGAATGTCTCAAAGAAATCTGAGGCTACAACCAGCTTTGAACCTTTCTAAAAAATATCGAAACCAACTATACAGAGACTTACGAAGCAAAAGCCACCATACCTTCATCAGCTCAAGAAACCTGAGGAACAAATTGAGGTAAACTTGCTACAATGCAAACAGCAACACAAACAAGGATACAAACTGGAACTACACAATCAACCGCTACACAAGAACTACAAAAAGGACGAGAAGTTATCGAAAAAATTGGAATCTACCTCTGCTATGGATTGATCGCACTCCTCTGTATTGGCGTCATCATCGGCATCATCAAAAATACGCTCAAATACATCTATTCTTTCTACAATACCAGAAGGATGACTTTCATCAAGGTACTTTTGCCAAAATCAGATGGGAAAACTGATCGTGAACAAGAAAAAGAAATCGCTAAAGATATGAAAGAAAAAGTCTGAAGGATGTCACAGTTATACAATGGACTTCACAAGATTTCAGAACTCAGTACTCGAGAAAAAATCATGTACAAATTCTTCTGAAAGCAAAAAATCGTTTTCATCTACCAATACGAAAATGGTCAATTAAGTTTTATCGTTGGAAGCTATCCCGAATACATCAGTATTATAGAAAGTGCGATTTCTGCACAGTTTCCAAACTGCTCTCTCGAGAAAGTCGGCAAACCGCAGCCTTTCCAAAAGAAATACCATGATATTATGCCATTAGAACCTAAAAGAGACCCCGTCTATACAATCAGAACTTTCAAACAAATGCCGGATGATCCAATCAATAACCTGATTGATACGATGGGAAAAATCTCTAGCTACGACACAATAACTGCGATGCTCGTCATCAAACCTGAAAGCTCAACCTTCAATGCCAAGAGACAGAAAGCAGCAGAAAGACTTTATAAAGGGCTTGATCTTTATTCGACGAAATGGCGACACCGAAAAAACCTACTCAATCCCTTCAAACTCATCAGTTTTCTAATCCAATGACCAAGTGAAAAACTCCTCTCCAATAAAAAAGAGGAAAGTGTAGGAATGGTAAGAATGGTCAGAGCAAAAGAAGACTCGATGAATGCTATTGGTGAAGAGGCAGGAAATCCAACCTACAGAGCTGGAATCATTGTGATTAGTTCCTCAGATGTAAAAGGACAAGCCAGACAAAACCTCAAAGCTATGGAATCCGCATACAATGTTTACAACGACGAATACAGCAACGGTCTTGAAGACAATAACACCAAGCACGATATCTTCTCCGGTATCTTCCTTTACCTGTGGAAAATTGCAGT
>ERZ773233.2080-NODE-2080-length-11278-cov-82.016306_pt1 | contig 11278 bp, 12 predicted proteins | sample MGYA00580991_ERZ773233 | MGnify/ENA primary metagenome ERZ773233 (study PRJEB29015, sample SAMEA2738178) | human oral metagenome | biome: human oral; feature: human-associated habitat; material: saliva | place: China | collected 2161 ...
GCCTCGAAAAATACAGCAGCAACCCCGCCCGCGACGCAGCCCGCGAAGCCGATATCCAAGAGCTGGAACAAATGTGGCAGGAAAAAACAGACAGCCTGATCAAACAAGGCCTCCCCATTTCAGACGGCCTCGCCGCGTTTAAATGGATGATTGAAGAATTGAGGGTGTCGCTGTTTGCACAGGAATTGAAGACGCCGTATCCGGTGTCGGTGAAAAGGTTAGATAAAATACTTCAAACCCTGTTATAATTTGCATAATTATTTAGTTTTAAAATTGTTTCAAAGGAGGCTTATTAAGATGACTTTAACAACTGATGAGAAATTAACTTTTGATAATGAGGATTGCGAAAATGAACAAGAAACTCAATATCCTATCGAGAATTTTCAATTAACCACTACCCCAAATGATTTTAATATATCAACAATTATTTCTTTTTTAGATGCTGGAATTTTTAAAATTCCAGATTTCCAAAGAAATTATGTTTGGGATATCAATAAGGCTTCTCGTTTAATTGAATCTTTGTTAATAGGCTTACCCATCCCTCAAATGTTTCTATATGAAAAATCTAGAAATGAGTTCTACGTAATAGATGGGCAACAACGACTGATGTCAATATATTTCTTTATAAAGGGTAGATTTCCTAAGGCAGGAACTAGAACTTTATTAAAGCAAAGATCAGGAAATAACTTTATTGATGAGGCATTTTTAGCAGATGATAATTATTTTACGAACTTTTCTTTAAAATTAAATTCAGAAAACAATCCCCATCAGAATAAATTTCATAGTTTAAATTATAAAACTCTTAATAATGAAGATAAAATTACTCTTGACTTAGCTACTATTCGCAACATGATAATCAAACCAACGGTAGAAAGTGATGATAATTCACAGGCCATGTTTGAAATATTTAATCGATTAAATAGTGGTGGAATGAATCTGAACAATCAAGAAATTAGAATGTCTTTATTTAATTCTGGCTTTATAAAAATGCTACAAGAATTAAATAAAAATCCTACATGGAGAAAATTATTGAATAAAAGTCAACCAGATTTAAGATTGAAAGATGTTGAAAGTGTCTTAAGGATAATCAGTATGCTACTAGCTGGCTATAATTCGACTATTTCCAGAGTAGAATATGGTAATTCAATGGTTGGTTTTTTAAATAGAGTAGCAAATGCAGAAATTAATATAGGAGAGGATGAAATTGAGAAAATTACTAAAATTTGGAACAAGTTTATGCAGGAATGTGATTCTTTTTCATCATCAGATTTTAACTTCTCTACGGGAACTAATAATCAAATTAGCATAACCTTTTTTGAATCCATTTTTTATGGTTTTTGCAGAAAGGCATATGATAACAATGACCCTAGCCTAATTCAAGTACTCCCCGAAATTGTCTCATCTCTAAAAAACTCTGATGAATTTAAAGGATATGCAACTGGTAAAACCAGCTCTAAAGCAAATGTGCAAAATAGATTAAGATTTGCATATGACCTTATTAACGGTAATTTTACTGATTGAAAAAGAGAATATCTTATGGAAGTTCCAGACCTTTTAGATTCGGTAGAAGACTTTTTAAATTCAAACAATGAATTTTTAAAAGTAAGAGAAAATTATGAAGGCTATAAAGAAGATATCAAATTACTTAATAAAATCTTACCTGAAGTGCCAGATTTAGCTTCTTTTAAAGTGTCTTATGAAGTTTTTTTTATACGAAAATTTATTATTATCTGTGCTAATTCATTTGAGCTGCATTTAGTAAAAAATCTTGCAGAAACACTTTGTGAAGATCAGCCATTATTATCTAACTTTATCAAGAACCAAGCACTAGAAAGAAGGTATCATCAACTCTTCTCTTGGAATGTGAGTAATGCAAATACTTTCTTTAAATTATTTGGAGATGACTTCAAAAATTCTATTTCCCAAGAAATTGATATGAATAGTGATCTTCAAAATGGGCAAACAGAATTTATGCGATTAGGGCGAACAAGAAATGAAATTGTCCATCAGGGTTTTGATTCTGTGAATATTCCATTTACTGTAGATGATACGTGGAGTAATTTTCTAAAAGCTATAAATTTCTATAAATTCACATGGGAATTTATAAAAGCTAGCCGTAGCCTACATCAAACCGCGTGCGTGCCTTCGGGCACACACCCTACCTATGAATCATAAAGAGTTTGAAATCTATGTGTAGGGTGTGTGCGGTACGCACGCACGCGGTCTTTTAAAAATGTTCTTTCCAATCAAACCAAAGGCCGTCTGAAAGTATTTCCCAACTTTCAGACGGCCTTTTTATATTCATATTTCTGTTTATTTTTCCAACCGTGCAATCAGTTCATCGGCCAAGTCGAGATAAGCCTGGGTGCCTTTGGCGTGGGCGTCGTAGGCGAGGGCGGGGAGGCCGTGGCTGGGGGCTTCGGCGAGGCGGATGTTGCGGGGGATGACGGTGTCGAAGAGCAGGTTGCCGAAGTGTTGTTTGAGCTGTTCGCTGACTTCGACGACGAGGCGGCTGCGGCTGTCGTACATGGTGCGGACGATGCCGGTTACGTCAAGGTCGGGGTTGATGGCTTGGCGGATTTTGCGGACGGTGGCCACTAAGTCGGAAATACCTTCGAGGGCGTAGTATTCGCAAAGCATGGGGACGATGACGCCGTTGGCGGCGACCAGGCCGTTGAGGGTGAGCAGGGTCAGGGACGGAGGGCAGTCGATGAGGACGTAGTCGTAGTTGTCGGCAACGAGCTGCAGGGCGTTTTTGAGGCGGATTTCGCGTGCGATTTCTTGGACGAGTTCGACTTCTGCGCCGGCCAGTGTGCGGTTGGCGCCCAATACGTCGTAGCCGCCTTCTTTGCTGCGGACGACGGCGTCGGGGATGTCGGTTTCGCCGAGGACGACTTGGTAAACGCCGTTTTCGATGGTGGCTTTGTTGATGCCGCTGCCTGTGGTGGCGTTGCCTTGGGGGTCGAGGTCGACGACGAGGACGCGGCGGCCTTTGGAGGCCAGGGAGGCGGCTAGGTTGACGGTGGTGGTGGTTTTGCCGACTCCGCCTTTTTGGTTGGCGACGGCGAGGATTTGTGCGCTCATGTGCTTTGCTGTCGTGTTAAGTGTGGATGGCTGGATTGTACCGTTATTCGGTATGCTTGGGTTGTTTTCAGACGGCCTTTTTGCGGATGATGACGATATGGCGTTCGGCATTGAGTTGGGGGACATGCAATGCTTCAACTTTTTCGACGGCGACGCTTTCGGGCAGTTTGTCGATTTCTTCTTGCGGATATACGCCTTTCATGGCTGCCCAGTAGCCGCCGTCTTTGAGGAGGTGCTCGGTCCAGTTGACGAAGTCGGCGAGTTCGGCAAAGGCGCGGCTGGTGATGACGTCGGCTCGGCAGTCGGCGGCGGCTTCTACGCGGCCGCTGATGACGCGGACGTTTTTAAGGCCGAGTTCGATGACGGCTTGTTGCAGAAAGGCGGTTTTTTTGGTGTTGGCATCGAGGAGGGTGATGTTGAGGTCGGGGCGGCAGATGGCGGTGGGTATGCCGGGCTGTCCGCCGCCGGAGCCGACGTCGAGCATGGTTTGTGCGTGTTCGATATAGGGCAAGAGGGTCAGGCTGTCGAGCAGATGGTGGCTGACGGTTTGGGCGGGATCGCGCAGGGCGGTCAGGTTGTAGGTTTTATTCCACTTTTGCAGCAGGGCGGCATAGTCTAGCAGTTTGGCCTGTTTGGCTTCGTCGATATCCAAACCCAGTGCCTGTACGCCGTCGCGGAGCTGTTGCGCCTGATTCATTTGTTATTCCTTATTGGTTAAAACGCGTTGGGTGTAATGGTAACGGAAAGCATGCCGTCTGAAAATGTTTGCGCCTGTTGAATCAACGTTTCATTTTGTGAAAGACGATGGGCTGCTCCGGCGCGCGCGTGAGCTGTTTGGGCAGGGTCAGCATGGCGATGATCCATACGGAGAGGGTGTAGTAGAACACGCCTTGTCCGCGCATACCGGCCAATGCGGCATTGCCTAAGATGGCTTCAAAAATCAAGCCTGCCGCTGCCGAGGCACACGCTGCGATACCGGCAAGGAAGATGGCGTAACGCGAATGCCGGCGCATCATTTTTTTATACGCCAGCTTAGTCAGTCCGCCGGCAATCGGCAGGTTGAGGAAGGCAAACATGCCGCAGACGAACCATGCGACGGAATCCTGCCAACCGCTTTGCCATGCCCATGCGCCGTCTTTGACCGTAACCAACAGGCCTTGGCCGTCTGAAAAGGCGATTTGCACGATATTGTGCAATATCATCGCCAGCGGCAGGGTGAGGAACATCAGTGCCACCAATAGGGGGCGGTAGGGCTTTTCTTGAGTCAGGTACATGGCGGCTTGCCTTGGGGAAATAAGTTGAAATGATAGCAGATCGGCGGTTGATTCACGTTAGTTTGCTGCTGAAATTGCTGACAAAAACAGTCGATTAAAAAAGAAATGAAAAATTCTTTTTTCTTGGCAAACATTGGCAGATAAAGGGTAAGAAAACGTTTTCAGACGGCCTAATCTATTATTTTTATATGAACCGAACAGAAAATCTTTGCATTTCTCCGTAAAATCTACTAAATTCTTAATAACATATTATAAAGACCTGAAATCTGGAACCCAAACCGAAACTGCCTTCCGCCATTTACGCTCGGAAACTCAGCAGGCAAAAAGTTTCACACACAACAAAACCAAAAAATAATTCCTCTGAAATCAGTTGTTTATAATGATAGATAACCACAAGGCAAACCATGCCTGACTTTAGTAGGAGTAAAACCATGGCTGAAGCAACCGATGTCGTATTAGTAGGCGGCGGCATTATGAGCGCCACTTTGGGCGTATTGCTCAAAGAACTCGAACCATCTTGGGAAATCACCCTGATCGAACGCTTGGAAGATGTAGCGTTGGAATCATCAAATGCATGGAACAATGCCGGTACGGGACACTCTGCGCTGTGTGAATTGAACTATGCGCCCCTGACTGCCGACGGCACGATCGATCCAACCCGTGCCCTCAATATTGCCGAACAATTCCATATCAGCCGCCAATTTTGGGCGACTTTGGTCGAAGAAGGCAAACTGACCGACCGTTCTTTCATCAATTCCGTCCCCCATATGTCGCTGGTGATGAACGCTGACCATTGCAGTTATCTGCAAAAACGTTTCGACGTGTTCAAAACCCAAAAACTCTTTGAAAAAATGGAGTTTTCTACCGACCGCGCCAAAATCGCCGAATGGGCGCCGCTGGTTGTCAACGGTCGTGATGAAAGCCAACCCATTGCCGCCAACTACTCCGCCGAAGGTACGGACGTTGATTTCGGTAATCTGACCCGTCAAATGGTGCAATATTTGCGCGAAAAAGGCGTGAAAATGGAATTCAACCGCCATGTTGAAGACATCAAACGCGAATCTGACGGCGCGTGGGTACTCAAAACCTGCAACACCGAAAACCATGAAGACCATTTGACCCTCCGCAGCCGTTTCGTGTTCCTCGGCGCGGGCGGCGGCGCACTGACCCTGCTGCAAAAATCCGGTATTCCGGAAGGCAAAGGCTACGGCGGCTTCCCTGTTTCCGGCCTGTTCTTCCGCAACAGCAACCCTGAAACCGTTGCCCAACACAATGCCAAAGTGTACGGTCAAGCTTCCGTTGGCGCGCCGCCTATGTCCGTTCCGCACTTGGATACCCGCAACGTGAACGGCGAGCGTCATCTGATGTTCGGCCCATACGCAGGCTTCCGCCCCAACTTCCTCAAACAAGGCTCGCTCATGGATCTGCCGATGTCCATCCAAATGGACAACCTCTATCCTATGCTCCGCGCCGGTTGGGCTAATATGCCGCTGACAAAATATCTCTTGGGCGAATTGCGTAAAACCAAAGAAGAACGCTTTAATTCGCTCTTAGAGTATTATCCGGAAGCCAATCCTGACACTTGGGAACTGATTACCGCCGGTCAACGCGTACAAATCATCAAAAAAGACCCGAAAAAAGGCGGCGTACTCCAATTCGGTACCGAAATCGTCGCTCATGCCGACGGTTCGCTGGCCGCATTGCTGGGCGCGTCCCCAGGCGCATCAACCGCCGTGCCTTTGATGATTAAGCTGATCAACCAATGCTTCCCGGGCCGTATCGAGTCATGGTCAGGCCGTCTGAAAGAATTGGTGCCCGGCTACGGTATCAAGCTGAACGACAATCCGACTTTGGCGGACGAAATCATCAGCCACAACGCGACCGTTTTGGGCATTCATCACTAAATTGAAGCAGACACAAAGGCGGGCATTCTTGCCCGCCTTTTTTCAAACCATTAAAATAGCGGCATTCAGGCCGTCTGAAATCTAATCTGCGGCAGTATGTTGCATGATTCAAACCCGAAAATCAGCCCCAATAGAAAAACGCCATGACCGATATTCTCAACAAAATCCTTGCCACCAAAGCAGAAGAAGTGGCCGCCCAAAAAGCCGCCGTTTCCTTGGAAGACATCAAAGCCCAAGCGCAGGCTGCTGCGCCGGTTCGCAGCTTTATCGGCTCGATCCGTGAAAAACACGCGCAGAATCTGCCTGCCATTATTGCCGAAGTCAAAAAAGCCAGCCCGAGCAAAGGCCTGATCCGTCCTGATTTTCATCCTGCTGAAATCGCCGTTGCCTATGAAAAAGCGGGTGCGGCCTGTTTGTCCGTGTTGACGGACGAACCTTATTTCCAAGGCTCACCCGAGTATTTGAAACAGGCGCGTGCGGCCGTGGCGCTGCCGGTCTTACGTAAAGATTTTATCATCGACGAATACCAAATCTATCAGGCGCGCGCGTGGGGTGCAGATGCGGTTCTTCTGATTGCCGCCGCCTTGGAAGCCGGGCAGCTTGAGCGTTTTGAAGCCGTTGCCCACGAATTGGGCATGACTGTATTGTTGGAGTTGCACGATGCGTCCGAGCTGGAAAAATGCCGCAACATGACCACGCCGTTGTGGGGCGTCAACAACCGCAACCTGCGTACGTTTGAAGTGACCCTGCAACAAACCCTCAACCTCTTGCCTGAATTGAACGGCAAGACCGTTGTAACCGAAAGCGGCATCCGCAACAAAGAAGACGTCGATTTCATGCGCAGCCACGGCGTGCATACTTTCCTGATCGGCGAAACCTTTATGCGAGCCGACGATATCGAAACCGAAGTCAAAAAACTGTTTTAAACCCTAAAAACATCAGGCTGTCTTAATTTTCAGACGGCCTGAATCGATTTGAAGGCAGACATAATGTTTACCGTACAACGCATTTACGCTTATCAGCCGAATCCCGAGCAGACCGCCGTCTTTATCGACCGCCTCTATCCACGCGGCGTCCGCAAAGAGGTTTTTGCCACCGCACTTTGGCTGAAAGACATTACGCCCAGTGCAAACCTGCGCCGTTGGTATCACGAAAATCCGGCTCAAAATTTTGACGGTTTTGTCAGCTGTTATCACGAAGAGTTGCACAATGAAACTGCACAAGCCGCCATCAAGCGGCTGCTGGATTTGGAGCGGCAACACGGCAATATCCTGCTGCTGACCGCCGTCAAAGCCCCCCGACATTCCCACGTCTCTGCGCTGGCTCAATTTTTGGGTGCAAGGTTTGAATATCGCGATTAAAAAATCAGTGTTTGGGCTGAATACAAAAAGGCCGTCTGAAATCAAGGTTTCAGACGGCCTGCTATTTTCAAATCAAGAAGGATAACGGTGTGCCACCAATTTTCCGTCTATGTATTCGCCGATATAGACTTGCGAGGCTTCAAGGTGGAGGCGGTCGAGTTCCTGTTGCAGCCATTCTTCATCACGCTTAATGATTTCGAGGATGTCGGGGTCGACTTGGCCGTCTGTAATCAGTGGATAGCGCAGGCTTTCGTCGCCGTACTTAATGACGGCGAGCTGGCCGTTTTGTTCCATCACGGCACGTTTGACGGCAGAGATTTCGTAGATGCCGGCGGCGCGGAGTTTGAACATGAGGTCGTGTGCGCTGATGCCGTTTTTCATGCATTCATCGGTTTGGATTTTGCCGTTGACGATAACCCAGACGGATTTGCCGTCAATTACGGATTTGACCCAGCGGTTGTGGTTTTTGATGAATTTCAGGCTCAAGACCAACAGCGTCCACAAAATCAGCACGAGGAAAAATTGCAACAGGCCGACGCTGTCGCTGTAAATCACGCCGCCGATGATGCCGCCGAGTACATAGTTTTGCACTTGGTCCATGGCGGAGGTCGGCGCGAGGTTACCTTTACCTAAGAGGTTGATTTGCAAAATCAAACCTAAAATACCCATCAGCAGTTTGAGGGCGAGCAGGGAGTATGCTTCCATGTGTGTGTATCCTGTTATTCTTTATCGATGAGTTCGATATTGTTGTTGACCAAATTGATGGGCGTCAGCGTGTAGGCGGAGAAGTCTTGATTGAAATGGACTTCGTAGTATTGGTTTTTGATGCCGATAATCATGCCGTTGAACAGGTGCGTGCTGTTGACGATGATATCTTGTTTTTCAACTTTTTGGTTTTCAATCAAGGCATTGAGAAAACCCACCATGCGCGAAGTATCGGCGGCAAAGTTTTGACGCTCGCTGTATGAAAGATATTGCGTGCCGCAGATGAGGATGAGCAACAACAGCGCAATAATGCTCAGGTCGCGGTATTTGGTGTCCATGCGGTGGCGCAGGTATTGCGATACGGCGAGCAGGAGGATGACGAGGGCGGCGAAAATCAGGATATATTTCAAGTAGTCATGGAAATACATATGATTTTCAAGATAAAAGTGAGAAAAGAATTTCATGGTATTTGATAAATTTGGGAAGGGTAATAAGGCCGTCTGAAACTTAAATTTCAGACGGCCTCGTCTATTAAACAAGGATGTTGCGTCAAGGTTTCGGATAAAGCACACATGGTGATTCCCGAAGTAGGATCAGTTGATAAATCCGTCGTCTTTCATTTTCTTTTCAGAAAAATACTGGCTGATCACCAGTAAACTGGCCAGAATGATAATGAAAAGACCTGCCATGGTCAGGGTGATTTTGAGAAACAAATCGGCATCGACGAAGGAAAACCAAAGTTGCAAAATCAAGAGCAACACCCAGCTGACGAATAATCCGAGACAGGCATAAACGCCGAGTTTAAACACGTTCTTTTTCCAAAATGACAACGTAGGCTTCACGCACGAAAAACAGCAGCATGCGGCGCTGGTCTTTTTCCATGGTAACGACCTTCCAGCCTTGTGAAGCGTGGCTGTTGAGGAAATCGCTGAATTTGACCGGATTGATTTTGGCGCTGCCGAAAACCAAACTGGACAGCAGGTTCTCTTGATAAATGACGGCTTTATATTCTTTCATTTTATTCCTTTAAAAAAGGGGGCTTTAAAGCCCCCTGATTCTACTCCTTATTATTCAACTGCGGTAATACGGAGCCTTCGCCCAATGCCAACAAACCGCTTTGCGAGTAAATACCCAGTTTGGCGCGGGTGTCGGTAATGTCGAGGTTGCGCATGGTCAGTTGGCCGATGCGGTCGAGCGGTGTGAACGCTGCATCTTCGACTTTTTCCATGCTCAGGCGTTCGGGTTGGTAGGTCAGGTTGGGTGATTCGGTGTTCAGAATCGAGTAGTCGTTGCCGCGGCGCAGTTCGAGGGTAACTTCGCCGGTGATGGCTTTGGCAACCCAGCGTTGGGCGGTTTCGCGCAACATGAGGGCTTGGCTGTCAAACCAGCGGCCTTGGTAGAGCAGGCGGCCGAGGCGCAGGCCGTTGATGCGGTATTGTTCGATGGTGTCTTCGTTGTGGATGCCGGTGACCAAACGCTCGTAGGCGATGTGGAACAATGCCATGCCTGGGGCTTCGTAGATGCCGCGTGATTTGGCTTCGATGATGCGGTTTTCGATTTGGTCGCTCATGCCCAAGCCGTGACGGCCGCCGATGCGGTTGGCTTCGAGGAAGAGTTCGACGGGGTCGGCGTATTCTTTGCCGTTTAATGCAACCGGCACGCCTTCTTCAAAGCGTACGCTGACTTCTTCGGGTTTGACTTCGACGTTTTCGTCCCAGAAGGCAACGCCCATGATGGGTTTCACGATTTTGATGCCGCTGTTGAGGAATTCCAAGTCTTTGGCTTCGTGGGTGGCACCCAGCATATTGGAGTCGGTAGAGTAGGCTTTTTCAACCGACATTTTGTAGTTGAAGCCGTTGGCAATCAGAAATTCGCTCATTTCGTGACGGCCGCCGAGTTCGTCGATAAATTGTTGGTCGAGCCAAGGTTTGTAGATTTTCAGCGCGGGATTGGTCAACAGGCCGTAGCGGTAGAAACGCTCAATGTCGTTGCCTTTGTAGGTACTGCCGTCGCCCCAGATGTTGACGTCGTCTTCTTTCATGGCAGAAACGAGCATGGTACCGGTCACGGCGCGGCCCAGAGGTGTGGTATTGAAGTAGGCGATGCCGCCGGTGGAAACGTGGAACGCGCCGCATTGGATGGCGGCGATGCCTTCGTGTGCCAGTTGCGCGCGGCAATCGATCAGGCGGGCGTTTTCTGCGCCGTATTCCATCGCTTTTTTAGGAATGGCGTTGTAATCGTCTTCGTCAGGTTGGCCGAGGTTGGCGGTGTAGGCGTAAGGCAGTGCGCCTTTGAGTTTCATCCACAACAGCGCGGCAGAGGTATCAAGACCGCCGGAGAAGGCGATGCCGACTTTTTGACCGATGGGGAGATTTTGTAAAATGGTATGGTTTTGGCTCATTGGGATTCCTCCAGACTTGAAAAGTTGAAACCATTATCTTATAAATGGAATATATTGTCAGCAATTAGGCCGTCTGAATGTTCGGAGGGCCGTATTAAAGAAACCTCATCATGAACGCTTTTAACCTCATCATCATCGGCGACGAAATCCTGCACGGCAGCCGTCAAGACAAGCATTTCGCCTTTTTTAAATCTTTATTGGAATCGCACGGGCTGAAGCTCAATCAGGTGCAATATCTGCCTGACGAACCCGATTTGCTGGTCAAACAACTGCGCCGCAGTTTTTCAGACGGCCTGCCGACTTTCGTGACCGGCGGTATCGGTTCTACGCCTGACGACCACACGCGCCAAGCCGCGGCGGCTGCTTTGGATTTGCCTGTCGTCCGCCATCCTGAAGCCGCCAAGTTTATCGAAGGCGTGACCCGGAAACGCGGCGAGCCGCTCGATTCGCCGGAACACGCCCAACGCCTGAAGATGGCGGATTTTCCCGAGGGTGCGGAATTGGTGCCCAATCCGTTTAACAACATCGCCGGATTTTCCATCCGCGAGC
>ERZ773233.2086-NODE-2086-length-11264-cov-7.479079_pt1 | contig 11264 bp, 9 predicted proteins | sample MGYA00580991_ERZ773233 | MGnify/ENA primary metagenome ERZ773233 (study PRJEB29015, sample SAMEA2738178) | human oral metagenome | biome: human oral; feature: human-associated habitat; material: saliva | place: China | collected 2161 ...
TTCTACCATCTACAATATCTATAAAGTCATGTGTTTTAGCATCTAAGAATACGAAACTCATGCCATTTTTACTATCTTTAGTTGATTTTATCTCATCAAAACATAGGTGCTCTGGTAAGTTTGAATGAGTCTTAACTTCTACAGCTTCTCTACATGATTTCATTACTCTTACTACCGTAGATACTGATACATTACCTAATTCAGCTATATCTTTAAAAGATAATGTCTTAGATAGATTCTTCATAATGTAAAATATAAGATTTTTAGATATACTGCAGTACTTTTTTACAAATGATGTTTCAGCACAAAACTTAGAATTACATTCTCTACATTTAAAGCGTTGTTTCTTTAATCTAAGATATGTAGGGCATTCTGACATCTTTAATAAAGATACTTTTAGTGGATCTCCAAATCCGTTTTTAACTATATTATTTCCTTCTTTTTTACAACCACAGTTTGTACAACACTTTGGTTTATATGATAAAGTTCCATGAAATATGAATGTATCTTGACCATTCACATTAATTAAATCAAGTTTATCCTCAATAATTATATTTTGGTCTTTTATTAATAGTAAATTTGTGATAAAATTATTCATGACAAATATCCTTTCTTAGTTAATTATTTTTTGACACTTTAATTATATTGGATATTTGTCTTTTTGTATATAAAAATTGAAATCCGGGGCTGGAATTTTTCCATGCCCCGGATTTAGTATACAACCTAATATTTTTTCTATTTTTTTAATTCTTCTTTGTAGTCACAGTGTGCGCATTGAACACCTTTTTTTCCTTCATATAAGATATTCTCACATTTTGGACAATTTCTGTTTATAGGTTTATCCCAAGAAACAAAATCACATTCTGGGAATCCTTCACATCCGTAGAATAATTTACCTTTTTTAGATTTTTTCTCTAAAATATCATGTTTTTTACATTTCGGACATGTTACGCCAACCTTCTTTTGAATAGTATTTGTATATCTACAGTCAGGAAAATTAGAACAAGCAATAAACTTACCAAATTTACCTAATTTAAACACTAATGGAGAAGAACACTCTGGGCAACTTTCTCCAGTAAATTCTTGCTTAATCTCTACTTTTTCCATTTCAGTTTCTGCTTTTTCAACATCTTTTCTAAAATTACTATAGAAATTATATATAGTTTTTTCCCAACCTACTTTTCCTTCTGCTATATCATCTAATTGACTCTCAAGATTAGCAGTAAACTTAGTATTTATAATATCAGGGAAATATTGTTCTGTTATTTTACTAACCAATGTTCCTAATTCAGTTGGTGTAAATACTTTATTTTGTAATTTTACATAATATCTCTTTTGCAATGTATCAACAATTGTAGCATAAGTTGAAGGTCGTCCTACTCCTAATTCTTCAAGTTCAGCTATAAGTTTAGCTTCAGAGTAACGTGCAGGTGGTTGAGTAAAATGCTGTTCTTCTTTTATTTCTTTCACTTTAGCATCTTCTCCAACTTCAAATTCTGGTGCAAGTTTAACTTTTTCTTTTTCTTTCAATATAGCTAAGAATCCATTAAACAGTAACTTAGAATGTGCTCCTCTATAGACAACATTATTATTTTCAAACGTTGTTGTACTTGTTTCATAAACTGCAGCGCTCATACGACTAGCTAAAAATCTTTCCCATATAAGTTTATATAACTTATATTGGTCATTTGATAAGTATTCTTTAATACTATCAGGTGTAAAATTAACATTTGTAGGTCTTATTCCTTCGTGAGCATCTTGAACATTCTTGCTTGATTTTCTAACTTTAACTGTTGATGCTAGATATTCTTTACCAAAATTGTTTAGTATATAATCACTAGCCATTTTTACAGCTTCATCAGAAACCCTTGTAGAGTCCGTTCTCATATAGGTAATTAAACCGGTAACTCCACCTAACTTTTTAAGGTTAATCCCTTCATACAGTTCTTGAGCAACACTCATAGTCTTACGTGTTTTAAAGTTAATCTTTCTTGAAGCATCTTGTTGCATTGTAGAAGTAATATAAACATTCGGTGCATTACGATTTTTATTAGTTTTCGTTACATCGATAACTTTAAATGTCTCACCTTTTATCGCTTTTCTTATTTTATCTACATCTTTTTTACTTTCAAGTTTAAGTTTTTCACCTTTATAAGAATAGAAATTAGCCGTTAAAACTTTTCTATTTTTTATAAAATCGATTGGCATAGACCAATATTCTTGTGGAACAAATTTTTGAATTTCTTCTTCTCTATCAACAATTAGCTTTAGAGCGGCATTTTGCACTCTTCCTGCAGATAGCTTTGGTTTTACTTTTTTCCAAAGTACAGGAGAAATATTATATCCAACTAAACGATCTAATATTCTTCTAGCTTGTTGTGACTGAACTAAATCAGTATTTATCTTACGTGGGTGCTTTATCGCATCTTTTACAGCGTCTTTTGTTATTTCATTAAAAACAATTCTGTTATCAGAATTATTATCTAATCCTAAAATGTGTGCAATATGCCAAGCTATTGCCTCTCCTTCTCTATCGGGATCGGATGCCAGGAATACTTTCTTCCCTTTGGCTTCTTTTTTTAAAGACTTAATTACATCGCCTTTCCCTCTTATAGAAATGTAATCAACATCTACATTTCCATTATCTAGTACTTCTACTCCCATTCTACTTTTAGGAAGGTCTCTTACATGACCTTTTGAAGATATTACTCTATATTTTTTCCCTAGATATTTTTCAATAGTTTTTGCCTTAGAAGGAGATTCGACTATTACTAAATTTTCTGCCATTTTTTTCTCTCCATAATTTTATAATAAGTAGTATCTTAAAACATTTTTATTAACTTGTCAACTTTTTCCATTAAAAATTAATCAATTTTAGTCAATATTAATGGTTCAGCATTCTCTCTAACAACAATCGTATGTTCATATTGAGCAATATATGAACCATCATTTGCTACTAATTCCCATTCATCTCTATCTGAGTTTCCTACAGTTTTAGCTTTTGTTGAAACGAATGGTTCAACAGCTAAACACATACCATCTTTTAAGATTAGATTATCCCATGGATCAAAATAATTAAACACATGTTGTGGTTCTTGGTGTAATGAAGTTCCAATTCCATGACCAGTTAAGTTTTCAATTACTTCTAACTTATGTTCTTTTATTTTTTTATGTACATGTTTACCAATTTGGTTTATTTTTCTTCCTGCTACAGCATGCTTGATTCCTTCGTAAAAAGCTTCTTTAGCTACTTCACATACTTTTTCTTTCATTGGATCATCTACCTTACCAACAACGAAAGAAATACCTGTATCAGCATAAAATCCATCTTTACAACCTGATACATCAATATTAAGAAGATCTCCATCTTTTAATATTTTTGTACTAGAAGGTATTCCGTGCGCTGCTTGATAGTTTAATGAAATACATGTATATCCTGGAAAATCGTACTCAGTAATTGGCGCAGATTTCGCTCCATATTTTTCAAATAATTCTTTAGCGATATTGTCTAATTCTTTTGTTGAAACACCTGGCACTGCTTTTTTGACCATTTCATCGCGAATAGTAGCACAGATGAAACCTATTTCTTTCATTTTTTGTAATTGTTCTTCTGTTTTAATAATCATGCTTTCTCCTTTTATTTAACTAGTTCGAATAAATTTTTAATAGAATAAGTCGGTTTATGCTCTTTAGTTTCTAAATCTTCTACACTTGTAACACCTGTTTGAACATGAATTGTATCTATTCCACCATTAATACCAGACATAATATCTGTATCATAGTTGTCCCCAACCATTACAATTTCATCTTTGCTATAACTAAATAGATTCATAGCACTTTCCATAATGATTTTACTTGGTTTTCCTATAAATGTAGCTGGTGTAGAAGTAGCGTATTCTAGATACTTAACTTGACCTCCGTTACTTGGTACAAATCCATTAGCTGTTGGTAATAGTGTATCTGGATTAGTTCCAATAAGTTCTGCTCCATTTAATATAGCTCTTGCCGCAGTAGCAAGTTTATCGTATGTAAGTTTTCTATCAAGACCTACTACAACAGCATCAACACCATCTTCATTTTCTTTTTGATTAAATGAACTTAAAGTGTTTTTCAGTCCACTTTCACCTATTACATATAAATTTTTATATCCCTTACCTTCAAGATAAATTTTAGTAGCATCACTTGATGTAAATACGTGCTCTTCTGATGTATCTATATCAAAATTCTTTAAGTGCTCAGCAACTTCTTTAGGTTGTCTAGTTGAATTATTAGTTAAAAATAAATAGTCTATGTTATTAGTATTTAGATAATCAACAAACTCCTTTGCATATTTTATCTTTTTATCACCATTATAAATAGTACCATCTAAGTCTATTAGATATAATTTATATTGTTTTACACTCATTACATCTCTCCATTAATTTCATTTATCATAATCTATTCAAATATTAACTTCTTAATATAAGAATAAATTACGCAACTATTTCTATTTTACACCGATTATAAAAAAAATAAAAGCATTAATTAGGATTTTCCTACTTAATGCTTATATAAAATCGTTAAAAATACTATTTAAAAAGACTAGCCATGAGTTCATTTCTGATAATTGTTTCTTCTCATGATACCAAACTATCATTATGACAGATTGTAAAGTTATATACCATTTTAGTCTATTTCTATACTTTATTGTCGGTTCTTGCCCATAAATTTTTAACCATTCATTCCATTCATTTTGTGGAATATATCGATATAATACAAATGAAATATCAATAGCAGGGTCACAAAGTATAGAGTGTTCCCAATCTACTAAAAATAACTTACCTTGATCTGAAAGTAACCAGTTATCTTTATGTAAATCCGTGTGACAAGGTGTATATTCTACATCGTCATCTGGTAAACACTTTTCTAAATAATTTAATGCATCGATAATATTATTATTTTTTCTAAGGTCATCAGCAATAATTGATTTTAAATTACAAAGCGATCTAGCTGCTGTTTCTTCAGCATAACCTTGAGCTTTCATAATTTTTTTTAATTTTGATGATCCGTGCACTTTTTTCAAAATTTCAGGTATACGTCTATCAGTCATATCTTCCGTATTTAACGTTCTACCATTTTCAAAATCTTGTGCGATTAATACATCTCCATTACTAATTCGCTTAGTCCATCTTAATCTAGGTACAATACCTTCTGCAGAAAGAGTTGCTATCATCGGAGTAGTATTTTTTTTAATAAAGTAACGTTGATTATCTCTCGAACAAAAATAATCTTCGTTATATGTATCATCTAAAGTCCAGCCCATCTGATAATATTCTTTAGACATATTTTATACTGCTCCTTTCTTCAATCTCTTTTTAAAAATTATAATGCACTATATATTTTACATTCTTTAACCATTTTTTTCAAGATGCTATTTTTTAACTAAAATTAAAAATCTCAAAGATATTATAATTTATATATACAAAAATTAGAATTAATATCTTTGAGATTGCTTATTATCTTATTTTTTACAAAATAAACATTATATCAAATAAATATTTTTATAAAATTTATTGTTCACAACAAAGCTTGTAAATTCCTTCTGCATAAATTGCAGTAGCTAATAATAAATCTTCTACTTCTAAATATTCATTTGCTTGGTGCATAGTATCTTCTTTTCCAGGGAAAAGTAATCCAAATGCAACACCTTTTTTAAGGCAACGTGCATATGTTCCTCCACCTAATACAAACGCATCATTTTCAGTATCCCCTGTGTACTTTCTATAAACATCCATTAGTGTAGTTACTAATTCATCATCTTTCGGTACATAGTGTGCTTCTTTAGTACTTGTAACTTCAATATCAATATTGTCTACCTTAACTCCATTCAGTCTAGTTACTAAATCAAACTTCATAGGATGACGACAATCCGTTGAAACTATACCAACTTTTTTCTCTAAATTATATTCTAGGATACCATAGTTATATGTAGCTTCTCCCATTTCATTATCAGAATAATCAATTCCTAATTTTTCACCGAATGGATCATTAGCAAGTTTTTCTACTATATAATCTACAAAGTTTTTACCATTATTATCTAATCCTAATGTACTTAAAAATTCTGCTAATTTTGTTGCACCATTAATTCCATATTGCGGTGTTGAACCGTGTGCTGCTTTCCCTTTAAGTGCAAGTTTAATTGTATCTTCAACAGTAACTTCACCTTCTAGTTTTTCTTGCGCTAAGAAGTTTTCAAATTTTTCTTTAATATCTGATACTTCACCAACTAATTCAGCTTTTGCACTGGCAATAACCATATTTAAAACTTGACCACCATTAAATTTAACAAGTTTATAATTATAGTTTCCATCTTCAGCCACAAATTTCAATTTGTGATCGAAAGTTGCTCTTGCTTTTTCAGCATACACTAATGGGAACATTGCATCTGGTGTAAATCCAGATGCTGGTTGTTCTTCGTGTTTAAAGTACGCTTCAACACATCTAAATCCAGTTTCTTCATCACTTCCAATAATAACTCTTACACGTTTATTCCATTTTACACCAAGTTTATCCAATAACTTAACCGCGTAATAAGCTGCCATTGTAGGCCCTTTGTCATCTAATGACCCACGAGCAAATATTTTACCATCTCTTATTTCTGGTTTAAATGGATGACTAGTCCAGTCTGCTTCTACTACAGGTACTACATCAACGTGACCAAGAATACCAAATAATTCCTCACCTTGACCTACTTCAATATGTCCAGCTTTATTTTCCACTAATTTAGTCTTGTAACCATCACGTTCACCAAAAGATAAAATTAGGTCTAATGCTTTTCTTGGTCCGCTTCCAAATGGAGTTTCCTCAGTTATATCTGTTCCTAAAATTGAACGTACACTCAATAACTCAAATAAATCTTTAAGTAAGTCCTCCTTATGATTAAGAACCTCTTTTTTAAAATCTATACTCATTATATATCCCTCCGTTATTTATTTAATTTATTTAGTTCCTCTTCTGTTAAATATCTATATTCACCTAATTTTAGACTATCATCTAATTTTAAACTACCAATAGATAATCTCTTTAAATATGTTACCGTTGTTCCTAATGATTTCATCATTCTTTTCACTTGATGAAATTTCCCTTCAGTTATGTATATATTTGCTTTACTTTCATCCTCGCTGCTTTCTAGTATTTCTAATTTAGCAGCCTTACATTTATATCCATCTTCTAGAGTTACACCAGCTTCAATAATTGGAAGATGCTCATCTTTCAATTCTCCACTTACCTCAACATAGTATTTTTTTACTACATCTTTTTTGGGAGATAACAATTTATGTGCTAACTCTCCATCATTCGTCAGCAACATAAGTCCTTCAGTATCCTTATCAAGTCTACCAACAGGAAATACTTTGTGAATGCGATCTTCTTCTTTTAAAATATCCACAACTGTTTTTTCAATCGCATCTTCTGTTGCAGATATCGTGTCTTGCGGCTTGTTCATCATAATATAGACATATTTTTGATAAACCAACCTTTTTGCATCTAAAATTACCTGATCATTAATCTCATCAACCTTATAATCAGGACTCTTTATTAATTTGTCGTTAATTAATATCCCCTTTTTAATAACTTTTTTCGCTTCTGCTCTACTTAATGTCGTAGTTGTACTAATAAATTTATCTAGCCTCACTATGCTTATCTCCTTAACCTTCTTAAAGATGAGATTTTAATTTTTCTACCAAATAAATATTCATCGAATTTCATCATAGTTATACTGAAGAAATAGATTAGAATACCAAAGATTGCACAAATCATAATTAGTATCATACTTGAAATTTTTGATTCAATAACAAAGTTAGATAATATAGATTCATAAATAGCTGCCACTGTGATAAACATGATAAAGCAACTACTTAAGATTATTAATAATCTAGTGAAGAACTCAAAAATTTTAAGTCTAACCGCTGTATTTATAATAACTAAGTTTATACTAATCATCACAAGGTAAGTTGTGATTGAAGATAAAATCACACCATTTGTCTCAAATTTCATTACAAATGGAGTAATAGTTACATACTTAACTACCAACCCCACTATAATCGCTGCAAGGTTTAATAGTTGCTTATTTACAGCTTGCATAATTATACTTGTTAAACTATAAATAGAATATAGTACCGCAAGAGGTAAATAAAATCTTAGTAAATCAGCATTTTCTAAACTTCTACTATAAAAAGCAGAATAAATTGGATCAGCAAGAACATACATTCCAACTAGAGCTGGAAGTACAATCATCATTAATGACAAAATAACTTTATTAATTTGACTACTAACAGTGATTCTATCACCTTGGGCAAACAATCTAGTAATAGAAGGTAAAAATGTACTAGAAAACGCTGGAGCAATAGCAACAGCAATCATTACTACTTTATTAACAAGCTGTAATGCTGAGAATCTTCCATCTACAATATCCGCTTTCCCTATTTCTGTCATCCCATGAATAAAATTATGTTGGTCTATAATATTTAGAATTGGAAATAGACCTACTATAAATATAAACGGTATAGAAACTGAGAAGAATTCCTTCACTAATGCTGATGTTGAAATGTCAAGTTGTACTTCATCATCTTCTATATTAAAATCTAAACTTCGTCTATTTTTAGAATAAAAAAAGAAAAGTGTAATTAAAGAAAAAACAGCTCCAACTGCAGCTGCAAATGTAGCACTAACATTCCCTTCAACTACTCCATATCCTAGTACCTTCATAATGAAATATGTTGCACCTAACATAAAAGCAATTCGAGCTACCTGTTCAATAAATTGACTCAGTGCTGAAGGCAACATTATCTCGTGCCCTTGGAATAATCCTCTAAGACCTGAAGATACTAAAACTAATGGAATACCAAAACTTAAACTTTTAAGCACCAAGGCACCATCTTGTGGAGTAAATTTTTGTTGATTACTTATAAGAATCTGATCCGATATAAATCCCGAACCAAAAAATAATATACAAAAACCAACTATCCCCATTACTACTAGTAACCAAGATCCTAGTTTATAAATTCTTCTACTAACACTATATGCTCCTATTGCATTATATTTGGCAACCAATTTTGCTATTGCAAGAGGTGTTCCTGCTCCGGATATCTCAAGTATTGTAGCATAATAACTATATCCATAATTGAATAAAGCCATTTGCTCCTCTCCACCAATTATCTGATAAAAAGGAATAAGATATACCGCTCCTAAAATTTTCGTTAAAATCAAACTTAAACTAAGTATCGCAGTCCCTTTAAACAAGGAATCTTTTTTCAAAATTTTCACATCCAAACTTAATATTTAATTGTAATATATATTTTTTATAAGTATAAATATTGATAGCAATACACTAATGCAGCAACCAGACTGTACGCAGCCACCAATTTCAATACTTTATCCATACGTCTTCTTTTTATTTTATTATTTGATACTAATACTATGTATGAACCTAGTAATAATACAAAAGTTATAATAAAAACTATAACAGATAAAAATATCGCCATACTATCATCCTTTCTTTTTTATATAACCTTATTTTATCATGATTTTAAAAATTTTTAAACATACTTTCTTCTATAAATATAAAAAACACATACAAAATCTCTTATAATGTTTACATACTTTAATTTTTGTTAGATTTTCTAACATACACTTTATTTTATTTACTTTTTTTGTTATCATACTATATAGATATAAAATATTTATTTCACAAAATCTTATTAGAGAGGTACTATTATGGGGTTTAAAGAATTACAAAAAAATCTTCCAGTTTTTTCTATAAGTGTAGTAACAAAAATTACTCAACTTACTGCAAGACAAATAAGATACTATGAAGAAAAAAAACTCTTCACTCCAAAACGTACTGAAGGTAATACTAGGCTTTTTTCTTTTAATGATATCGATAAATTATTAACTATTAAAGACTTACTTACAAAAGGCTTTAGTCTAAAAGCTATCGATGAAATTATTAACGAAAAAGAAGTACCTGCTGAAACAACTCAAATCAGACAGATTATCCATAACGATATTTTCGCAGGACCAAATGGTTTACCTAGAGAACGCTCAATTGGACGTGGTGATTTATCTAGATTTTATAACAACAAAAAGAATAAATTTTAGTGTTAGATTTTTTTACAATAATTTTCTACAAAATAAGGAGAACAACATGGCTAAAACTATTACTAGAGAAGAAATAATTAAAAGAATTGAAGATGAAAACGTTAAGTACATTCGATTACAATTTACTGATATTACTGGTACAATCAAAAATGTAGAAGTACCTGTTAGTCAAATTGAAAAAGTATTAGATAATAAAATGATGTTTGATGGTTCATCAATTGAAGGTTTTGTACGAATTGAAGAAAGTGATATGTATCTTTACCCTGATTTAAACACATTCTTAGTATTTTCTTGGGATAGCGAATACGGTAAAGTAGCTCGTTTCATCTGTGACGTTTATACTGTAGATGGAAAACCTTTCGCTGGTGATCCTCGTGGTAATTTAAAAAGAACACTTGAAAGAATGAAAAAATTAGGTTTTGATACTTTAAACCTTGGACCAGAACCAGAATTTTTCTTATTTAGACTAAAAGAAAATGGTGAACCAAGTTTAGAATTAAATGATAATGGTGGTTATTTCGATCTTGCTCCTGTTGATTTAGGAGAAAATGTACGCCGTGATATCGTTCTTGAACTTGAACGCCTAGGATTTGATATCGAAGCAAGTCACCACGAAGTTGCTCCAGGTCAGCACGAAATTGACTTTAAATACGATGATGTAATTTCAGCTTGCGATAACATTCAAACATTTAAATTAATTGTAAAAACTATTGCTAGAAAACACGGTTTACATGCGACATTTATGCCGAAACCAATTTTTGGTATTAATGGATCTGGAATGCACTGTAACGTTTCTATGTTCAGTAATGGTGAAAACAGCTTTTATGATGAAAATAGTGAAAATGGATTAAGTGAAGTAGCATCACACTTTATCGCAGGAATTCTTAAACATGCTCGTAGTTTCACAGCTGTATGTAATCCAACAGTAAACTCATATAAACGTTTAGTACCTGGTTATGAAGCACCTTGCTATGTTGCATGGTCAACTTCAAACCGTTCACCTCTAGTTCGTATTCCTGCCGCACGTGGTAAATCTACACGTGTAGAAGTTAGATCAGTAGATCCAGCTGCGAATCCATACTTAGCAATGACAACAATCTTAGCAGCAGGTTTAGACGGAATTGAAA
>ERZ773233.2089-NODE-2089-length-11261-cov-2.834731_pt1 | contig 11261 bp, 10 predicted proteins | sample MGYA00580991_ERZ773233 | MGnify/ENA primary metagenome ERZ773233 (study PRJEB29015, sample SAMEA2738178) | human oral metagenome | biome: human oral; feature: human-associated habitat; material: saliva | place: China | collected 2161 ...
CGCCGAGCTAAAAAAGCTGGACGACGTGCTGGCGCTGTGCTCCTCTAGCCCCGTAAATCTAGGCGGCAAACTCACCCTAAAACAGACCGCAGCGCTATCAAAGCGCTCCGCGATGTTTATCGGCGTGGATACGGCGATCATGCACCTAGCCGCGGCTAACGACGTGCCCGTGATCGCGCTGTTTGGGCCTAGCGGGGCGTTTGAGTGGGGACCGTGGGATAACGATCTGGACGCAAACGGCTACACGCAGCGCAACGGCAACCAAACTATGGGCAAGCACGCGGTATTTCAAAAAGACTGGGACTTCGTGCCGTGCGACAAAGAGGGGATGATAAAGCACGGCGTAGAGCGGACGCTGATGAGATTTGAGGGCGAGGAGCTAGAGGCGATAAAGAGCAAAATCAGGGAAAATTTAGGCCAAAGCTAAGCAGGCTTTGTAAAATTCGGCCGCTTTGGTTAAATTTTACGAGCAAATTTGAGCCGCGAGCGGTAAATTTGGCTGTTTTGGTTAAATTTGGCAATCAAATTTATCGGCCGAGCTCGTCATAAAGTCAAATTTGGCTTGAACACTAGCCGTAAAATTTGACCTTCTTGATTTTATAAATTTTGGCATTTAAATTTGACGTCTAGCCTTTCTTTTCGTTAAACATATACGAGATCACGAAAACGATCAGGCAAACGGGCGCGAACGCAAACACCACGCTCCAGCCGGCGGCATGCTCGCCCCAAAAATACCCCGCTGCGAGGCACGCCAAAAAGCCGCCGTAAAAAGCGCCAAGCGATAAATTTTCTACCGTAAAAAGCAGCAAACTAAGATTCGGATTTTTTACAAACAGCTTGCTTGGCTTAAAATTTTTATACCTTTTAAACAAATACCAAAGCAGCGCGCAAGCCAAAATCGCAAATATTGCCGCAAAAACGGCAATCCTTAGCGCGCCCTCAAAAGGCAAAACCGCCAAAATCAAAGCCGCTGCCCACCAAATAAGCAAGAAAACCACCCGCTAAGCGAGCAGATATCTCGCTGCCCTATGAAATTTATACCTTTGTTCCGCGTCCATCGGTCTTAATTCCCTTAAATTTTACGATCAAAGCTTTTCAACCGCCTTTAAACAAATCTTCTCTTACTAGGCGATCCGCTATTTCTTCGACATTGTTTTTATAAATTTTAAAATCGCTATTACCGCATGTGTCGATTTTTAAATAATAATTCTTCTCGCGCGATTCATTTTCTATGGTGTTATCATAATATTGTTTCCCTTCAGACAAATCTTTTATGGTATCTCCTTCGTATATCGTAATCGTGGCATATCTAAATTCAAAATTATCATACAATATAAAGCTTTTATCGAAATATAAAATATACTCACGTAAACCGCCGTATTCTACTATAGGCTCCTCAAAACCGGCTGATCTGCCATCTAAATTTATTTTTAACTTTTCTGCGATATTTACCGGCTTCATTTGAAATTTCTCGACAAAAATATTTCTATACGGCCAAGCGGCTTGATTTTCACGTTTTTGTATCTCATATTCTTTAGATAGAACTTCCAGCCAATCATTGTTATTAAATTTATCCGTTTCGTAAAAGCCTACTTTAACGGCAAATTCTCTATTGCCGTAGTTGCAAGTATTGCTGCCGTATACATAGTAGCATTTGTCGGTAACGACGGCTTGAAACAGCATACGCCTCTTTAAAAGATCTAAAATTCCGCGCTTAAATCGCTCCTCTTTGGGTAAAATTCTATCCTCTTTTAAACAATACCCCTGTTGATATTTGTTATAGCCAAAGATAGAAACGACAGCGAAGCCTCGTGAAGTGGAGTAATCGGGAATTATACGGATAAATGCGGCGCAAAGTATCGCCGCCAGAAGCAGCACTGCGGCTAGGATTTTAAATTTAAGTTTGCGAAATCTCATCACGATCCTTTAGTCGCCAAAGCTAGTAAAAACCTCGCCGCCGCGCAAAATTACGTCCATTATTTCGCGCTTTTCAAATTTGAGTCAAATTTGAGCTAGACTCGCAAAAACGACGCCCGAATTTGCCTTAAAGTTAGAGCAAATTTTACTTCTTTATCTTTGAGTATATCCCGCTCAAAATGTCGTTTTGATAGATAAAAAGCGTGCGTTTTAGCCACGCGGCGTCCTTTTTGGCGGCGATACGCTTGATGGCCGACAGGTCGTCGTCGGGGTTGTTTATACCTCGCTGCGTCGTGAAAAACGCCTCGTAACCCGCCTGCCTAGCTAGACGCATCAAATTTTCGTCGTATTTGCCGCGCGGCCAGCATAAAAGTTTGTCTTCTATGCCCAAATTTGCGCGCATAAACTCGCGGCACCGAGCGAAATTTTCCTCAGGCGGGAGCGCGCCGAAATACTCGTCAAAATGCGTGTGCGTATGCGAGTGAAAGTCAAAAACGTCCCGCATTGCCGCTATCTCGTCAAGACTCAAAAATACGTCCTGCGGACGCTGGGGCGCTGCTTTTTTGTATTCGGAGTGAGTTAGCTCGATAAACTCGCCACGCCGCATGCTCGCGCGCTCTATCCACTGCGTCACTAAAAATATCGTTGCCCGTAGCCCAAACTCGCGCAAGATAGGGTAGGCGTAAACGTAATTATCCTTCCAACCGTCGTCAAAGGTGATGAGGACGCTTTTTTTAGGCACGGCTAGCTCGCCCTTTTTATAGGCGATAAATTCGCTCATCGTAAGCGTTTTATAGCCCGCCTCTGCCAAAAACCGCATCTGCGAGGCAAAATCCTCCGCGCTAGAGGCGATAAATCCACCCTTTTTTAAAACGTGATGATACATCAAAACGCTAACGCTCAACGCCGCCTCCTTTAGCTCCCGCCCGCGAATTTGCCGCCAGCAAGACAAAAAATCCTAGCATATAAAACATATAAAGTATGCGTAAATTTATGGCTTCAAACAGCCCGCGCACGCCAAAATAACACGCTAGCGAGATAAAAATCGCAGCAAAAAGCAGCTCGCGCGAGCGTAAAAAATGCCTAAACGAATACGCCAAAAGCGATATAAAACCGCCCAGTAGCAGCGCCGTGCCGACCGCGCCGTAGTAGTAATAATGCCCGATAAAAAAAGGCTCGTCGTTAAACCAATACCGCTCGCCGCCCGGCCGCGTCTGCATCATCGATATCTGCGCGCCCTTGTCCGCTTCGTCTCGCAAAAAAGCGTCGTACTGCTCCTTGCCGTGCCCAAGCCCCGTTAGCGCGCGCGGACTAGCAAAAAGCAGCGGCAAGCGCTCCTTTAAAATCAAATCGCGTCCCGAGCTAAAGCTAAGCCCCGCAAGGCGCTCTCTCATGCTCTCGTTTTGGAGGTTTGCCTCGCTCACTAGCCCGATCTGGAAAAATTTATACATCGCCGTGGGCGAACTCAAAACCGCCGCCGACGCGCCCACGACGCAAACGGCGAAGATAACGGCAAAGAGTTTAAATTTACGCTTCGCTTCGCCGCCTAAGATATACAAACAAAAACCAAATAAAACAAAACAAACCAGCATCGCGCCCCAGCTGCCCCTAACGCCGCTCAAAATATCAAGCCAGGCGGCCGCCAGACAAAGCGCGCCGCACGAAACTCGCGCCCAAAACCGCCTAAAGATAAAAACTCCCGCCAGCGCAAAAGGCAAAAATCTATCCACGTAGTCAGCATACGCGCGGCGCACGACCCGCGCGTCAAATTCGCCCGCGCTGCCAAGCCTCTCAAACTCGCTAAAAAGCGGCGCGGCGTAATAAACGCTAATAACCGCAAAGGCCGCTATCAGCGCGTAAAAAAATGATTTTGCTTGAGCGGTCTCGCCGTTTGCTACGATATAAACCGCGAGCAAAAAAGCAAATCCGCGCCCAAACTCGCCCGCAGCGTTGCCCAGCGAATCAAACTGCGGCGCGTAGGGAAAGGCAGAGATCAAAAACGCGTAAAAGGTAAATGCGATAAGACAAAACGCGGGCGCGCGCGAAAGGTTGAAATTTACGCCGACTCTCGCGGCAAATCGCGCCCTATCCGTGAAATAAAGCCAGATCGCGCAAACAAGCGCAAGATAAAGCGAGACGTTTTTCGCCGCCGTCATACGCGGAACGTGCTCGCAAGCGATAAAAACATAAACGAGGTATAAAGCGGCATTTTGTAGGCGGTTTTGTAGCTTCGTCATTTTCTCCCTTAAATTTAAAGCGCCCATTATAACGATAAAATCATTAAAATCCAGTAAGCGATTTTTAGTCGAATTTTAGCCCGCGCGCTCTCAAAAAAGTCCGTAAATTTATAAATTTATGCTAAATTCATGCTAAATTTTATAAACAATAAAGGCCTAAATTTTGATATATTTTCTCATATATTTGCTGATTTACCCATATCTTTTTGCGATGAAAAAGCTAAAATTTAAAGGCGAAAAAGACAAAATTTTACTCATACAAACCGCTAAAATCGGCGACTACGCAAACTCGACCGTGATCTTTGACAGGCTTGGCAAATTTGACGCGCTAATCGACGAGATAAACCTAGCCTTCGCAAAACACGACAGCCGAATAGAAAAAATATTTACGATAAACGGCGTAAAACGTAAAAAAGTCTCAAAAATAGGACTCGCGCTCGAGCTTTTTTCGCGCGGCTACGAGAGCGTCTACGTGCTGATGCCAAACAGCTTAAATCTCTTTTTAGCGCGCTGCACGCTAGCTAAAAACATCGTCGCCGTGCATCACTACGCGGCATCTAGCGACTTTGCCTTGCTGACACTCGGCATGAAAAAAGTGCCGCATACCCTGCAAGATCTAACGCTACTAACCTACCTAAAAACGGTCGGCGTTACCGAGCTAAAATATGAAAAATGCTTGCAAAAACCGCTTTTTACCCCGCAAGAAAATCTAATAAAAAGCGGCAAATTTAAGATCGGCGTGAGCCTAAGCGCGGGTAATAAAATCAAAACGCCGCCAAAGAAAACTTGGGAAAAAATCTTTGGAATTTTCGCTAAATTTGACTGCGAGGTTTACATTTTCGGCGTAGGCGAGGAGGCTACTTTGCTAAAAAACCTGCTCGCGGAAAATGCGGACGAAAAACGGGCAGAAAATCCTAGCGAGCTTGGAGTTTGCGCGGATTTAGCCGGTAGCGATACGAGCGAAATTTACGGCGGTCCTGAAAATGCAAACAACGAGAATGCAAAAGCTCAAATTTGCAGCGACAGCGGCACCTGCGACGAGTCAAATTTGAGCTCACAAATTTGCGATACTTACGTGAAAAAATTTGGCGAAAACGAGCTAAAAATCATCTCTTTGATAGATAAAATCAAGCTTGAGGAGTTGCCGTTTTATCTCTCACAGATGCAGCTTTACGCGAGCTCTGACACCGGCAACTACTACGTCGCAGATAGCGTGCGCACGCCCACGATCTGCCTGATGGGGCCTTGTTTTGCTAGCGAGCAAAGGGGCGTCGCCGACTCGCTCGTCATAAATTCACATTTACCGTCCATTAGCTCCGTGTTTAAAACCGTGCGGGATATCGACGCGAGCGCGTTTTTCGAACTTAGCGAGCAAAACCTTACAGACATCGAGGCCTTCGTTAAAGTTCGCTATATATCCTATCTATCCCGCGAAAATAATTTTCTATGCTAAATGCCTTTATAACGGCTTCGTCGGGGCTTTTTGAGGCTGGCTTACGCAAGCTATCAAAGCAGGCCAAAAGCGCGTCCGAGCTTCTTTGAACTATAAAAAAATCTTGCTTTTTCGAGGAGATTTCATAAATCTCCCTTATGACGGCGATATCAGAGTACACCACGCCAAGCCCGCAGCCAAGCGCCTCGATGACGACTCTAGGTAGTCCCTCGTCGCTGGAAAATCCAAGCACGTAGTCGCACGCTGCGTAAATCTCGTCCATCTTGGAAACAAACCCCAGATACTCGGCCTTACCCGATTTTATCAGCGCGTCAAATTTGGCTTTCGCACCCTCCTTTAGCTCGCCTCCGCCCGCGAAATAAACCTTTATATCGCTTCTTTTTAGCTCCGCAAGCGCGTCAAAAACTAGCTCGTGCCCCTTTAACGTCAAGAAATTTGCAGGCATTACGATATTTATTTTTTCGGCGTCAAATTTGTCTTTTAGGGCGGCGCTTTTATCATCGCCGCTATTTTTTAAATTTGCCTGCGGGGAGCTCAAATTTTCGCCCACTTCAGACTTTTCCCGTCTTAAAACAGGCGCCTCCACGGGATTATAAACCACGTTTTTAGGCATTTTTATCTGCGCGGCGTAAAATTCGTAAGTCGCGTTTGAAACGCAAACGGGCGTAAATTTTAGCCGCTTTAAAATTTCAAGTTTAAAGGGCTCGATGGCTGAGTTTTTGCGCAGATGCTGCACTACCGCGATATTTAGAGAGTTTGCGGCGGCGATGTAGGCGAGATTGGTTGAAAAGTGATTATTTAGATGAAGGATATCGGGCCGCACCTGCCGCAGCAAGCAAAGCGCGTAGTCGTAGTCTTTTTTATAAAGGTATTTTGCTAAAATTTGACCGCCCAGCGCGCGCAAAAGCTCTTTTTTTAGCTTTGAGGGCTGCTTTTTTGGCTCAAATTTTATAAATTTAGCCCCAGCTTCTTCTATGATTTGCGAGATTTTGCGCCCGCCCGCCTCGTAATCGGTCTCAAAAAACGCGCATAGCTCGTACTTTTGCTGCGCGGCAAGCCCCCGCAAAAGATACAAAAAACTCTTCGTCCCGCCGCCGTATTCGCGCCCCGTATCGACGAACAAAATCTTTTTCAAATCATTTCCTTTAACATCCCCCAGACCTCATCCGCCCCTATTTGCAGCATACACTCCTGAAATTTGCAGTTTTTGCCGACGCAAGGCGAACAGGTGCGCGGCTTTTTGATAAATTTATGGATATTTTCGTCAAAATCCGGATTTGAGTTCACGGGCGAAGCGACGGCAAAAAGCCCGATCGTAGGCGTTTTTAGCGCGGCTGCTACGTGCAGCGGGCCGGTGTCTGGCGTCACAAGCACATCAAGCCTAGCTATCAGCGCGGCAGCCTCTCTCAGGCTAAATTTGCCCGCCGCATTTATCACGCGTTGGTCTCTTAGCGCGCCTTCTAGCTGCGCGGTCATCGCTCGCTCGGCGGGACTGCCTGTTAGCACGATGACGGCGTCCGTATGCGCTAAAACAATCTCCGCAAGCTCCCGCCAACGCTGCCAAAACCACTGCCTGGAAACCGTGCTAGCCCCCATCTGAAAGCCGATAAATTTGCGCGCGCCGCAGCCTTTTAGCACCTCATCGACGCGGGCAAAATCCTCATCGCGCAGATACAAATTTAGCCTCGTGTCGCGACTTTTGATGCCTACGAATTTAAGCTGCTCGAGGCGGGTTAGTACGACGTATCGCTCATCTCCGTAAGGCTCTGGCGCGTTTGAGTGAAAGGGGCTAAATTTATTGCCAGCATTTGGCAGCTTAAAGACGTATTTTGCGCCGCTTAAAACGGCTAGCGGCGTAGCCTGCGGCTCGTTTGAGTGCAGGATAAAAACTATGTCCGGCTTTATCTTTTTTAGCTGCGATAAAGCGCACAAAAAGCCGCCCTTTTTGCCGTCGTAGAGTAAAATTTCGTCGATATTCGGATCGGTTTTAAAAAGCGGTGCAGTAGATGGATTCAGCAGAGCGACAATGCGTACGTGCGGGAAATTTTGCCGAAAAACGCGAAAAACGGGCGTGTTAAAAATCGTATCGCCAAGCGCGGTGTTGCTAAAAAAACAGACCGTTTGTATGGGCTGCGTAACCAGCTGCGTTTTGCGCACGCTTTTAAAGCGCAAAATGAGCCGCACCGCGCTCTCAAAGAGCCTCATACATCGCTTCCGTCTGCGCGACCATCGTCTCTATCGAGAAGTTTCGCACGATAAATTCCCTCGCGTTCGCGCTAAATTTCGCCCGAAGCGCAGCGTCTTCTATCAGCGTTTTTAGAGCCGCTTTGAGCGATTTTTTGTCGCTGTTTTTAAACAAAAGCCCCGTTTTGCCGCTGCTTATCGCCTCACCGATACCGCCCGCGTCGCTACCTATGCAAGGCACTCCGCACGACTGCGCCTCCAGTAGCGCCGTGCCTAGCGCCTCCATCTTTGAGGGCAGCACAAAAATATCAAAACTGCCCAAAAACTCGCTCACGTCGGTGCGGGGGCCTAGCATGTAGATGTTTTGCGTCTTTATTTTTTTTAGATTTTCCTCCTGCGGACCGTCGCCGACCACGACTAAAGCGGTGTTTGGTAAATTTAGCTCGCTAAAAGCTTCAAATAAGAGCTGGTGATTTTTCGCCGCGCGCAAGACCGCTACGATACCGACTACAACGCAGCCCGAGCTCAAATTTAGCTCTGCTTTGATATCTTTGGTAAAATTTGGACTAAACCGCGCCGTATCCACGCCCGTGTAGATAACGTCTATCAAATTTCCTCGCACGCCCTGCGAGACGAGCTGTGCTTTTACGGCGTTTGAGACGGCTACGATTTTATCGTTTACGTTGTAGCTAAATGCCGATCTGATCGGCGTTTGCAGGTGTCTGGTGCGCACTGTTTTAGCACCCGTTAGCTTTGCGACGATCGCGCCGATGTTGCCGTCCTTGCCCGAGTGCGTAGCGATGATCGAGATATTTTTTTTGCGCACGAAACGGCAAATTTTAAAAATTTCAAAAATATTATAAACTTTGCTTAGGTTAAATTCTACAAACTCGCAATCAATCGGCTTTTCAAAGCTTTTTGATCCTGGATTTAGCGCGTAAAATACCTTAAATTTATCCTTATTTAGCCCGTTTATGACCCGCTGCGTGCGGTGCTCCTGTCCGCCGAAACCCAGCGAGCTTTCAAGCTCTAGGATATTGATTTTGTCCATTTTTTTCATATATTTTTGACCGCCTCGTAGATTTCCTCGTCCACTACGTCCTGCGCCCTTTTGCTAGTGCTTTGTAGCACGGTGCACGGTGCTCCGCCGTAAATGGGAGCCCAGCGAGCGGCGTCTGTTTTGCCAAGTGCCAGCACCGTTTTTATGCCAAGTGCGGGAGCTAGGTGCGCCACTCCGCCGTCAAGCGTTAGGACAAATTTAGCCGCCCAGATATAGCCGGCTAGCTCGTCTAAATTTTTAGTCGTGGCAAACTCTACGCCCGCTCCTTGCGCTACTTTTTCGCCAAATTTTACGTCCTCCGCGCTAACGGCAACGCGTCCGAAATTTTGTTTTAAAAACGCCAAAATCCGTAAAATTTTAGCCTCGTCCATGCGGTTTTGCTCCACCCTCGAGGAGACGTGAAAAAATACGAAATCCTTAAATTTCTTGCTTTTAAAGCTCGGTACGTAAAGCATCTTTTCTCCGTCAAATTTCGCTCCCAGCGATGCGACTAGCTCGTAGCAAAGTAGCACCTCGTGAGGCGGCGGATTAAAGTTTAGTTTATGCGTTATTAACGAACCGCCCTCGTTTTGCTTTGCCGCTCCTATCGTCGTTTTAGCTCCGGCTGCTCTGGCAAATATCGCGGCCGATGGCGAATAAGCACTCCTAAAAATCACGGTCGCATCGTATTTTTCGCGGCGAATTTGAAGCAAAATTTTGCATTTCCCCCAAAACGCCCGCACCTTTGCCGCCGCTCCTTTTACGTGCTTTGGTTTGGTGTAGATATAGATTTTGTTTAAAAATGGATTGCCGCGAACGACGCATGCGTTTAGGCTATTTACCACGATATCGATCTGTGCATGCGGATGAGCTTTTCGCAGCGCCTCTATCGCTGGCGTCGTGCAGATGAGATCGCCGATATTATCGTTTCTAACGAGCAAAATTTTCACGATTTTCCTTTTTTGCGCGATTATACCCATTTTACGCTTATACTTATTTACGCCCTCATCCCCTCGCCCGCTAGGCATAACCTAAAATTCATCAAAAAACTTATAAAATAGCGCTAAATTTTAAAAGGCAAACATGAAAAAAATAGTATTTTTAAGGCTCGATCTGGACGCTATCGGCGGGGCGCAGAGATATCTCTCGCGGCTCGTTAAAGCCCTAAAAGACTCGGGCGTTGCGTGCGAGACGCGCGGATTTAACGGCAGCAAAAAACTAAGCTCGTGGATCAAAGCCCTGCGTTTTAACGCGCAAGCCAAGCGGCAAAAGGGTACGGACGAGATTTATTTTAGCCTTGAGCGCATCACCTGCGCCGACATCTACCGTGCGGGCGACGGCGTGCATAAAGTCTATATGAAAACCAAGCCTTTTTGGTTCACAAACCCCCTAAATTTCGTCATTCCCTACCTTGAAAAGCGAACTTTTAAAAACGCTAAAAAAATCATCGCCAACTCAAATTTTATAAAGCGTCAAATTTGCGAGACCTACGGCATCGTCCCTGAAAAGATCGCAGTCGTCTATAACGGCGTAAATTTGCCTATGCGCGTGCAAAAAGGCTCAGCAAAGCTCGCTCTTTGCGAGGAATTCGGACTTGATTTTCACCTACCGACGCTGCTGTTTGTGGGAAGCGGCTTTAAACGCAAGGGCGCGGAGGAGTTTTTACGCATCGCAGCTCGCCTAAAAACCCGCGTAAACTGCCTAATCGTCGGCCGCGACAAAAACGCCGCCCGCTACAAAAATCTAGCCAAGGAACTAGGCCTAAACGCCGTATTTACGGGCGCTCAAAAAAGCGCGGCGAGATTTTACGAAGGCAGCGAGCTGTTTTTATTTCCAACTGCTTACGAGCCGTTTTCAAACGTCGTTTTAGAGGCGCTTAGCTACGGCTGCGTCGCTATCACGACCGCTCAAAACGGCGCGGCAGAGATACTACCTGGGGAGTTTGTGATGAGCTCGCCGCAAGACTACGATATCTGCGCTCTGATCGACGAGATCCTAAACGATGACGAGCGGCTAGCAGCGCTACAGGAGCGAAATTTGGCGCTTGCTAGCGAGTTTAGCATCGAAAAAAACGCGAGCGCGACGCTGGAGATCATACGTGCGAATCTTGATTGAGCTACCGACCTGGCTGGGCGACGCCGTGATGGCAAGCGCCGCGGTGGAGGCCATCGCAAAGCACGCGGCGGTTGGCGCGGGAAATTTGACGGGCAAATTTGATGACTCGGGCGAGCGAGATTTTAGCTTTTCGTCGCAAGATTTCGGTCCCGTAACGCAAGAAATTCAAATTTTTGAAAACGATACGCCAAATTTGGACGGTAAATTTGAAGCTGACCGCGGCGCAAATTTGACGGCGAGCGTGCAAGAAAATCAAAATCTAGAAAATTCGGCGGCCCAGCCCGTCAAAATCGTATTTTTCGGCTCGTTTGCGGCG
>ERZ773233.2090-NODE-2090-length-11259-cov-3.108443_pt1 | contig 11259 bp, 10 predicted proteins | sample MGYA00580991_ERZ773233 | MGnify/ENA primary metagenome ERZ773233 (study PRJEB29015, sample SAMEA2738178) | human oral metagenome | biome: human oral; feature: human-associated habitat; material: saliva | place: China | collected 2161 ...
CGAGAGCCGCTTAGCCATCATGGATTTACCACTACCAGGCGCTCCGATCATCAATAGGTTGTGTCCACCCGCAGCTGCGACCTCCAGTGCTCGCTTGACAGACTCCTGCCCTTTAACTTCGGAGAAATCGAAGGGGTAATCTTCTAGGCCTTGATAGAATTCTCCTCTAGTATCTACTTCTGTTTTTGGGAGGGTTTCTCTACCGGAGATTAGCTCAATGACTTCGAGTAGTGTGCGTGCTCCATATACCTCTAGGTTATTAACGACAGCTGCTTCCCTAGCATTTTCTGCTGGAAGAATAAATCCTTTGTAGCCTTCACTCCTAGCCTGGATAGCTATCGGTAGAGCGCCCTTGATTGGGCGTAGTGTCCCATCCAGAGATAGCTCTCCCATAATCATGTATTGAGAGAGCCTATCAGCAGGTATCTGCTCATCTGCCGCAAGGAGTCCAATAGCTAAGGGAAGATCATAGGCTGTGCCTTCTTTCCGAAGATCTGCAGGGCTCATATTGATAACAATACGCTTCCCAGGGAAGCGATACCCACAACTCTCGATAGCAGCAATGATGCGATCTTGGCTTTCCTTGATAGCTGTGTCGGGTAATCCCACAAGTTGAAAGTAGGATCCTCTAGTACAGCTTACCTCGATGGTCACTGTTAGCGCTTGAATACTTTGGAGAGCCGCTGCATAGGTTTTGACTAGCATAATGAGGGTGGTATTAGGATAGGTCGTGTAGAATAGGAGCTAGCGCTTAATTTGCCCGAGTGTGTCAATGCGTAAATGAATGACCTGAGCATTCTGAGAAATACCATAGCTCTGACGAAGCTCGGTCACAAGTCCAAGACTATCAGAGAAGGCTATTCCTTCTAAGCTATCTTGTTTCATGAGTCTCCGAACGGTGCTATCAGAAGAAACCGGATAAAGGAAAACAAAGGTTAGACTATCAGGATTTGCTTGGCGATGGATCCGTTGTTGTTCCATACGGGTAATAGTCTTCATTGTCTCTGGAGAGGCAAAGACTAATTCAATCGGATGATGAGCATAGAGCTCAGATAAGCTACGCTCCTTACCTTTTATATCCTTACCTGAGAAGGGGTGAACGTGAGTTATCCCTTGAGGTTCCAGGGAAATATCCTTCTGCATGATCCAATCTTTCCCATCCCAGGTATAGAAGTAAACTACTTCTCCTCTGGCATGCACAAAGGTGACTCTTTTGAAACGAGCCGTGTCTGGTACTAGTGTGATAGATTGAGAAAAATGGAGGAGTGTATCTGTTATTTGTTCTTCGCTACCTATATAGGTTACGTAAGCAATAGTATCCCCCTTAGAAAGGGAATCTAGACTAATCGTTAGCTCTGGTAGGGAAGAAGAACAAGATACAATGCTTCCTGCAGTAAGGAAGAGTACTAGAAAGAAAAGGATGTGACGGAGCTTACTTGGAATCATAAGATCTAGGAGGAATATTGATGGAGAAAGTACCTACGGGTAGCCCTGTCGCTCCCGTCAGATTGGCATCTGTATAAGGATGCCAAGCATAGCGAAGCTGATATAGCTCTTGAGCTACTAGTGATGCAGGTAGACTAAGGAGGACATTCTTCCCCTTGATTTCGCCTGTAAGTGAATGAGACTTTCCATCGAGAGTAACTACCTCAAACCCTCGAAGTGTGTCCCCATTAGAGGTCTTAAGGAATGACGTCCCAGAGAACGATAGCAGAATAGATTTAGGATAGCATTTTAAATCTCTACACTCAGGACTACGAGCTTCTATGGATGTATAGCCATAAAGATTGCTAAGAGCCAAAAGAGCCAAACGATGACCAATAGGATATTTGATTGTAGGATGAACATCATCTTTCAATCCATGATCTAAGGATACGACCATTTCAATGCCTTCTTTCGGCCTAGCTAAGAGTCGTTGACTATTTCGGAAGTGAGACCACGAAGGACGATTCATCGAAGAGAGCTGCACATAGTAGAAAGGTAGGGGAGAGGCAAACGTGGAGCGCCAACTCTCAATGAGGAGAGGGAAGAGTCTCTCGTGGGCTTCCATGTTATGAGCATTTGATTCTCCTTGGTACCAAAGAACTCCACGGATAGCTAGCCCCTCTAAAGGGCGAATACCTACATCGTAGAGATAGGTAGGGGCGTAGGGGTGGCGGGTCAGAGGTGTGTCTTGACTCTGTACATTCTGAGCAGCACGCTCTCTAACCCAGGGCATGATGAAGTCATTGCTCCTCCAGTGTCGAAGGATCGCAGGAAGCTTTGCCTCCAACGTGTTTCGATCAATCCAAGCCTCAGTAGGAGAACCTCCAATGGCATTAATAATGATGCCGACAGGAATCTTTAGGCTATCTCGTATCTCTCGCCCAAAGTGATAAGCTATAGCAGAGATATTATTCTGCTGAGAAGTTATACCTTCCCAAGTGCTAGGACGGAAATATTGCAAGCGATTTAGTGAGTCAAGGAAGCTAACGGGCCAGGCTGTTGCAGAGGTTTCGTGTGCAGGCTGCATATTATAGATACGCAGCTGTGAATCTTCTTGTATAGGTCGATGTTCCTTATCCGTGCTTTGGTTGAGCGTGAATGCCATATTGGACTGTCCTGAGCAAAGCCAAACTTCTCCGACATAAACGCTATCTAGCTTGATTTGCGTCTTGGAGCCACGTACTTCGAATACATAAGGACCTCCAGCCGTCTGAGTAGGGAGGGTTAGTGACCAACGGCCTAAAGAGCTTGTCTTAGTCTTTCCTTTCCAGTCTCTGAAGCGTAGTGTGATTTCTTCACCTGCATTAGCTATCCCTTCGACTACTAGTGGGCGACCACGTTGTAGGACCATACCTGAGGAATAAACTGAAGGTAATTGCAGACCTCCGAAATCTCCCGTGATAGCTTCATAGGTAGTTCTTGCTAGGATCTTGGCTCCTTCAGCGGTTGGGTGAATTGCATCTGGGAAGTAGTGAGGAAATGAGTAAAGTGGAGAATGAAAGTCTATCAGTTCCACATTAGCTCCTCGAGCCACCTGTTCAATAGCTTGCTGTATTTGCTTCTGCCAATCTCTCGTCCCTGATTCAAAGCGTGGATGCTCTACTCCTATGGGAGTCATACGGGCAATGAGGATACGTACCTTAGGATTACGAGAGCGGAGCGTATCAATTAAATCACGGTAGTTAGGGACAAACTCATCTCGATAGTTAGGCCAGTTTCTAGGGTCTGTATCATTGACACCAAGGTGAATAACAGCAATGTCAGGCCTAAAATCTAGAGCCTGCTTGTATTCTTCTTGCTTGACATAAGGGCGGTGTCCATTAGCTAGTAGGGTCGCTCCAGATTTGCCAAAATTCTGGACATTGTACCTATTACCTAGTAATCCTTGTAATACGACAGGATAGGCTTCTCGATCACGATCCTTTAGGCCATAGCCATAAGTGATGCTATTCCCGATGCAGGCTACCCGTATGGGAGAGGTAGTTCTTCCTGCAGCGAATGGACTTATAGCCAATGAGAGTAGAATACTTGCGTAGATCTGTTTCATCAATCTTTGCCTGGCTTAGAGGCGCTGTAGCTCATAAAGCCTAATGATTCGCTCAGTGAGAGCATCGTCAGGATCCTCAAGAGGATTATATATTGACTTAAGATTAGCCCCCATGATACGAGCAAAAATCTGCCAAGTCCAAGCTCTAAAACCACCCAGGAAGGACTGGATCAGTTGGTATCCCGTCATGCCACACTGCCGATTTATCAACTTGATGAGCAAGCGTCCTTGATTGAGAGTAAGGTCGCGCATCTTGGGCTCCATCTCCTTCTTAAGCTCTTTCTCTACACGTTTGAGATGGGGCTCCTGCTCCTTCTCTGGGAGTGTCTGCATATATTCATAGGTCTCAATGATAGTTGCAGCCACGTATTTCGCATAGGGATATACCTTTTTGACATCACGAATGCGACGCCAGAGCTGTCTTCGCTCTTCAAGGGTTAGTGGGCGAACCTTCTGATGATGCCGAGCGAAGACATAAATTTCCTCGATCTCCACCTCAACAAGCGTATCAATTATCGCTGGAGGTGGAGAGGTCGGATTCTGTGCCTCTAGACGGAAGAGAGTAGCGAACAGAACAATAATTAGACCCAAGCAGTATGATGTGTGGCAATGAGTCTTCATGTCCATAGAAATTGGGAAAGGGGAGTGTTACCTAAAGGTTTAGGTTAGCTACCACGGACGTGGAGGTTTGCGCGGAGAAGCGTATGCCGTTGCCAGACCGCCCGTAGAGGTTTCTCTATATAGGCTAGGAAGGTCGTGCCCAGTCTTGCGCATGACTTCAACCACTTGGTCAAAGCTGACACGGTGGCGTCCATCGCTGAAGGTGCCATATGTATTGGCATCTAGCGCACGAGCAGCAGCGAAAGCATTACGCTCGATACAGGGAATCTGAACGAGTCCACAGACGGGATCACAAGTCAGACCAAGGTGATGCTCAAGAGCCATCTCTGCAGAGTACTCAATCTGAAGATTAGATCCGCCAAAGAGCTGGCTAGCAGCTGCAGCTCCCATGGCGCAAGCAACACCAACCTCACCCTGACAGCCAACTTCTGCCCCTGAGATAGAAGCATTCGTACGGACTACATTTGCAAAAAGCCCAGCCGTAGCTAGAGCACGGAGAATGCTCTTTTCGGGGAACTCACGGCTTGTCTTAAGATGGTAGAGTACTGCAGGCACAATCCCGCAACTACCACAGGTAGGAGCGGTGACAACACGCCCGCCAGAGGCATTGTGCTCACTAACGGCTAAGGCATAAGCATAGACGAGCCCACGGTTCTTGATGCTAGCAGAGCCATATCCTTCTGCCTTGATCTTGTATAATGAAGCCTTTCGTCTCAACCCTAGACCACCAGGGAGAACACCTTCGGCCTGAAGCCCTGCATGAATAGCTTCCTGCATTACTTGCCAGATCTCAGCCAAGTAGTCCCATATCTCTACGCCTTCATAATGCTCAACGTATTCCCAGTAAGTCGCATCTTCTTCGTGTAGACGATGCATGATGTCAATGATATGACGCTCAGGATAGATCGAAACGGACTTTTGTTCGTTGAACTCTTCATTGGCAAGCGTCCCTCCACCAATGCTGAATACAGTGTAGGAATCCAAGAGTTTTCCATCCTTGTCATATCCTTCGAATTTCATTCCGTTAGGGTGGAAAGGAAGTACAATATCTGGTTTCCAAATAATCTCTGTCGGAGCTACTGGTGTTAGGGTCTCTAGGATGGCCACATCTGTCATGTGTCCTTTCCCTGTTGCAGCTAGGCTTCCATATAGGGTGACGTCGTAGCGTGCTGCCTGAGGGCAACGATTAAGAAACTGTTCTGCCGCTCGGCGAGGACCCATCGTATGACTACTGCTAGGGCCATGACCTATGCGAAATATCTGTTTGATTGTTTCCATTCTTACCTAAATATAAACTTGTATTTATAAACATAACCCTTGTAACCCTGGATGGTTAGTGGTTCAGAGCGCCAATGATCTGATGGATGTCAGAGAAGCCATGCTTCCTCATATAATCTTCGATTCCTTCTACGATCTTAATTGTAGCTGTAGGATCTACGAAGTTGTAGGTTCCGACTTCAACTGCTGTAGCACCTGCTAAGAGAAACTCTATGGCATCGGTAGCTGATGCAATTCCTCCCATTCCAATGATGGGAATCTTAACCACTTGTGCTGTCTGCCATACCATTCGAAGTGCTATTGGTTTGACAGCGGGACCAGATAGCCCTCCTGTAATTGTTGAAAGGACGGGGCGACGGCGTTCGGCATCAATAGCCATTCCAAGCAAGGTGTTGATCATCGAAATGCTATCAGCGCCTTCGGCTTCTACAGCACGAGCGATCTCCGTAATATCTGTGACATTGGGAGAAAGCTTGACGATAAGCGTCTTATCATATACCTGACGTACAGCACGCACTACGGACGCTGCCCCAGCGCATGTAACACCAAAAGCCATTCCTCCCTCCTTTACATTAGGACAAGAGATATTCAGCTCAATGGCAGGTATATTGTCTAGAGCATTGATCTTCTCCGCAGTCTCGATGTAGTCCTCCAGCTGTGATCCACTCACATTGACGATCATCGCAGTGTCGTAGTCTCGTATCGTGGGATAGATATGATCACAGAAGTAGTCGACACCTTTATTCTGTAGCCCTACGGCATTTAACATGCCCGAGGGAGTCTCTGCCATGCGAGGATATGGGTTACCTTCTCGCGGATGCAATGTAGTTCCCTTTACGAGGATTCCACCAAGACGATTCAGGTCAATAAAATCAGCATACTCCGTACCATATCCAAAGGTCCCTGAAGCAGTCATCACAGGGTTCTTGATGACGAGGTCTCGACCAATATTTACTTGAGTCTGTAGCATAAGGCACTATCCTTTCTTGATGAGTTTGGAGTTGAATACTGGTCCTTCTGTACAAACGCAGGTATTTCCCTTATCAATGAGATCTTCGACACAGCAGAGGCACGCTCCTATACCGCAAGCCATCATATTCTCTAATGAGACTTCGCAATCGATCCCTCGCTCCTCGGCAATCTTCGCAACAGCTAGCATCATCACCTTGGGGCCGCAGGTATAGACTCGATCAAAGCTCCCCTCCCGGAGTATCGGATGGTCTGTTACTCGCCCTCGCAGTCCAGCCTCTCCATTATCCGTCGTTACGTAGACTTCTCCCAGAGCTTCTAAGGCATGGCGCAGGACTAAGTGTTGGGCTGTCCGACCTCCTAGCAATATGGTTGGTCGAATTCCTTGCTTAACGAAGGCACTAGCGAGGTAGTACATAGGAGCAATACCAACACCTCCTCCTACCAGTAAGGGACGCACTGTATTTGCGCAAGTAAAGGTATTCCCTAGCGGAAGGAGGAGATCTAGCTCTGTACCATTAGCGAGTGTGGAGAGAATGCTCGTCCCTTTTCCGACTCGACCTATCAAAAGCCAGAGTTCTCTGTCTGCTAGTATCGCATTACAGATGGAGATGGGGCGACGTAGCAGAACCATCCCTCCAGGGACAGCCACTTGGACAAACGGGCCAGGATACATCTCAGGGAAGAGACCAGCCTCTTCAGGTAGGCGTAGACGAAGAAGGTAATTCCCTGCTCCTAAGTCCTCTGTCGACAGGAGCAAGAAACGTAGGGCGTACTTACTCATTTGTTGTGATTGCATAACATCACTACAAAGATAAGGATAGATCTATCATTCCGGTGATAAACCTATACCCTACTACTTTTTTTCGTCGAATGTCGAGAAGCTATTGTCTGTATAGAAGACTGTGATGTGTGCAATTTCCTTCTTGCGCTGCTGCTCTAGCTCTGCTTTAAGTTGGGAGATTTCTTCTACTTGCTTACGTAAGATCGCCTGGAGTGCATCTGCATTATTAGACAGCTGTGGAACGGTTTCTATGGCCGAGAGAGAGGTCTCTTTGCCCGATTCGCCAAATACAAACCAATAGGGATCAACCAGCTCTGGAAATGTCGCTAGGATCTTATTAATGGATGCTACGTTGATGGGCGATCTTTCATTGATGTTTTGCGAAAGCGTAGCTGGTGCAATGTCCGTGCGCTCAGCAAACTCTTTCGAACTTAATCCACTTCGTTCGACAACCTCCTTTAGGCGTCTGGTGATGGCTGGGAGGTCTATAAAATCAGTCATAGGTCATCATTTTAGGAGCTTGTATTGGGTGTCTAGATTTTTGAACCCTCAAATTTTATATCGCAAATATATAGATTTGAAATTTGATATTCTAATCTTCTTGGGATAAATGTTCACCGTGGGATTAGCGTTCTATGGGCTAATCCCAGACTGAACTACTACTTTATGTTTCGATTGTATCTATCTAAAATACTTCGCGTAAATACCAGTATATATACGCTTATATAGGGAAGTATAGCTGGATATAGATGTATTCTCTCAATTAACACTTACGGATTAGTGGTGTAACATATTGGTTTTTAGTTATTTGTAATTATCATAGGAGAGATTGTCTAGTGAGTTTATTAGAATTTATCAATCTGATTCACCAGGCCAAAGTATGGGTGCCAATCAGTCTAGGTATTTAGATTTTGAATTTGAAATAGTTGATAATTTGAAATCGACAATGCTTTTCCAATGCCAAATTTGAGTATTCGAATACTCAAAGACTTTTCTTAGTATCAGCATAGACGAGACTACGGAAAGGAACAACGGGGAGATCGACCTCCTGATGCCATTAGTTTCACTTAGGCATTATGCATGCTCCCTCCAGCATAGATATACCTCTATTGGAGCAAAGGTTAAGCTTTCTAAAAGCATAGGTACACCTTCTCTCTTGAGAAGACTATGCTTCAAGGCGAGTATCATTTGCCTGGATTCAATTGAGGGATCAATCTGACCGCCATGGAGCACAAGGAAACTGATACGAATGGATGATCTTGAATGAAATAGCCCGAAGCCTCTTGCTGGGCAAGGGACTTCGGGCTATCAGGAAAAGAATAGGTTTCTGCTACTCTACTTACCTTAAAGGGTGTAGCGATAGGATTAAGCTAAGTCGGGAAAGCGTTCATGGACGGCTTGTAGTAGCTGAGGGCGAAAATCGGGATGGGCGATACTCACGAGAGCTAGAGCTCGCTCTCGTATCGGGAGCCCCTTAAGGCGAACTACCCCATATTCCGTGGCGATGTAATCTACTTCGTTACGACTAGAAGTCACGGTAGCTCCAGGCTCCAAGATGGGAACAATTCGCGAGCGTGTCCCTTGTTTAGCGGTGGAAGAGAATGCAAGGATCGAGCGGCCGTTCTTACATCGACGCACACCACGTAGGTAATCGACTTGCCCACCTGTACCGCTAAACTGCTCAAGCCCGATAGATTCGGATGCCACTTGTCCGTAGAGATCGATCTCTAGGCAAGAGTTGATCGAAACAAAGTTCTCATTCTGACCAATCACATAAGGATCATTCATGTGATCTACGGGATACATCTCGATAAGATCATTCTGATGAACGAAGTCGTAGAGCTCTTTGGAGCCCATGATAATCGAACTTGCGACCTTCCCCAAGTGAAGCGTTTTCTTCTTTCCAGTGATGTTCCCAGACTTGATCATGTGCATGACTCCATCGGTAAACATCTCGGTATGCAGTCCCAAATCTTTTCTTTCATGGAGACACTGCAGGACGGCATCAGGGATTGCTCCTATGCCAATCTGAAGAGTATCCCCATCTTGGATAAGCTGAGCACAGAGTTCGCCGATACGACGTTCAACATCTCCGATTGGAGGCAATGGTATCTCGACAAGGGGACGATCGACTAGGATGATATGATCGAGTTGACTAACGTGTATTAGATTATCACCTCCGATGAATGGCATCTGCTTATTGACCTCGGCTACTACTATGCGAGCAGACTCTGCAGCTACCTTAGTGTAGTCGCAGGATACCCCAAAAGAACAATATCCCTCTTCATTGGGCTCGCTGACCGAGATAAGTGCGACATCTACGGGATAAAGACCTGAGCGAAAAAGCTCGGGTACCTCATGAAAGTGACAGGGTAGAAAATCAATAGGCAAGTACTTAGCCGCCGTACGACTATTCTTGTCCATGAAATTAAGATGAAACCTCGCGTGCTTTGCCATCTCAGGACGAAGGTGCCATGGCTCACCGAAGTAGAGCATATGGAAGATCTTTAGGTCAACGAAGTGCTCTCGCTCTTCATAGAGAGCTTGAGAGAGCGCCTGAGGGGCTGCTACGGCATGTCCAAAAACGAGGTGGTCGCCCGACTTTACAGCTGAACGGATAGCCTCATTGGCCGTCGTCGTATGTAGCTGAAAGTGCTCTTGCCAAGTCGATGTCATAGTTGATGTGTATGTATGCTGAGTCATACCGAGCTTCGCCCGAAAGCAAAAGAGTCGGATAGACTAGTGATGTTAGTCTAGACTCTGGTATTAAGGCTAGCTGGTGCTTGAACGTTCCAAAGGTACACTTTCTTTGTCATTTTTCTGGTTACGGCGTATCTTTGTTCAAACAGAAAACTACCGATAAGTAATAAATAACATACATATGAGTCGTCCTATTGCCGTCCTTGCTGGCGGATTCTCTGGAGAGCATGCTGTGTCACTTCGTAGTGCAGCGGGGATTCTCTCTTGGATTGATCGTAGTCTCTTCTCCCCCTATTTGGTTGTCATAGATGATTCAGGTTGGCATGTCCAGATCGAAGGGAAGCCAGCTCTCCCTATAGATAAGTGCAACTTCAGCTTCATGCTCGATGGTGAGCTTATTCGGTTTGAGTATGCTTTGATCACGATTCATGGTACTCCTGGAGAGAATGGACTTATTCAGGGGTATTTAGACCTCGTAGGTGTCCCTTACAATACGGGAGGAGTGCTCACCGAAGCTCTAACCTTTAGTAAGTATCACTGTAATCGCTACCTCTCCACTTTCCCAGGGATACGTGTTGCTGGTGCTGTGCGTCTACAGCGTGGCGGGATTCGTCCTTCAGAGGAAGATCTAATCAAGGAGTTAGGACTACCTCTCTTCGTCAAGCCTAATGCTGGGGGATCTAGCGTAGCGACAAGCCGTGTAGACCAGGTCTAAGACTTGGCACAAGCCATATCAGTCGCTTTTGAGGAATGTGATGAGGTGTTACTGGAGCGATTCATTGCGGGGACGGAAGTAACCTGCGGATGCTATAGCATCGGTGATGAAGTCAAATCCTTACCCGTTACAGAGGTTGTTCCTAAGAATAGCTTCTTTGACTTTGAGGCAAAGTATCACGGAGCTGTCGAGGAGATTACCCCTGCTCGTATTTGTCCAGAGCTAACCGCACTCATTCAGCGTCTCACTCGAGAGATCTACCGCCATGTAGATGCACGGGGGATTATCCGTGTAGACTTCATCATCGAGGCGGATGGTGTGCCTACCCTACTTGAAGTCAATACAACGCCTGGGATGACCCCTACGAGCTTTATCCCTCAGCAGGTAGCTGCTGCAGGGCTTACTATGACTCAGCTTTTAAGTGACATTATGCTTGATCAACTCAACCGATCAATTTAGCCATGGATACCAATAAGTATAAGGACATCCGTCCACTGACCCCTGAGGAGATCCCAGGAGCTGTAGCCGCATTGATGTCCATTCCAGAGCTTCGTCAGGTGTACGAGGGGCTGGGGCTCAAGCCTACCTGGGATGAGCTCCGAGAGAGCCTCCAGGAATGCCACAGCGTAGAAGACTTTAAGCGAAAAGCCAGCTATCACT
>ERZ773233.2096-NODE-2096-length-11237-cov-7.197997_pt1 | contig 11237 bp, 10 predicted proteins | sample MGYA00580991_ERZ773233 | MGnify/ENA primary metagenome ERZ773233 (study PRJEB29015, sample SAMEA2738178) | human oral metagenome | biome: human oral; feature: human-associated habitat; material: saliva | place: China | collected 2161 ...
ATTCTAAATAATTCATAAATATAGTTTTTACAGTATTTTTTAATTTTTGAGACAGTCCTTTTTTTAAATTACTTATAAATAAAGGAATTTTAGCAAGAAGTATACTTTTTGATAAAACAATGGTAAAATAAATTATGATAAGTGGCAGAAAGGAAATTTTGAAAATGAAGGATAAATATAATTTGACTAGAGAACAGAATGTATTTCTTGCAAAGAAAGTAATGACTTCATCTGTCTATAATGCGGCTAAACTGGAAGGACTAAATATTACATATGTTCAGACAGAAAAAATACTTAATGGTATCAATGATGGAAATGTATCTCTTGATGATGTAAGAGTTATTTTAAATCTTAAGTCTGCATGGAAATAAAAGGACAAGCAACATAGTGGCCAATGCAATACTGATATCGAATGGTAAGGGAATACTGAATATAGAAGAGAAAGATTTAGAAGAATATAATATCAAACTTTCTGAATATTATTTGAGTGGAAATAATAGAAAAATGCTAAAGTTCTTATATGATAATGCGATTGAAGGAATTCAAATAGATAAGAAAATAGAAATAGAAAATAAGAGAATTTTACTAAAACTAGAAAAAGAAAAGTAGTCTAGAGAAAGGTGGAAATATGAAAATAAATGAAAAATTAGTAATTGATTTTGAGGTTAACGATAAAATTAAAAAAAATATAAATATACTTGAAAAGATATATCAAAAATTTAACAGCTTTTCTGATGAAAAAAAGAAAGGAGACATTGGTGATTTATATGAAAGAGTATTTTTTAATAAAATAGGGAGAATGGAAGTACTTTCTTTAGCAGCTAAAAGAAAAGGACAAATAAACGATAAGGAGTTTTTAATTTTAACCAATCGATACGAAGAATATTAAGGAAGTGATGATATGACTATAAAAAATTATGATAGAGTAAAAGAAATAAAAAAATATTATGGTGGACAAGCAGGAAAAAAATTAGGTTTTAAGTTAGAAAATGGTGAAAGATGGTTTTTGAAATTTCCTACAAGTACAAGTCGACTAGAAAATGTTGAACTTTCATATACGAATAGTTCAATTTCAGAATATATTGGTTCAAAAATATATGAAAAAATGGGGTATGATGTTCATAAGGTTGAATTGGGGATATACTCAAACAAACTAATCGTAGCATGTAAGGATTTTACTACTAGAGATTATAAATTATATGGAATGAATGAATTAATAAATAGATACACTGATAACATAGAATTTAAAAGTCCTAAAGGTTCTTCTGATTTTATTGTCAATTTAGAAGAATTAATGTTTAATTTTGAAGAAAATAAAGATATGAGAGAAATTGTGGGAATTAAGGAAAGGTTTTATGATATGTTCGTAATAGATGCTTTCATAAACAATAATGATAGGCACAATGGAAATTGGGGAATTCTTTCAAATGAGGAAGAAATAAAGTTAGCACCAATATTTGACAATGGAAATTCCTTTTTTCCTAAACACGATATAAAGAAAATAATAGATATACTGTCAAATGAAAAAAGATTTAATTCTATCGTACAAAATGGTAATACACCATATGAATTTAAAGGAAAAGGAATAGACGCAATCAGAGTAATTAAAAAATTAAGCTTAAATTTAGAAGATAAAAGTGCTGAAGCATTAGAGTTTGGAAAACAGTTAAAAGAAGCTGTGAAAAGAGTAGTTCCAAAAATAAATTTAGAAGCCATAAAAGAAGTGATAAATGAAATTCCTGAAAAATATAATGGTTTAGAAATAATGTCAAAAGAAATGAAGGAATTTTACATAAGATTACTAGAACAGAGATATGAAAAAATTTTACTGCCTTCATACGAGAAAGTAATAAATAATTTAGAAAAATTGAATTCTAAAGATAAGAAAAAAGAAAAAGAATATGAAAGGTAATGTAAAATAGCAAGAAGAAAATAAATATGAGATACGGTAAAAAAAGATGTTACTGATTTAACTGATGTGTATTTTGTAATTTTACAAATTAGTAATTTATGTTATAATATTTATGCAAATACCCAAAGGATAAAAGCTATATTGTGTAATAAATAAAATTGTGATAAAGAAGGCTGGATAAATTCAGCTTTTTTTGTTATAATGAAGAAAAGTAACCAATAGGGAGGATATATGGAATATATTAAGAATTGCGATTTAGAAGTGTATAATGCAATAGTGGAAGAAGAAAAGAGACAGGAAGAAGGAATAGAGTTAATAGCATCAGAAAATTTTGTATCAAAGGCAGTTATGGAAGCTGCAGGTTCTGTGTTTACAAATAAATATGCAGAAGGATATCCTGAAAAAAGATATTATGGGGGATGTGCAAATGCAGATACTGTGGAACAGCTGGCAATTGACAGACTGAAGAAAATTTTTGGGGCAAAATTTGCAAATGTTCAGCCTCATTCAGGATCACAGGCTAATATGGGAGTTTATGTTTCATTACTGGAAGCAGGAGATAAAATTCTTGGAATGAGTCTAAGTTCAGGTGGCCATTTGACACATGGATATAAAATAAACTTTTCAGGGAAAAATTACGTGGGAATTGAATATGGATTAAATCCTGAAACAGAAATGCTGGACTATGATGAAATAAGAAGACTTGCCATTCAGGAAAAACCGCAGATAATAGTTGCAGGGGCAAGTGCTTATTCAAGAGTAATTGATTTTAAGAAGTTTAGGGAAATTGCTGATGAAGTTGGAGCTTATTTAATGGTGGATATGGCACACATTGCCGGACTTGTAGCTGCAGGAGAACACCCAAATCCTATGGAATACGCTGATATTGTAACTTCAACAACTCATAAAACAATGAGAGGACCTCGTGGTGGAATAATTCTTACAAATAATGAAGAAATAGCTAAAAAAATTGATAAGGCAATATTCCCAGGAATTCAAGGTGGACCGTTAATGCATATAATAGCCGCAAAGGCAGTGGCATTTAAGGAAGCATTGTCACCTGAATTTAAAGAATATCAGAAACAGGTTGTGAAAAATGCAAAAGCTATGGCAGATGCCCTTGTAAAAGGTGGATTGAGAATAGTAAGTGGCGGTACTGACAATCATTTAATGCTTGTAGACTTAAGACCTAAGGGAGTTACAGGAAAAATGGCTGAAGAAGGTCTTGAAAAGGCAGGAATAACTTGTAATAAAAATTCCATTCCAAATGATCCGGAAAAACCTTTCATAACTAGTGGAGTAAGACTTGGGACTCCAGCAATAACAGCAAGGGGAATGAAGGAAGATGAAGCTGTCCAAATAGCTGAAATGATAATTAAAGTATTGGAAAATGTTAATGATGATGAAAAAATAGCAGAAGTTAAAAATGAAGTTTTGAAATTGGCAGAAAAGTTTCCTCTTTATAAAGGAAAATAATGACAGATATTAGAAATTTATTTCGAAAGTTTATTTTGCTTTTGGTTTAAGCAGGAAGAGGAGATATTTTAGTGAGAACTGGTAGAAAAAATGATGAAATGAGAGAAGTACGGGTAACAAAAAATTATATAATGCATCCTGAAGGATCTGTCCTGATAGAGTTTGGAAATACAAAAGTTATATGTAATGCAACAGTTGAGGAAAAAATTCCACCCTTTCTAAGAGGAAGTGGAACTGGTTGGATAACTGCAGAGTACAGTATGCTTCCAAGGGCAACAAACAACCGTGTTCAAAGGGAAGCTTCAAAAGGAAAACTTGCAGGAAGAACAATGGAAATACAGCGTCTGATAGGAAGAGCATTACGTTCATCAATTGATTTAAGCAAGCTTGGGGAAAGAACAATTATAATAGATTGTGATGTTATTCAGGCAGATGGCGGAACAAGAACAGCTTCGATTACAGGAGCATATCTTGCTATGGAACTTGCCATTGAAAAGCTTATTGATGAAAGAAAGCTTAATGAAATACCGATAATTTCAAAAGTAGCCGCAATCAGTGTTGGAAAAATAAAAAATGACATACTGCTTGATCTGGAATATGAAGAAGATTCCAAGGCAGATGTGGATATGAACATTGTTATGAATGACAAGGGAGAGTTTATTGAAATTCAAGGGACTGGAGAAGAGGCAACTTTTACACAGGATGACCTTATGAAGTTTATTGAAATTTCAAAAAATGCCTTTGAAAAATTATTTGAGCTATAAGTGGTAAATAACGAACATTATTATGGAATAAAATAGTTATAAATAAAGAAAAAATTGGCTATTTATTCATTGACTATTTATTCTTTATATGGTACATTTATATATATTAAACAATGTTAATTATATAATAAAATTTTATGGAGGTCTAAAATGGGTTTATTCGATTTATTCAAAGGGAAAAAAGAAGCTGAAACACAAGAATTTAATGGAAAGGTATTTGCACCAATTTCAGGAAAGCTTTTACCTTTATCAGAAGTACCTGATGAAGTTTTTGCTCAAAAAATGATAGGGGATGGAATAGCTATTGAGCCATCAGAATCAGGAGTAATGTTAGCACCTGCAGATGGGAAACTTGAAAAAATATTTGAAACAAATCATGCGTTCAGTATTGTAACACCTTCAGGATTAGAAATATTTGTTCACTTTGGAATGGATACAGTAAAACTTGAAGGAAAAGGATTCGAAAGATTAGTAAATGAAGGAGATGTTGTAAAAAAAGGAACTCCTCTAATTAAGTATGACTATGATTTCTTAAAAGAAAATGCTAAATCAATAATCACTCCTGTAATTATTTCAAATTCAGATGAATTTGGAGCATTAAATGGTGTAGAATCAGGAAATGCTGTAGCTGGAGAAACATTAGTTTTAGATGTTCAAAAAAAATAATGTAAAATAAAAAATGCAGAAGAACTGTTTGGAAATAGAATTCCATTTCCTGAAACAGTTCTTTTTTTGTAATTATATTAATTGTATATAGTTTTATCTTTTAAAAATATATACAATAGATTTTTAAATAATGAAAATATATGGGATTTTCATGAGAATTTATTGACTAGGGTAAATTAAAAGTTATATAATAATTTCATTGATACTAAAATAAAATGAAATTTGGGAGGAAATCTAATTATGGGAATGAACTTAACCTATAAAATATTAAGCAATAACTTGATAAAAGGTGAGTTAAAAGCGGGAAATGAAATTGCTGTCAGAGTTCATCAGACTTTGACACAGGATTCAACAGGAACAATGGCATATCTTCAGTTGAATTCCATGAACATAGAAGATGTTGCAACAGAAGTTTCTGTAGCTTATGTAGATCACAATATGCTTCAGTCAAGCTTTGAAAATGCAGATGATCATGAATTTATAAAAACATCTGCAGCAAGACATAACATTATTTTTTCAAAACCTGGGAATGGAATATGTCACAGATTACATCTTGAAAAATTTGGGAAACCTGGAAAAATATTAATTGGTTCTGACAGCCACACTCCTACAGGAGGAGGACTTGGAATGATTGCCATAGGGGCAGGAGGACTTGATGTTGCCATAGGAATGGCTAGAGGACTTTATTATCTGAAGGCTCCAAAGGTTTATAATATAGAGCTGAAGGGAAAACTGCAGCCATGGGTGTCTGCAAAGGATATAATTCTTCACATTTTAAGAAAACTTACTGTTAAAGGTGGAGTAGGATACGTGATGGAATACACTGGAGAAGGGACAAAATGCCTTTCAGTAGAGGACAGGGCTACCATTACAAATATGGGAGCTGAACTTGGAGCAACTACATCGATATTTCCAAGTGATGAACTGACAAGGGATTTTTTCAAAAAGCAGTCCAGAGAAGAGGATTTTATAGAAATGCTGCCTGATGAAGATGCAGAGTATGATGAAAAATTAGTTGTAAATCTGGATGAACTTGTACCTCTTGCGGCTTTTCCACATAGTCCTGATAATGTTCATGAAATACCTGAAGAAAAAATAAAGGTAGACCAGATAGCAATCGGTTCATGTACAAATTCTTCATATTCTGATTTTATGAAGCTGGCGGCTATTCTGGATGGAAAAAAGGTACATCCTGATGTAAGTCTTGTTTTGTCTCCAGGATCAAGCAGTATTATGAAAATGGTTTCTGAAAATGGAGCATTGTCGAAGTTTATTGCGGCAGGAGCAAGACTTCTTGAAGCTGCCTGCGGCCCATGTATAGGAATGGGACAGGCACCTAAATCAAATGGAATATCATTGAGAACATTTAACAGAAACTTTAAGGGAAGATGTGGAACAATGGATGCAGGAGTTTATCTTGTAAGTACAGAAACAGCGGCTGCATCAGCGTTGACTGGGTATCTTACAGATCCTAGGGAGCTAGGGGATGAAATAAAAGTTGATTTCCCTGAAAAATATGATGTTTCAGATAACTATTATATTTATCCTTCTGCTGATAAAAAGGAAAGAGGGAATGTAGAAATAATAATGGGGCCAAATATAAAGCCATTTCCAGTTGGAGAAAAGTTACAGGACAGTTTTACAAAGAAAGTGATATTGAAAACAAAGGATAACATAACAACAGATGATATATGTCCTTCAAATGCGGCATTACTTCCTTTCAGATCTAATATACCTAAACTTTCTGAACACTGTTTTCAGACTATAATTCCTGATTTTAAGGAAAGAGCTGAAAAGAATAATGGTGGAATTATTGTAGGTGGAGATAACTATGGTCAAGGTTCGAGCAGGGAACATGCGGCACTTCTTCCACTTTATCTTGGTATAAAGGCTGTAATAGCAAAATCATTTGCAAGAATACATAAAGCCAACCTTATAAACAGTGGAATTCTTCCATTGGAATTTATCAGTTCTGCAGATTATGACTCAATTGATGAATATGATGAACTGGAATTGACAAACATAAAAGAATCTCTGGAAAAGGGAGAATTTATAGTAAAAAACAAAACAAAAAATACAGAATTTAAAGTTAAATTTAATGGATCAGAAAGAGAATTAAAGATACTGGGTTATGGAGGATATCTGTCATTTGCCATGTCAGATGAGTTTTAGGCGGAAAGAATTCACAGGATAGTAAAATTGAGGTTTTGAAAAATATATGGAGGTTTGTTTATGAATAAAATAGTTACATTAATACCGGGAGATGGTATCGGACCTGAAATATCAGAAAGTTTAAAAAATATTTTTGAAGCTGCGGGAGTTCCTATCAGTTTTGAAACAGAAAATGCAGGAACAGAAGTATATGAAAAAACAGGGGAACTGATACCTGACAGTCTTTATAAAAGTGTGGAAAAGAATAAAATTGCCATAAAGGGACCTATTGGAACACCGATTGGAAAAGGATTCAGAAGTATAAATGTATATTTGAGAAAAAAATACGACCTTTACTCAAATATAAGACCATGCAGAAATTTACCGGGAGTAAAGACAAGATTTGAAAATGTTGATATTGTAATATTCAGGGAAAATACAGAAGGAATTTATATAGGCGAAGAACAGTATGAGAATGAAGAAAAGACCACTGCTGTTGCAATTAAAAGAATTACAGAAAAAGGAAGCCACAGAATAATAAAATCAGCGTTTGAATATGCTAAAAATAATAATCTGGATAAGGTTACAGTTGTCCATAAGGCTAATATACTGAAATTAACAGACGGACTTTTCCTTGAAATTGCAAGAAAAGTTGCAGAGGAATATCCTGGAATTACACTTGAAGAAACAATAATTGACAATATGTGTATGCAGCTTGTGAGCAGACCTGAAAAATATAAGGTTATTGTAACGATGAATCTATATGGAGATATTCTTTCGGATCTTGTGGCAGGGCTTGTAGGTGGCCTTGGAATTGCTCCTGGAGCAAATGTAGGAGATGACATTGCAATATTTGAAGCTGTACATGGATCGGCACCTGATATTGCAGGCCAGAATAAGGCAAATCCCCTTGCTCTTATACTTTCAGGAATTGAAATGCTGAAATATATGAATCTTAATGATTATGCTGAAAAAATAGAAAAGGCTGTTTTAAAAACTTTGGAAGTTTCAAATGTAAAAACCGCAGATTTAGGAGGAACAGCTTCAACAACTGAATTTACTGAAAAAATTATTGAAAATCTTTAGTTCATTTAATTTAGGAGGAAAACCATGAAGAGTGATTTTATAAAGGAAATGTGTAATCTCATACATGAGAATAACTTCATTTCTGAAGAACTGTATGATGAACTGGATGTAAAAAGAGGGCTACGTAACAAAAATGGAACAGGAGTTCTTGTTGGACTTACAAAAATAGGATCTGTACAAGGATATAGTGTTCAGGAAGGTAAGAAAATTCCTGAAGAAGGAAGACTTTATTATAGAGGATTCCTTATTGAAGATATTTTAAAGGAATTTGGGAAAGAGAAGTTTTTTTCCTTTGAAAAGACAATGTTTTTATTACTTTTTGGGAAAATTCCTACAAATTTTGAACTTAAGATGTTTAACAGTACATTAAAAGAATATCGTACACTGCCTGATGAATTTATAGAAAATTTTATTTTAAGGCAGCCAAGTAAAGATATAATGAATCAGCTCCAGAGAACTGTCCTATGTCTTTACACTATTGATAAAAATCCTGATGATACTTCGCTTGAAAACTTGATTAATCAGGCTCTTCACCTTATTGCAAAGTTTCCAAGCCTTCTGGTTTACAGCTATCATGCTGTAAATCATAAGCATTTTAAGCAAAGTTTTATTATTCATAATCCTGTAAAGGAATACAGCATTGCCCAGAATATACTTCATATGTTGAGACCTGACAGCAGTTTTACTGCTCTGGAGGCTGAAATACTTGATTTGATACTTCTCATTCATGCTGAACATGGAGGAGGAAATAACTCCACATTTACTTCACATGTTGTTTCTTCAACAGGAACAGATACATATTCTTCAGTTTCTGCCTCTATCGGTTCACTTAAAGGACCTTTACATGGTGGGGCAAACTGTATGGTTTCCAATATGATTGAAGATATAAAGAAAAATTGCAGTTACACTAACGAAGAGTTTCTGAAGGAATATATAAGAAAAATATTTATGGGTGAAGCATTTGACAGAAGTGGTAAGGTTTACGGAATGGGACATGCAATTTATACACTTTCAGATCCGAGAGCTGTTATTTTAAAGAAAAAAGCCTATGAGCTTGCAAAAGAAAAAGGACAGCTTGAAGAATTTGAGCTGTTCAGTAATGTGGAAAAATTTACAAAGGAAATAGGTAAGGAAATTAAAGGGGAAAGTTTTGAAATATGTGCAAACGTTGATTTATATTCAGGGTTTGTCTACAAACTTCTCAACATTCCAACAAATATTTTTACTCCATTATTTGCCCTTGCCAGAATAGCAAGCTGGAATGCCCATAGAATCGAGCAGATTACAAGTGATAAGAAGATTATACGTCCAGCCTATAAGGCGATAGATGTACATGGTAAATTGTTAACGTAAAATTGATTAAAATAAAAAAGTTGTTTCAAAAAAATTGAAAATTAATGAAAAAGGGACTGTCTCAAAATTGAAAAAATACAAAAAACATATTTATTCATTTACTAGAATTTCACTTATACAAAACAGTCATTCATAAAGAAAAAGTCAAAATACACCTGAAAAATCAGGTTGTTGACTTTTTCTAAATTCATTTCCAGTTTTGCATTGTAAAATTTTAAATAATTCAAAAATATAGTTTTTTACATTATTTTTTTTCTTTTTGAGGCAGCCCCTTTTTTATGTTAGTATGTAAGTTTTTTTGTAATAAACTTTTTACTTTAATTTTCTTATTTTAAGTTTTTTTACATCAACATTTTCCCAGTCCAGTGTCTTTACAAGAAAGAAAAAGATTATCCCTGCAACAGTGTTTGAAAACAGGTTTCCCCAGAAAATGGAGTACAAACCTAAATATTTTTGTGTAACTAAAATAAACACATATCTGAAAAGCCATATTCTCAATATGGACATAACAAGCGGAATATTATTTTTTCCTAAAGCTACGTATACACCCTGACATACAGTGAAAATACCGAAACCTATTATTGAATAGGTGAAAATATTTAGAGCGTTGTCAGCTATTGCCGATATTTCCTTGTTTCTTGTGAAAAGGGCTATCATATTATGATTGAGGGGAACTATCAGGATTATTGTCAGTGCTGCAATAACGACACTTGTAATCCAGCTGTAAGTGAAAATCTTTTTGGATTTTTCAATATTTTTAAGTCCCATATTAATGCTTATCATTGTAGTGACAGCTGTTCCAATTGAGGAAGGAAGGTTAAAGCAGAGTGAATTGATGTTTGCCGCAATTCCCTGTCCTGTCAGAGCAATTGCACCGTATTTTTCCATTTCCTTGTTTATAAGGAAAAAACCAAAGTAAATCAGCATGTAGTTTATCATTGCAGGAAGACCTATTCTTGTAATTTTCATTATAATGGGAAGCTTCATGGAATATGTCCGTAAATCAAGCTTAGTTTCGCTTGTTCTGACAAAAACATCATGAAACATCCATAATGTAATGACAACATATGAACAGAATGTAGCTGCTACTGCTCCGATAAGTCCCATACGGAAAATATAAAGAAACAATGAATTAAAAAATATTTTTAAAACAAGAAGCAATGATATTCTTATAAATGTAACTTCAGGCCGTCCTATTGCATTCTTGGAAGAATTGTAAATAGCCGCAAGGAATATAAGAGGCATTACGAATGAGTAGGCTGCAATGTAAGTAAATACTGTACCTCTTATTTCTTCTGAAGTGGTTTTTGAAATAACAAAAGCCATAAGAATACATATAGGAATCAGTATAAGTCCTATTATAAAGCTGAAAATATAAATTTGAAGCATTGTTTCCCTTACAGCCCTCATTATTCCCTTTCCATAGTATTTTCCAATCATTGCCATGGCCGCCACTCCAAGTCCCTGCGACAGGGCAACCATAATATTAAGTACAGGCTGACTGAAGGTTACAGAACCTGCAACAACCACATTTGTCAAGTTAGTTAAGAAAAAATTATCTGAAAGAGGTATGAGAGCCTGTATTATTCCAACTAGCAATGTAGGAATAGATAAAAAAAGTAAAGTATTCAGAATACTTCCATTTATAATCATTTCACGACGTTCTTCTACAGACTGTTTTAAAAATAACATAATATTACCTCTTTTCTTTATAGTATAATAACATTATAGCACTTTAATAATGAAAATGAAAATATAAAAATTATTTCACAGAAAAATCAGGGACTCAGTGAAGCAAGAAATAACGGTCTTAAAATGGCAAAAGGAGA
>ERZ773233.2097-NODE-2097-length-11235-cov-79.701610_pt1 | contig 11235 bp, 8 predicted proteins | sample MGYA00580991_ERZ773233 | MGnify/ENA primary metagenome ERZ773233 (study PRJEB29015, sample SAMEA2738178) | human oral metagenome | biome: human oral; feature: human-associated habitat; material: saliva | place: China | collected 2161 ...
GGGAGCGTTTCCTCGCGGAACGCTACGGATACATCGACGAGGCCGGGGAAGACTCTGCGGGCGTCGTCAGCGACACGACGGCTGACGAGATCAGCGCCGATATCGCCCACGATGCGGAGCTGGCACAGAAGGAGTCTCCCCAGCTCTAATAAGCCAATCCTGGGCACGGTTGGTGGTGGCGAGCATACGAGCTTGTGCCCCCGCGATCGCGCTCAGGCCCTCGCGGGTGTGTTGGCGTGCGGGTATCTCACGCAGTGACGGGCGTTCGCTGTTGCGAACGCCCGTCAGGCTGTCGGTTTAGTTCCTGGAGTTCCAGTTCTGCCAGTCGTCGTCCTGTGCGTCGACGGCAATGATCGGCATGTTGGTGCTGGAGCCGGACTGCTGTTGCGCGGGGGGCGTCGACGCGATGTCCTCCACGTCCTGCTGCTTGCGCCGCTTGGACCAGGGCCAGCGCTTGCGCTTTTTGCGCGCGTCCGGCTCCTGGCGGACCTCCTCGCTCCAGGAGAACTGCGACGTCCAGCTCTCCTGGAAACCTCCCTGCCCCTCCAGGGCCGGGGGAATCTGTGGAGTCGCAGGCGTGGCGTCCTGCACAGGAGCGTCCTGCGGGGGCGCAGGCAGAGGAACGGGCGGAAGATTCTCCGCGGGCGGAGGAAGCTCGCCGGCGGGCGGGAAAGGCGTCGCGGGCGGAGGGAGCTGCTGCGCGGGCGGAGGGAGCTGCTGCGCGGGCATGAACCCTTGGTCCGGCGCGGGCATCTGCTCGGGGGGGGCCAAGTGCTCGGGGGTGCCGCCCTGGAGGTGCGGCTCCGGCTGGCGCGCGGCCAAGGCGTCCCAGTCGAAGGAATCCATCTGGTCGGCGTGAGGCATCTGCACGGTCGTGAGCCCGGCGTCGCTCGTATCTTCCTCAGACGCAGCCTGAGCGGGCTCACCCGAAACGTCGGGCTCAGGCATGACGACCGGCTCAGGGGCGGGGATGACGACGGGGGCGGGAATCACAGCGGAGTCACGGACGGGGTCGGACTCCGCGACGTGCTCGGGCATAGGCATGGGCGCGGGGCCCGGGAGAATCTCCGGCTCAGGTTCGGGCTCGGCGACAGCGACCGGCTCGGGTTCTGCGGCGGGCGCAACGACCGGGGCCTGTTCGGGGTTGAATCGAAGCAGTTTGACGGTCGGAACGTCGACGTACTCGGGCTGCTCGGGCTCAGCCAGAACCGGCTCAGCCAGAACCGGCTCGGCCACCGGTTCGGGCTGCACAGGCTTGAAGCGAGGCAGCTTGACGGTGAGCATGCCCGGGTCTTTGGGCGCGTCGGCTGCGGCGGCCTCGTCCTGGGTGGCCGTCTGCTGGGTGGCGTCGGGCTTGAAGCGGGGGAGTTTGACGGTGAGCATGCCCGGGTCTTTGGGCGCGTCGGCTGCGGTGGCCTCGTCCTGGGTTGCTTCCTGGGCGGCGTCGGGCTTGAAGCGGGGGAGTTTGACGGTGAGCATGCCCGGGTCTTTGGGCGCGTCGGCTGCGGTGGCCTCGTCCTGGGTTGCTTCCTGGGCGGCGTCGGGCTTGAAGCGGGGGAGTTTGACGGTGAGCATGCCCGGGTCTTTGGGCGCGTCGGCTGCGGTGGCCTCGTCCTGGGTTGCTTCCTGGGCGGCGTCGGGCTTGAAGCGGGGGAGTTTGACGGTGAGCATGCCCGGGTCTTTGGGCGCGTCGGCAGCAGGCGCCTCGGCCGTCTCGATAGCACTGTCCTCCGGCCAAGAATCGGCGACGGCCGGGAACGGTGCGTCCGCGCCGCGCTCGGCGGAGGGCTGCGCCACGGCCTCGTCAGGAAACATCGTGAACAACTCGGTCTTGTCGCCGGGGAGATTTCCCTGCTCGACGGTCTCCATCAGCTGGGTCTTGTCTTCGTGCAGACCCTGGTCCTCGAAGGTCTCCAGGATTTGCGTCTTGTCCGCCGGGGAGTCCTCGTCGCCGAAGGTCGTCAGGAGCTCGGTCCGGTCCCCCTGCGTGGGTATGTCGGCCTGCGCGTGCGTGGCGGCCGCACCTCCGATCATGGCGGACTCATTGTATCCGGGCTGGGGTGCCACGTACGGTTGGCCCTGGGGAGCGGGCAATCCCGGGTTATCCGAGAACATGTCCATGAGTGTTGCCACCGACTGGTCAGAGGTAGCAGCGGGCTGGCCCTGAGAGGCAGACGCGCGACGGCCGAAGCCGAAACGCTTCTTGTGCGCCCGCGCCTGCGCGCTCTGTGGCGGCGCCTGAGGGGCGCTCTGTGGCGGCGCCTGAGGGGCGCTCTGCTGAGCCGGCGCCGGGCCTGCCTGAGGCTGCCACACGAACCCGGTCTCGCGCGGAGTCGGGTCCGCGGACGGAGAATGCGTGGGCGCGTTCGACGAGGCCGGGGCGGGCGCTGCGGGAGATGCGGCGGCCTCGGGGGTGAAGAACTGAACGGGCGGCGCCGTGGGCGCCGGCAGAGCCGACGGGTCCTGTGATTTTTGGGCGCCCTTCGAGCGTTTGACGTAAATGAGGACGACAACCGTCACGACGACGGCGATGATGCCGACGATCAACGCAATGAGCAGGCCTAGAGACGGGGAAGAATCCGAGGCGTCCGCGGCCGCCGCCGACAGCGTCGTGAGGCCGCTCGTGCTGCTCGTCAGGTCGGATGGACCGGATAGGGGCGCGGCCGCGTAGGCCCCGACAGTCGGGGTCGACACAATGAACAGGGCGCCCAGCATTGCGCACAGGGTGCGGAAACGTCGCATGCAATCCTCCTGACGATTGGTCACTCGATTATCGTCTGTTCGCGCGCTCAAAGCAACGAGGAAGAAGCGCGCCGAGATTGTCTGACCGAATGTCAAAGAAATGAGCGGCATCTGTCAAAGGGTGGAGGGGTTAACTGACAAGGTGCGCGGGGAGTGTTTCGCGTAGGATGACGAGTGTCTACCTGCAGTCAGGTTTTCGACCGAGCTGCGAGGTGTTATCCCGTACGACAGAGGAGGGGCGCTGTGAAGTGTCGACCTGCAACAAGTGCTGATATCCCAGAGATGGCACGCATTATCACGGAAGGATTCCTGGATTATCCCTTTCATACGATGCTTCAACCCTATCTCTACCGCGCGGAGCATTACCCGCAATGTCTGAGCACGCTTCATCGCATGATGGCGAAAGCCTACGTGGAGTGCAGGAATGCCCTCGTTGTCGAGCATGAGGGGGATGTCGTTGGTGTCGCACTCATGCATGATCGGCCGATCGGCTTCTGGCCTAACTTCTTTGCTGGCGGCTATCAGCTCTTCCGCTACGGGACTCCTCGGCTGTTCGTGAACTTTTCGGATTCGGCCACAGGCGGCGATCAGTACGCCATCGACGCGGGTGACTTCGATTGGTATCTCGAGATCCTCTCGGTCGACCGGCGCATGCGGGGTCGGGGCGTGGGTCGCTGGCTTGTCGCCAAGGTGCTTCCCAACTTTGTGGCAAAGAGAGGCGGGCGCGCGTATGGGTTCGTGACATCGACGGAATCCAACGCGCGTTTCTATTTGAATAGCGGGTGCGAGCTCCTGGACCGTGGGAGCACGTCCCTGAGGGGGCAGACCTGTCCGATCTGGGCCTTCCAGAAGGAAGCGAAGCTGCTCTGAGCACCTCTCGGTTAGTCAGTATCTTTGTCGTGGCTTGAACGGTCGTCGGGCGGCCGCGCGCGATCCCTTTGCGCAGGTCGCAGCGCGTGATGCACGTCCCCTGGTTCCGTTTGACTTCAAGGACTTGAGGTCTTTTAGGGTGAAGTCATGGCAGAAACAGGCTCCGGGCGCACGTACTCTATTAAAGAGGTAGCGGCGCTCGTCGGCCTACCCCCCTCCACGCTGCGCTATTACGAGGAAGTTGGCGTCATCCCTGCCATTGCTCGCGATCCCTCCAGTGGTCACCGTCTCTACATGGAGGGTGACTTGGAGTTGCTGACGTGGGTCGCGTGCCTCTCTGCTTCGGGCATGGCTATTGCCGATATGCGTGAGTTCGTGCGCTCAGGGTTGGGGGGCGATCGGGATATTTCCGAATTCATTTCCCTTCTTGAACAGCAGGATGCTCGCCTCCAGGAGGAGGCGCAGATTATCGAGCTGCGACGTGAGTTCTTGCACACAAAAGTTGAGTACTGGCGCGCGATTAAAAGTGGGGACGCGCTAGAAGCTGATCGCTTGGATACTGGAGCTCGCGAACTTGCTGAGCGCCTGAAGCTCTGGACTCCTCGTTCCTAAGGGCCTAGTGGGGTGGGTTCACCGCCTGCTCCGAACCTCGCCCCGCTAGGGGGCACCGGGCCGCGTATCGGATTGGTACGCGGCCCGTACTTATGCTCGGTGCACACGCCAGTAGGGGACGGTGTGGCTGAGCTCGGTCATCTCGCGTTCGATGAGGGGCGCGAGGGCCTTCCAGGGCAGGGCGCTTGCGCCGTGCCAGGCAACCTCGGCGACGACGATCAGCTGGGGGAGGAGCTGGACAAACAGTGGGTCTGAGGTCGTAATTGTCGTGGGGTGGATGAGCGCTTCGACTCCTCTGAGTCGTTCGGCGTCCATGGCCTCGGGTAGGGCTGATCGCAGCGTTTTTGCTTGGTTGATCGGTGGCGGGGCGCTCTCGGGGTTGCGTGCAGGCGTGATGGAGAGCAGGGTGGCGTCCGCGAGGACCCATGGTGCTCCCGACGTGTACGCGGCCTGCCTGCCGACGCCGTTGGGGCGCCTGGCCAGGATGATGGATCCGCGAGGGGGAGGGGAGTAGGTGCGCGTGATCTCGTCCCATGCTCCCGCCCGTCGGCCGTGAAACCGCAGTGCGTGCAGGGCGCGTTCGATCAAGAGGGTGTCGGCGCTGCGGGCTGAGCGCGCTGCGCTGCGCGCGGGCGGTGGGTCTGAGTGGTAGGGCGCGCGGTCGTAGCCCGTCGTGCCGATGTGGATGACTTGCGAGGGGAAGAGCTCGCACGCGTGGTGGAAGGCAGCCTCGACAAAATCGAGCGAGGCTCGTGTGGGCCACGTGTCGGTGGAGGCATTGTTGGGGGCATTGACGAGGCCGCGGTCGCCTATTGTGGGATAGGTGAGGATCGTGGCCTCGGGGTGGGAGGGGAGGCAGATCTCAGGGATGATGCGGATGCCTCGCTGTGCCGCGTAAGCGACGAGATGGCGGACGTTGGCCTCGGAATAGAACCCGCGTGTGCAGCGCGAAGGGTGGGAGGGACCTCGTCCGGCCCGCAGGGTGGGGGTGTGTCCGCCGAGCGCGGCGGAGGGAGGGTAGGCGCCTGTCCCTGTCAGCAGGGGAAAGCTTGGGATGGGGAAGCGCCACGATGTGTCGTCGGTGAGTCGCCAGTGCAGCACGTTGAGCCGGTATCGGGCCATGATGCTGATGAGTAGTTCGAGGCAGGGGAGGGGCCAGAATGTGTGCGCGGAGTCGATGAACACGCCTCGCCAGGAGTGCGCGGGTGGCGTGCTTGGATCGTGTGGGACAGGGGGAGGTGTGCTGGCCATGGTGTTTCCTTGGGTAAGACTAGCAGGAGTGTAACAAGGATCACTAAATCCATGTGTGTGTTTGGGGGTGGCAATCTCGCAACAAATGACGACTTCTGTCGCGCGGGACGCGGGGTGTGAACTGTTGGAGACAGGCAACTTGTGGCACAATCATGTGAAACAAGTCATTCTCAATGAGGAGTGTGAGATGCTCTCGACCGACACCGTCTCCCTCAACCCGAACCCCCTCGTTCAGGCGCTTGGAAAGCCTGCCAAGGAGTTCACGAAGGCTGACATCATCGGCTATATCGAAGACAATCGGATCTCGATGGTGAACCTTCGCTACATCGGCGGGGATGGGCGCCTCAAAACCCTCAATTTTGCGATTCAGTCCAAAGCGCACCTCGATCGGGTCCTCACGCTCGGCGAACGCGTCGACGGATCCTCCCTGTTCAGCTTCGTCGAGGCGACCTCCTCGGACCTCTACGTCGTCCCTCGCCTGTCGACAGCCTTCCTGAGCCCCTTTTCGGTGCTGCCCACGGTGGAGTTCCTGTGTGGCTTCTACGACGTGAGCGGCGCGCCCCTCGCCTCGGCACCGCAGGAGATCCTACGCAAGGCCCAGCGCGCCCTCCAGGCGCAGACGGGCGCCACCCTGGAGGCGCTCGGCGAGCTCGAGTACTACCTGTTCTCGCCGGAGGACACTCTCTTCCGCGTCGAACCGCAGCGCGGCTACCACGAGTCCGGCCCCTTCTCGAAGTGGGAGAACGTGCGAACGGAGACCCTGGCGCACCTGGTGAGCATGGGTTGCGCCGTCAAGTATGCCCACTCGGAGGTCGGTAACTTCGTTGCGGACGGGCGCCAGATGATCCAGCAAGAAATCGAGTTTTTGCCCGTGGACGTGTGCGACGCAGCCGATCAGATGGTGCTGGCCAAGTGGGTGCTGCGCGAGGTCGCCCACTCCTACGGTATCGAGGTGTCCTTCTCGCCCAAGATCGCGGTGGGGCAAGCTGGCTCCGGCATGCACTTCCACACCCGCCTCGTCAAGGATGGGGTTAACCAGTTCTCCAGCGGATCGGGCCTGACCGAGGACGCGCTCAAGGTCATCGGAGGCTACCTCTCCCACGCGGCCTCGCTGACCGCCTTCGGCAACACCGTGCCCACGTCGTTCCTGCGCCTCGTGCCCCACCAGGAGGCGCCCACCGCGATCTGCTGGGGCGATCGCAACCGCTCGGTCCTCGTGCGCGTGCCCCTCGGCTGGCAAAACATCGACGACTCGATGTTCCGCGACGCGAACCCGGGCGAGCCTCCCATCGCGAACCTGCCCAATGATTCCCAAACCATCGAGCTGCGCAGCCCGGACGGCTCGGCTGCCATCCACCTGCTCCTTGCCGGTATTACGGTGGCCGCGCGCATCGGTCTGACGCGCCCGGGCATGGTGGAGTTCGCGCGTGCGCGCAAGGTTGACGGCGACGCCTCGCAGACCCCGGGCCTCGACCAGCTGCCCTCCTCCTGCTTCGAGGCCGCCGGTCGCCTGCTCGCCCAGCGCGACGATTACGAGGAGGCCGGCGTCTTCCCGGCCGGCCTCATCGATTCGTGGGCCGCGCGTCTGGTGGACCTGGGCGATATGCACCTGCGCGACGACCTGGCCGACTCGCGCGTCTCAGTCGAAGAACTCGTCGAGCGTTACTTCCACATCGGGTAGCGGCGCGGTCCCGGCCTCGAAGGGACGAGGCCGGGACCGCCGTACGCCGAGCGCGCACCTCATCAGGGGGCCGGGGGAGGCGGCGCGAAGCGCTGATCGACCCTCGGCACCGGGGGTGCGTCGACGGGGGAGTGGCCCGGTGCCGGGGGCACGTCCGAGGGAGAAACGGCCTGCGGAGCCGGGGACACAGCGGCAGGGGGAGGCTCCGGGGCCGACCGGTCCGAGATGGGAGCGGGGGCGGCGTAGGGGGCCGAGGCCTCGTCGGCTCCCATGGCCAGCTGGCGCTGGGCGGCGCGCATTGCCGCGTCATGTGCGAATTGCGCGTCGGCCGCGGCGCGGCGAGACCTGGCGGACCAGCGAACGAGCGCACCGACAAGGGCGAGGATGAGGACCGCGCCGGTGATCCCCGCAATCATGGCCAGAGACGAGCGCGAGGAACCCCCGCCTCGTTGCGAAGAAGCGGTAGTGGACACCGGAGCAGTGGGTGAGAGGGAAGGAGAAGCGGCCAGATCCGCCGCGTCCGGGCTGACCGTGCCCGCCGCACTGACGTCATCGCGCACATTCGTCCACGTCACCGTGGACGCGTCCGTCCGCGTGGACGCGCCCGCGGAGGAGATGACGCCGCCGTGGGAGGCCTCCGCAATCTCAGAGGCGTGAGCCACCAGCGTCACGGACTCGATCGTGGCAACCGCCTCCGGGGAAGAAAAACCCTCCAGCAGGGAGGCCGAAACAGAATGAAAATGGAACACACCGCCATCGTCGACCGTCACGATCTCAGCGCCGGCCTCCTCCAAGACCCACGTGAAGCGGCAACCCGCCACGCCATCGACATCAACCGACACAGTGGAGGATGCGCGCGCACCCGTGCCCATCGACTGGCACTGCTCGCCGAGCAACGGCTGGGCCGTCGACAGCGTCACCTCGTGCGTCGCGCTAACGCCCGGCGTGACATCGTAGACCTCCACAAGGTGGATCGGGGTCGCCTCATCCGCGAAGGCGGGCGCCCCCAGCGCACACAACGCGACCGTGCCCGCCGCGCAGGCCAGGACGCGGGCGAAGCTCACTGGGCCTCGCCCTCAGCGCGCAGGCGAGGAACCGATGTCTTGGCGGGCTTGACGCCCACCTTGTCCGCGTAAAACGCGCGGATCACGTCCATGTCAGCGCGCACGTCGCCCGTCAGACGATACGTCGGCCCCCACCCGAAGGTGCGCGTGTTGCGGTCGATGAATCCCAGCTGAATCGGGACGTCCGCCTCCATGGCGATGCGGTAAAAGCCGGACTTCCAGAACTCACGCGGCGAGCGCGTGCCCTTCGGAGTGATGCACAGGGTGAAGGAGTCGGACTCGCGGATACGCTGTGCGACCTGCTCGACCAGGCCGTGCGCGGCGCTGCGTTCCACGGGAACCGCGCCGATCTTCTTGACGAACCAACCCAGCACGGGAGCCTTCACGACGGAATCCTTCACGAGGAACGAGAACGTGCGCCCCGACTTCCACATGGAAATCGCCATGAACACGCCGTCCCAGTTCGAGGTGTGTGGGGCACCGATGACGATGACCTTGTCCGGCAGGGGCTGCGTGGACAGCTTCCAGCGGGAAACGGACAGATACGCGGACGCGATCGCGGAGGTGAGAGCCATGGTGGCCTTTCTGGTCGTAGCTGGGGCCAATCCTACCTGTGGGCCGTCAGTCCAGCGTCTCCACGGCAAGGGTCTGCGTCATGATGTGGGGATGCCCCGGCCACAGCGTCAGTGCGCGCTCGCGCACCGCCGCCGTCTCGACGCACACGAAGTTCTGCCACTCGCCTTCGCCCACGTCGCTCATGCTGGCCGCCCCGGCCGACCAGGGGTTCCACACGATCGTCGAGCCCGAGCCGTTCTTGTCGACGATGATGCGCCGATCAAGCTTCGGATCAACCACCTGGACCTGCTGGGTCGTTGTGTACACGCGGTCCGTGAATCCCACGAAGCTCAGGTCCCCGCGCTGCGTGGAGTAGCGGCCGCGCACCTTGTCGAAGTAGCGGGCGCCGTCCAGGCCCTCAACCGTCACATCCTTGACGTCGCCGACCCGCAGGTAGGTGTGCATGGCGGCCTCGATCGCGAAGGGGTGGTCGTCCTCGTTCGTCAGGGTCAGGGTCATGTTCAGCTCGGAGCCCGCGAGGACATCCAAGCGCGCGCAGAAAGAATGGGGGTACAGAGCGGAGGTCTCGCCCGTGTGGTGCAGCTCGAAAGAGAACGAGGCCGGGGCGTCGTTCGCGGGTTGCGTGGAGGCCAGGAGCTTCCACGTCGAAGTGCGCGCAAAGCCATGGGCGCCGGCTCCCGGCCCGGGACGCGACGGTGAGTCCTTGGGGCCGCCGAACCAGGGTAAGCACAGGGGAACGCCGCCGCGGATCGCCTTCGTGCCGTCCAAGACGGCGCGCGAGGACAGCCACAGGACATCCTCTTCATCCGTTGGGCGCCATGACAGGAGGTGGGCGCCGAAGGGGGTGATCTGCGTTGAGGAGGATGGCACGGCTGCGGAGAGGGGGGCGATGTCGCTCATAGTGATCAGTGAAGTGTATGAGTGGTTGTGTGGCAAATAGACCGAATGGTCCAGGTGGGTGGGTAGATGACGTGGTGGATGTCGCAGGGTGGCATGCGCATTGGCCCTCCGTATGCCGATATTCTGGAGAGGTATGTGCGTGGAATCGGTCAGTCGGCCGATTGTCCAAGGGGCTTCTGTGCCCCATCACACGCAATAATAGGTGTCCACATTTGAGGAGTCCAGATATGTCCACGCGTCCCGACCTGCGAAACGTCGCGATCGTCGCACACGTCGATCACGGAAAGACCACGCTGGTTGACGCAATGCTTTGGCAGTCCGGAGCGTTCTCCGAGCGCGACACGGTCGAAAAGACCGGCGAGCGCGTCATGGACTCCGGCGATCTCGAGCGAGAAAAGGGCATCACCATTCTCGCCAAGAACACCGCCGTCCACTACAGCGGCCCCGCAGCCCAGGCCCTGGGCCTGGACAATGGCGTGACCATCAACGTCATTGATACCCCCGGCCACGCCGACTTCGGCGGCGAGGTAGAGCGCGGCCTGTCCATGGTCGACGGCGTCGTCCTCATGGTGGACGCCTCCGAAGGCCCCCTCCCGCAGACTCGCTTCGTGCTGCGCAAGGCCCTCCAGGCACATCTGCCCGTCATCGTGGTCGTCAACAAGGTCGACCGCCCCGACTCGCGCATCGACGAGGTTGTCTCCGAGACGACCGACCTCCTCCTGTCGCTGGGCGAGGACCTCATGAATGAGGGCATCGATATCGACGTGGACTCCCTCATGGACGTTCCCGTCGTCTACGCTTCGGCCAAGGCCGGCAAGTGCTCCCTGGAGAACCCGGGCGATGGCCAGCTGCCCACCGAGAACCTCGAGCCCCTGTTCGAGACTATCCTCAACCGCATCCCCGGCCCCTCCTTCGACGAGGACATGCCGCTACAGGCCCACGTTACCAACCTGGACGCCTCGCCGTTCCTGGGTCGTCTGGCCCTGCTGCGCATTCACAACGGCACCCTCAAGAAGGGCGCCGACGTGGGCCTGGCCCGCCACGACGGCACCATCCAGCGCGTTCACATCTCCGAGCTGCTGGCCACCGAAGGCCTCGAGCGCGTGTCCACCGACTCCGCCGCCCCCGGTGACATCGTCGCCGTCGCCGGCATCGAGGACATCATGATCGGCGAGTCCCTCGTCGATCTTGAGGACCCGCGCCCCCTCCCGCTCATCACCGTCGACGACCCGGCCATCTCCATGACCATCGGTATCAACACCTCGCCCATGGCGGGTCGCGTCAAGGGTGCCAAGGTCACCGCCCGCCAGGTCAAGGACCGCCTCGACCGTGAGCTCATCGGCAACGTGTCCCTGAAGGTTCTGCCCACCGAGCGCCCCGACGCCTGGGAGGTCCAGGGCCGAGGCGAACTCGCCCTGGCGATCCTGGTGGAGCAGATGCGCCGCGAGGGCTTCGAGCTCACCGTCGGCAAGCCGCAGGTTGTTACCAAGGAGATCGACGGCGTCCTCAGCGAGCCCATGGAACGCATGACGATCGACA
>ERZ773233.2098-NODE-2098-length-11234-cov-10.636640_pt1 | contig 11234 bp, 10 predicted proteins | sample MGYA00580991_ERZ773233 | MGnify/ENA primary metagenome ERZ773233 (study PRJEB29015, sample SAMEA2738178) | human oral metagenome | biome: human oral; feature: human-associated habitat; material: saliva | place: China | collected 2161 ...
ATTGATAGCACTCATCGTACCTTTGAATGAATCGGGGGCAAATAAAAATTTCATACGTCCTCCTGCTGTCGACATTTTTATTATGATATCATTCTCAAACATTTTTCGCATTAAAAAAGTGATTGATGATACTCTCATCAACCACTTATTCACGACGTAATGCATCGATCGGATTTAAATTTGCGGCCTTGTATGATGGTAAGATACCAAACACAATACCAATTAACATTGAGAATAATACCGCAAAGATAGAAGCTTCTACGCTGATCGCAATCGGTGTTCCATTTAACTTCGAGATCAAGAATGCAAGTATGACACCTGAGATAACTCCAATCACACCACCAGTCGATGTAAGAACGACTGCTTCCGTTAAGAATTGAATTAGAATCGATTTCTTAGGTGCTCCAATTGCCTTCTTCAAACCAATCTCACGCGTTCTTTCAGTTACGCTTACTAACATGATATTCATAACACCAATACCACCAACGAGTAAGGAAATACCCGCAATCCACAACAACATTGTATTTGTTGCTTGAGATAGCTGTTGAATTTGTTTAGCTTGCTTCATCAAGTCTTCTGACTTATAACTTGTTTCGTTATTACCAGTTGCTGTAGCGTTTAAAATCTCTTCTGCTTGCTTACCGATTGTAGTCATAGAGTTTGTATCTGTTGCACGTAAGATTACATTTTCTGGCTCATCATATTGATATAAGAGTGGCCATACTGATGTAGGTACATATACTTTTCCAGAAGTATCCTGGTTATATGTATAGTAATCATTCATATTTTTGATTGTTGGTTCAAACTCTACCGCTGGTGAAACTACACCAACAACCACAAATGGTTCCTTTTGAATTTCGACAGTTTTTCCAATCGGATTTTCTCCTTGGAATAACTGTTCTGCAGAAACCTTATCCAATAAACAAACTTTACGATTTTTTTCGATATCATTTGTAGAGAAAGCTCTACCACGACTGACTACTAAGCCATTTGTCTGTAAATATGCATCATCGATACCGTATACATATCCACCTGTTAAGGAGTTTGTCAGATGGAATACACCATCATATACCTGACGGCGATGATAGAGTGATACATTCACTACACCAGGAATATTCTTTAAATCATCTTTTTGAGAAGAAGAGATTTCTCTGTATTTGCCAGGGATACCCTGTCCAAAGTCATATTCCCAGTCACCTTGTGTCATGCGTACATTGACTGTATTAACACCTGAACCGATGAGGTTGGTTTGAATCTGTTCATTTGTACCTTTGATTGTGGAAACGATGGCGATGATTGCCGCAATACCGATAATAATTCCTAGCATTGTTAGAATCGAACGCATCTTATGTGATAGGATTCCACGAATAGATAATCTAATATTTTCAACCATTAGTAGCCTCCATACATATTGTCTTCCATACCGATTTGTGTACGAGTACCTTCAATCGCACCATCACCATATGGGAAAGCAATATAGTCTGTATCTGAAAGGCCAGATAATACTTCTGTCGACATATTGAAATATACCTTACCAGTCTTGATATATGTCTTAACAAGCTTACCATCTACATCCTTCATAACATACTTCTGTCCGTGTTCATCACGGATGAAAGCGTTGCTGAGATAAATAGAAGATGTATCTGTATTCTCTTGTTGAATTGATAAGGCGAGATAAGAACCTTGTTTTAAATCATCACCCTTTTCAATATATGCAGTAAAACCATACATTGAAACATTCGGATTACCGCCATAGAAACCTTCCCCTGAATTTGTTGGGAAGTTATCAATTTGTGTTACAACTGCTTCATAGATGGATCCTGTTTCATAACTAGTAACAGATACTTTTGTACCCTTTTGAATTGTTGCTAATAATAACTCAGAGATAGAACCCTTTACTTCTGTACCAGTTCCACCTGCAACAGTTAAGAATGGTGTTCCATCTGTAGGAACATTGTTCATATCCTTTAGACCTTTAATAACACCACTACGTTTTGCGTAAACAACACCATCTGCTAATTGTGTCTGTAGTTCTGATAGTTCAAGTTGTTTACGACGAACATCGATATCATACTCACGAACTTCTGATTCCTTGGCATGAATTGCGCGTACAAGTTCAGAAGCTGTCATACCCTCTGGTTCAATTTCAGGTACAGATGGTTCTGGTTCGATAAGATTCTCACGAATCTTACGTGTCTGAATATCAAGTTTTGCCATATCATCTGTTACAGTACCTAAGATTGACTTTAACTTATCTACAGATACCAACCAAGAATCCTCAAGACCCTTCGTCTTATCATCTTCTGCATAAACATCTATAGAAACGTAGAATGTCTTTCCATCTGTTTCTGCTTTCTGGATAAGTTCTTTAATGAACTTACCAGAAAGGAAGCCATCATGTTTAATCGCAAAGTGATATGGATTTGCCTTTGTGCCCTTTGCGTATGTATTTACAGCAGGAACTGCTGGCGTTGGCGTAGGAGCAGGTGTTGGGGTAGGAGTTGGTGTGGCTGTTGGATCTGGAGTTGGTGTTGGAGTCGGAGTCGTTGAAGCTGTTGGCTCATCGAGATCCTTTGTAAACTCTGTGTCTTCATCCGTTAATGCATTCAGATAGTTCCATACTTTATGTTCTTCTACCTGTGTCACTGCTTCTGTATCCACTTTATATTCTGGCTCTGGTGCAGGAGTCGATGGTGGTGCTACCCTTCTTTCCACCGGCTTTGTATTTTGTAGTTGTTGTAATTCTTTTCTAGCTTGTTCTAAACGAAGTTGTGTCGTAGAAATTTCAAGCTTCTTTAGTTCTACGGTATAGTTCAAACTTGTAATATCATACGCTAGCAATTTATCACCAACTGATACTGCTTGTCCTTCGGTAACATATACCGCAGTAATAATTTGAGATACAGATGGTGTAACAGTCTGTGTAGCTGGATCAGATACCAAACCACTCATCTGTGATTCCATCGGATTACCACCCATATTCATTGCACTAACTTGCACAACATCCACCTTACGGGATGCCTTGCGGAATTGGAGAATTCCAAAGTATCCAAGTACCAAGGCCGCAACAATAGAAACACTAATAATAACTCGTTTTTTATTCATGCGTGCCCTCCTGTATCATGCCATCAATGATATGAATGACACGCTTTGCCTTGCTTGCGACATGCGCATCGTGCGTAATCATAACAATTGTGACACCTTCTTTATTCAGTTCTTCGAATAATTCCATAACCTGTTTACCAGATTTTTGGTCTAGCGCACCAGTTGGCTCATCCGCTAAGAGAATACGTGGATGATTAATTAGTGCACGTGCAATCGCTACACGTTGTTTTTGACCACCAGATAATTGATTTGGCTTGAAGTTTACACGTTCACCCAAACCAACCTTTGTCAGTACTTCAACGGCTGCTTTTTCACGTTCAGCCTTTGGAACACCCGCATATACAAGTGGTAAGGCAACATTTTCAATTGCTGTTTCACCTGGTAAAAGTTCAAATGTCTGAAATACGAAACCAATCTTTTTTAAACGTACTTCTGATAATTCATTCTCAGAAATGCGTGAAATATCTGCGCCATCTAATTCATAGGTTCCTTCTGTACAGCGATCTAAACAACCAATGATATTCATTAAAGTTGTTTTGCCTGAACCAGAAGGACCCATAATTGCGACATACTCACCTTCCGCAACCTGTATAGAAACATTCTTCAATACAGGCACTTCAATGGTGCCGCCATAACTTTTATAGATTCCTTGTAAGTTCAATAACATACTTATTCTCCACTTCCCACTGTAGAGATTGATTCTGTCTTCATACCTTCTTTGTATTCTTCCATTGGCCATGCAATACTATCAGATTCAGATACACCAGATTTAATTTCATATTGGTATAAGTTCTGATCTAATTCGCCAACCTCAACTTCACGCTTCTCTAAGCGATGATTCTTATTGGCAACCCAAAGATATGCTTTCTCGCCTTCCATTACAACATAAGACGCGTCTAACCAAATACCATCTTTCTTTACAGCAGTGCCATTATTCTTTTCTAGATACACGTGCTGACCTAGCATTAAGCCATCCGAAGAATCTAATGAAATATAGAACGGATATGTGCTCGCCTTTTCAGAACTACTTGAACCACCCATGCTGTACATATCATTTTGTTTTGCGTTTGGTTCTGTCTTAATTTCTGTAATCTTACCGGTCCAGAACTTTGTTTCATCTGTTCTAGAACGTACAATCATTTCTTGTCCAAGCGAAATAGATGTAATGGAAGTTTCATCAATTGTACCCTTTACTCTAAATTCACCAGATTGTGAGATTTCGATAAAGGCTGCTGTATTACCTTGCGTATCTGTACTATTTTCATTGATAGCCTTAATAGTACCGGTTGTATTAGCAAGCACATCCGCAGTATCGATTTCTTTTTGTTTTGCAGCTAAATCCAACTGTTTTTGTTGGATAGATAACTGTGCAACACGAATATCATTTTCCGCAATTGCAACCTGGCTGGTATCACCGCTAGCCTTATATTCAGAGATTGCATTATTCTTGTCCGTAATTGTGCCTCTTAATGATTCAATATCTAGATTGATTGAACTAATTTGTTTCTGTGCTTCTGAAACATCATAGCGGAAAAGAACTGTTGTAGGAATTACCTGATCACCAACAGATACAAATACTTGTTCAATCTTCTTCTCTTGGTTTTTATTCACCTTTACACTCTGCTGGGATTCAACTACACCAGAGTAACGATCATTTCCACCACTAGAAAAACCCATGATATTACTAATGGTATCTACGTAGGCAACTGTTCCTCCACTAGCACCACCTAGATTCCTTTGGAAAAAGGTAAATATTGTAGCGACAATCGCCACAACCACAACAAGTACCGCAATCAAAATCTTTTTATTTTTTAACATACAATTCTCCTGTATCTTCTATAACAGTTTATATCTAGCAAAATGATATCTTTTCTATGATATAACTAGACTCTTTAACAATATTCTACCATCTTGCAAGTTTAGTATATATAACAAAAGTGACAATTCCGTTACAAACCAACTATAATATTCTTATGAATAAATTAAGACGACTCATTCCACTTGTGATTACGGCTATTTTACTTATCACAAATATCTATTTTTATCAGGAATATCACAAATTAGACCAAACAAATACCATGTTTTCCATTACAATCATCGTATTGATTTTATCTATTATACTGAAGTGGTTACCACATAAGCCAAAGATAGACACATTTGTCAAAGTGATTACAATCTTACTAGTTCCATTGCTCATTGAAATGGCAGTTGAACTTTGTAATAACAATCTTCTTTCCGATATCGAAGGTATCGGTAATGTATTTGTTAACTACGGTATTATCCTTCTGATTACGATGATATTCTATGTACTACTTGCAAGCATGAAAATCTCTTTTGCGATTACCACAGTTGTTCTATGTATTTTCGGAATCGCAAACATGTATGTAAAACAGTTTAAAGGTATCCCTCTTTTACCATGGGATTTAAGCGTGATTAAAACAGCAGCCGGTGTCGCATCCAACTATCAACTAACATTCAATGTACAAATACTCTTTACGCTAACTATTATCAATATCATTTTTGCGTTATTATTCTGGCTACCAAAAGCACAGAAAACAAAACAGCAAATCCTCTATCGCACAACTTGTCTTTTCCTTTCAGCCGCGATTCTAATCACTTTCTATGGTACGAATTTCTTCCAAGTTACGCTTGGCGCAACACCAGACTTCTTCAATCAAGCAAGAGGTTACGAAAACTATGGTGCGATTGCGGAATTCTTCGTAAATACACGCTACTTATCACTAGAAAAACCACATGGATATAATGTAGAAACACTTGCGACACAATTAAAAGAGAATACAGTTTCAACAAAAACCATTACAGAAACAGCACTTGGACAACATCCAAATGCAACGGTAGAACATCCAAATATCATTACGATTATGAATGAAGCGTTCTCAGATTTACAAGTGATTGGAAAATTTGAAACCGATAAAGATTATCTTTCCTTTGAAAATAGTATGAAAGATGATAAAAATACCATTCAAGGAAATGTATATGTTTCTACAATCGGAACAGGAACAAGTAATACTGAATATGAATTCTTAACCGGTAACTCTATGGCCTTTTTACCAATTGGTTCAAATGCCTATACGCTTTATGAAAAACATACTCAACCTGGTTTTGCGATGACGTTATCGGATCAAAACTATAGTACAACCGCCTTTCATCCTTACTACAAAGAAAACTGGAATCGTGTGAATACCTATCAATACATGAACTTTGATCGATATATCGGTATGGAGGATATTTCAAATTATCAGAAGCTACGAAACTACATCTCAGATGAATGGGATTTCCAACATATTATTGATTTATACGAAAAACGCGATACATCAAAACCATTCTTCATGTTTAATGTGACAATGCAAAATCACTCCCCATATAATACAGGGTTACTTCACGATGTCCATATCACTTCTATGAAGGGTGACTATCCACAAACAGAGGAATATCTCAGTGTCATTCGCCGTAGTGATATGGCTTTAGAACAACTTGTAAATTACTTTAAGAATGTCTCTGAGCCAACGATTATCCTTATGTATGGAGACCACCAACCTTTTATTGAAGATGAATTCTATGAAGAACTGTATGGTAAGAGTCTACACGATCTAAGTGATGCGGAAAACCAACGTAGATATATCACCCATTTCTTTATGTGGGCCAACTATGATATTCCAAGTGGCACAATCCCTTATATCAGTGCAAATTATCTCAGCACCTTACTTGCAGAAAACGCAAATGTTAAGCTAACGCCATATCAAAACTTCCAACAGAATATATATCAGGATATACCTGTCGTATCTGCACTGGGTTGTATTGATAAAGATGGTAACTACTTTGTATATGGGGATGAAAATGCACATTCCAATAGACTTCAAACGTATGCACAACTTGCCTATAACAACCTCATTGAAGAAGAAAAACGGAAAAATGAATTATTCACTCTTCTTCCTACAAATTCAAAATAAGTACTGTATAATGTCCTTATGAACGGAATTCAATACGAACGCAGTTGTGCAAAATACCTATCCTCACTAGGTTATAAAAATATAACTCTTACGAAGGCAAGTGGCGATCAAGGCATTGATATCATCGCAACCAAAGGAAGCTTGAAATATGGTTTTCAGTGTAAGTACTACAGTGGAACTGTAGGTAATGATGCGGTGCAACAAGCCTTCTCTGGCATCGCTTATTACAAACTAGATAAAGCGGTTGTAATTACAAATAGCGACTTCTCCTCTGGTGCTCGTAAGTTAGCAGAAGAGGTAGATGTCCTATTATGGGACCATGTTGACCCAATGGAAGAAGATAGTCGATATACGCTTTATCAAGTGATGGCAATTCTACTCTTTGGTTGGTCTATTATTCAGCTCTATCAAATTTTCTATAGTATTGAGTCAACCAAAGACTATCAGTTTATTTCATATAGTCTATTGTTTATCTCATCCTTCTTACAGGCAATTCCACATCATGCAAGAATCGCAACAGGTATCGCACTCATACTGTCTTCCATTCATGCATATATGTATTCTGTACAGAAGACATTCTCACTTTTTACACTAGATTATTATCAAATTGTGTTATTTATCTTCATTATTATCACTTTTATCCGATTGGTCTACTACATTAAAAAGTATTCTATACGAAGACAAGCCAATAAACGCAATCAGTTACGTCAAGATATTCAACAGACGCGTCATACTATTGCGCAGAATATGGCAGAGATATTAGCGAATGAATTTGATTGTAACGTGAAAGTAATTGACACAAAAGTAAAAGATAACAATCTCATTATTACTTTACAAACAAATCGTACACAGACAAATCAATTAGCAGCTGTAGAAGAAAAACTAAATCATATCCAAGATAATATTCAAATTGAACTACGTGCTACAGCACTACACATGATTGAACTAACAATAAAAGCCAGTCACTAAGACTGGCTTTGTTTTTCTTTCACTTTTCTAAGGAAGTCACTAACCCAATCAGAATCAACTTCAACCGATTCATCCTCAGCGAGATATGGTTTATAGTGTTCCTCTAACGTTTGATATAGCTCTTTGGTAAAAGGAACTTCTCCAACAATAGCTTTTCCAGATTGAATTAAGAATGCATACTCTTCACCACTCGTATTAAAGTACATATGATCAATCTCTAGACCTTGGGATTGTATCTTCGCCAAATCTCCTGTTACATACTTACCAATTTCAATGATACGATCATCTAAACCTAATAGTGCAATGAGTGCTTTTTCCTGCATGTCAGACTGACTGGACACAATTCTCTTCGTGCATGTTTCAATCCATTTATTGAGAGCTTCATCCAACTCGTCACGATGATAGCGTCGATTAAACATCAGATTCATTTCTTCATAATCCTTCTGATTATCTGGATATCCAATCAATAAATTCTTACTACTATCATGATACATGCATGTATATAACATGTTTTGTTCGGTATGACATTTTGAGCAACTATGACGGAATAACTTTCCACGGAATAGATTGCTTTCAGCGTTTGGATCTAAGGCTGTATCAATCAGTGATTTAATTTTAACTTTTTCCTTCTTTCCACAAGAATGACAGGTAATTTCCGCTTCATATGTATTCATATCTGCTCTTTTGAACATGGTATTCTCCTAAACTGTTATTTCTGTAATTCCTCTAATGTTGGGGCTGCGTTCATCGCACCCTTTTTTGTCGTAACAATTGCGGCAGCGTGGTTAGCAAAGCATAATCCCTCTTTCATCATCTCTGCTGAAATATGATCTGGCTTTTGTTTGTGGAAATCTAAGTAGTATAGTAACGCTCCTACGAAAGTATCTCCTGCACCTGTTGTATCAACGGGATCTACTTTACGTGCATCCGCATGGCTATGACAATGCTTTAAGTATGCATCACTACCCTCTGGGCCATACGTAACAATGACATGTTCCACACCATAGTGTTTGACTACTTCGATGGCTTCCTTAACGGTTGACTTACCCGTAATAAATTCCACTTCATCATCTGCCATCTTTACAATATTGGCATACTTCATGAAGGATAATACAGTCTCTCTACACTCTTCTAAGTCATCCCAAAGATCTTTTCTAATATTTGGATCAAACAAGATTGTCGCATTCGCTGCTTTGGCCTTTTGTAATAAGTACTCTGTTGCGTACTTTACAGGATAGTCTACTAAGTCAACAGAGCCAAAACTGATATAGTCTTCACTTGTAAATTCGACCTCTTCAACATCACTTTTATCTAAGAGTAAATCTGCACTTGGATTGCGATAGAAGCTAAAATCACGTTGTCCATCCTCCGCAAGACTGACAAAGGCTAACGCTGTCTTTGCCTTTTTTGTCATTTTTAGATAGCTTGTGTTAACACCATAATTTGTAATCGTATCTTTTAAGAAATGTCCAAATGGGTCATCACCAACCATTCCAATAAAATAGGATTCGGCCCCTAGTTTCGCAGCCGCTACAGCCACATTGGCAGGTGCTCCACCAGGTCTTTTCTGAAAGGCATCCACAGCACTTAAATTTGCGGCTGTCTGTACTGGAATAAAGTCAATTAAAGCTTCCCCGATTGTATAGATTTTTCCCATATATTTTCTCCAACTTTATATACTGATTTTACCCTTTTTATGAGTGATAGTGCAATCATTCCTATACATTTTATTTCTTTTCTCTATGTTACTACTGTGTTAATTAACGCATGCGTGAATGATGTATCTTACAATAAAAAAACCAAAGCATAGTGTACTTTGGCATAACTTTATCATCTTAGTAATTCTCTGCGTGAATTTCAAAGAATGCTTGTGGGTGATGACATACTGGGCAAACTTCTGGAGCTTCCATACCAACAACGATATGACCACAGTTACGACATTCCCAAATCTTTACTTCACTCTTCTTGAATACTTCCTGCATTTCTACATTCTGAAGTAACTTTCTGTAACGCTCTTCATGCATCTTTTCGATAGCACCAACACCTCTAAACTGAGCAGCTAGGTCGTGGAAGCCTTCTTCTTCCGCATCCTTTGCCATACGTTCATACATGTCAGTCCACTCGTAGTTTTCACCATTTGCAGCTGCTTGTAAGTTTTCCTTAACATCGCCAAGCATGCCTAATGCCTTAAACCAAAGCTTTGCATGTTCCTTTTCGTTTTCTGCTGTCTTTAAGAATAAAGCTGCAATTTGTTCATAGCCAGCCTTCTTTGCGACGGAAGCGAAGAATGTATACTTGTTTCTAGCTTCTGATTCTCCTCTAAAAGCTTCTAACAGATTCTTCTCTGTCTTTGTACCTGCATAACGATTCTTTTTATTTTCCATAATGACCTCCTCTATATTTCCTTATACTCTCTTTTGAAACTATAGAAATCATCTTCCTAATATTGATAAAAGTCAACATCAAACCTATAAATTTTATCTACCTTTCGATAAAAAACGCTCCCTTAGGAACGCTTTCTAAAGTGCTGTAATTGCGGCGATTGCGCCAAAGAATACACCAGGTAAATTTGCCATCATTAGTGGCCAATCCTTCTTTTCTTGCAGAAAGCCATACGTCACCCATAGGGAACAGTTAATAGCCGCAACCATAGGTTGTAGGAAACCACTCTTCATTCCATTTAGGTTATTCATAATCTGTGGGAAATAGGAAACATACATTAACATTGCTGTACATGTCGCAATCCATCCTAATGTTTTTAGAGCTTTTTGATTCATTACATTTTCCTCTCTTACTAGATAGTGTTCTTTATCATAATATGTACATCAAGAACTAACGCAGGAATTCTACTATATTCTTTTTCTTTATGTAAGATATTTTTTGAATAAATGAAATGAAAAAATCCGGATTTCCGGATTTTTTATTAGAATTCTATACCTTCCATTGTCTTCTTTAAGACAGCAGCAGATTCCGCAAGTTTTGTGCGTTCTTCTTCACTAAGGGAGATTGGCACTAATTCTTCAATACCATTTCTACCAACAATTGCTGGAACACTGAGCGATACATCATTAATGCCATATTCACCATGTAATCTAGTGGATACTGGTAAGATGGATTTTTCATCACGTAAGATCGCACGGCAGATTCTTACAACAGACATTGCGATACCATAGTATGTTGCGTTCTTTC
>ERZ773233.2099-NODE-2099-length-11232-cov-12.533148_pt1 | contig 11232 bp, 7 predicted proteins | sample MGYA00580991_ERZ773233 | MGnify/ENA primary metagenome ERZ773233 (study PRJEB29015, sample SAMEA2738178) | human oral metagenome | biome: human oral; feature: human-associated habitat; material: saliva | place: China | collected 2161 ...
TTTCTAGGAGATTTTATCTTTTTTGCCAAGTGCTTAGGCCGTGTTCAATTGAGCATATCTTGATAATGAGGCTACTCTATTGGGTAGCTTTTTTTAGGGATTTTAGCCCGAGTTCAGAACAGCCCTCTAAATCTAGAGGGCTGTTCTTTTTGTCTTTTATTCCGAACCTATAAGACGTCCTCGTTTAATTTTTTTGTATTCATCTAAAAAAGTGCCCTAACGAAACCTCCAGAGTTAAGTTCTGGAGGCTTTTCTATGTTAAAATTTTTTTGATTAATGTTTGAAACTGAGGGAGTTGATGAATTGCAGTCCCGACAAGGAGACCTAACATATTTAAGACGATATCTCCTAAATCAAATATTCCCAGATATCCAAAGTATTGGATGGATTCGATGGAGAAAAGGGCGATGAGACAGAGTAGGAGATTACTCATTCGGGAAGAAAAGAGGAGTCCTAGGGGGATGAACATTAATAGATTCATGATGGGAACAAAGTGGCTGCCCCAGTATAGTTCCCGAGCGAAGGAAAAAGGATTAAGTGATAGCCCTTGGATGCCGATGTTTTTCAAGAAAAGTAGGTAGAAAAGAGCAAGAAAGTAAATGAAGTAAAGTAGGAGAAGCGTCTGTTTTTTCAGTTTCCTAGTGAGAAGGAGTTTCAAAAAAGCGTAGACAAAGTACCCCAGTAAAATAATAATGACTAGGTTTAGGAAAACTTGGAAGTAGGGACCATAATGGGCGATGTAATGAACATACTGTTCCAGATGTCCTCTGTAAAACCAGTAAGACAAGCCAAGTGAGATGATTCCTAGTAGGATGTTACTCAATGATTTTAATGCTTTTTTCACTTTGCCCTTCCTTTTGCATATGATGAGTACACATTATATCAAAAAAACGTTTAAAGAAAGTTAAGAAACTGTAACGAAGATTTGATAGAATAGACGGATAAGGCAAAATCAAAGGCTAAAAAGGGACTTTGAAACAGCAATTCTACTTTTGACTAACAATTTAATAATTTTTGTAAACAGGCTATGAAAGCTTATAAAATAATTAAATTTAAAAAATTAGGAGATAGCATCTTGTCTCAAGATTATTAAAATGTTATTATATAGTAGTGATTTTTTAACAAAAAAAGGAGTTCGTCTTATGAATAAAAAGGTTTTGGCGACAGCTGGAATTGCAGCACTTGCAGTTTCTGCCACAGTTGCTAAAGCTGATGAGGTAACGACAAATGATCAAGCCTCAACAACAGCATCAGTATCATCGACAGCTACACAAGCTGTCCCAACTCAGTCTCAAGTCGAAACGGCTAGAGAACAAGCAAACGCTGCTAGTCAAGCGGTATCACAGCAAGAGTCAGTAGTCGCTAATCACGAAGCGACTGTCAATCAGGCTCAAGCAAACTTAGCGACTGCAGATGCAAACTTGCAAAAGGCACAAACAGCAGCCGATGAAGCAAGTCCAGAAGCTATTGCTGCCGCTCAAGGTCAAGTAACCAGCGCTGAAAATGCAGCTAACGAAGCTAAGTCAGCAGTAGCAACTGCTCAATCAGCAGAGAAAACTGCTAAAGACACAGCAGACAAACAGCAAGCTGTAGTTAATGCAGATCAAGCTAATGTAAACGTTAAAGCAACTGAAGTTGCTGCCGCTCAAAAATCAGTAGATGCAGCAAAAGCAGCACTTAATGGTTCTAGCGCCTCTGAGGCAGCTTCTAACCAAGCTAAAGCACAATCAGCTTTTGATGCTGCAACTGCAGCTGAGAAAAAAGCCCAAGAAGAATTGGCAGCCGCTCAGGCAGCTGATAAGGAAAAAGCTACTGCTATTTCAGCTAAAGAAGGGCAATTGACTGCAGATCAAAATGCAGCTAACCAAGCTAAAGCAGCCTATGAAACTGCTCAAACAGTAGCGAATGAAAAGGCAGCCGCTCTTGCTGCTGCTGAAGCAGCTAAGAAAAAAGCAGAAGCTTCAACAACTTCAACAACTAATGTTCGTCAAAGAATCTCAGTATCATCAGAGTACGTCAATGCTCTTAAGATTCATGAGTCAAAAACATCAACTGCAGCAGAAAAAGCTCAAGCTGAACAAACTTTGAAGAACGTTAACAAACGTGATCGTGGAAACAATAGTTACCAAGATAATGAAGCGGATAAAAACATTACAATCAGCGATTTGAACAACCTTAGCGAAGCTCAAATTACAGATTTGTCATTGTATGCTTCAAGCTTGATTAACCAAATCCGTTCAGCTTTTGGTACAACTCAAACGTCTGTATCAAAAGGTAGTGTTCTTGCAACAGACCGCGTTACAGACGGCTATGTGGCAGATAACTGGGGTTGGGAATCTATCAGTAAACATCAACACGATAGTGCTGCTCTCGACCGTGCTGGTAAGTCATTTAATACTGTAAGTATTGGTGAAAACCTTAATACTTGGCAAGGTTTGACAGGACCATTTACTCTTAACGAGATTAAGAAGTATGTCTATGAAGCTATGCTTGACTTCATGTTTAATGGTAAAGAGTGGAACCACGCCCGTTCTATTGCTGGACTTACATCTGATGGTGGCGAAACATACATTGGTACTGATATCAGTGTCGTTGCCGGTGCCTTTAACGTCCACGTAAACAATGTCAATAAAAATTCTATCTCTTCTGATAGTAGCTTTGACACAACCAAGATTGCTAACCCATATGTAGGTAACCAATCTCAACCATCTTCAAATGCAAATCTATCAGCTGCAAAAGCAGCTTATGAAGCTGCTAAGAAAGCTAACGATCAAGCTCAAAGTGACTTGGCTAGCAAGAAAGCTGCTTCTGAATCAGCAACTCTTAAACTTAAAAATACTCAGTCAGAACTTGCAGCTCTTAAAGCGACTGCAAGCAAGTTGGCAGCTGCTCAGACTAACCTTTCTGAAAAACAAGCAGCCCTTGCAACTGCTAAATCAGAATTGGAAAAAGCTAACGCTGCAGTTGAAAATCTTAATGCTAATGCTCAAGAAAAAGCAGCAGCTCTTAGCAAGGCGCAAGCTACTCTTGATGAAAAACAAGCAGAGCTTCAAGCAGCTAAAGATAAACTTGCTACAAGTTCTGCGAGCTTGCAACGTTTGACAAATGCATACAACACTGCTAAACAAGAAACTGCTAAGAAACAAGCAGCCTTGGAACAAGCTAACCAAGCTTTGGCTTCTGCTAAGAATCGTGTAGCCGCCCTTACAAATGCTTCAGCTAACCTAGCTAAGGCTAAAGAAGAACGTGCAACAGCCTTTGCTAAACTTACTGCGGCGAAAGCAGCACTTTCAACTGAGCGTGCAAAACTTGTTGAATTGTCAGCTAAACGCGATAAATTAACGAGCGAATACACGACTGTTCAAACTGCCTTTGATAACTATATGAAAGCTAAGGCAGACAAAGAACGTCAAACGCAATTGGCGAAAGAGTTTGCTAACATCACCTCTAAAGGTCTTACACCAGTACCAATTTATGATGTAGATGGTCAAGTTGTTGCTTTCACAACACAAGAAAAAGCAGCTCAAACAGTAGCCCAAATTCCTGTAAATTATGCTCAAGCAAAAGCTGAAAAACAAGCACCTGTTCAAGCAGCAGACAGCTTGCCAGAAACAGGTGAGGCAACTGTAGCAGGACTTGGCTTTGTAGGTTTCTTCATGACACTATTGGCCTTCCTTGGTTTTGTTGACAGACGTACACGTCGTAACTAATCATTATAGACAAAAAAACGGCAACTGCCGTTTTTTTATTATGAAAATGCAATCTTCTACTGAGCCTTTCCTTATGTGATGGCGGACGTCAGCGACCTTCTGCGAAGTTCCATGACTAAGTTTTGAGTCTAATGTCTCAAAACTTCCGAATGCCTGAAAACTTAATAGTTTTCAGGCATTTTTTTTTCACATAGGAAAGACTCATTTGCTGATTAATATATTATCAACAAACAATAATTATTTTAAAATTATAGAGCAGAATCATATTCAATTTGATAATGGAGTTTAGTTTATCTTTTCTATGAAATATTCTTAAACGACTTTTGATATTAATTTAAAGCAATATTCTAGATAATCTTCTATTTCAGATTTAGAGAATTTGTGAAAATTAATGACTCCTAAAAATCCGATATGACTTCTGAAAAATTTGGTGTGGTCCATAATGGTTGAGACTAATATCAGAATAGATTTTGGTTCTATTTGTCTGATTTTTTTGGAGATATGTAATCCATCCCAAGATTCTAGTTGAGGATCGTATATGATAAAATAGACATTAGTGGGGGTACCTAGTTTTTGTTTTTGAATATCACCTTGTTTATGTTTAATTTTTAATCTGGTATTAGGGTATTTTTTCTTAAGCAATTGTTTAAGGATTTTGGTCAGTGCTTGTTGATATCTAAATGGTTGAATTATATAGATTTTATCACTCATAATTTTACCTTTCTTTTTATTATCAATTTTATCATGATGAGTAAATAAGAGGTTTGACTTGTCGTGAATGGTGTTTATTTTGTAATGACAGAGATAATTTTACCGTTTATGACAAAAAAAGTACCGTTGGATGTAATTTTAGTTTTTTAAGAGAACTCTTTGTTATGATTAAATTATGTTATAGTAAGGGGGAAATGATGGATTATATTGTTGCTAAAAAAGATAGCATGTCGGTTAAAATCCCAATTGGAGAGATTCTATATATTGGTACAATGTCAGATTGTCCAAGACTTTTGCAGTTTATAACTGATAATGGAATTTTTGAGGCTTATGGAAAAATAAAAGACTTTGAAATAGATATGGGGTTAGTTTTTAGGCGCTGTCATAGAAAATATTTAGTTAATCTTAAGCGAATAAAGGCTATTGATTTAGGAACTAGACGAATTATTTTTGATAATAGTAAAGTTAATTCCATTGTCTGTTCGCGACGAAAACTTACTGAAGTTTTAAAGGATTGGAAGAATTTATAGTTTAAGAGGATATGTATGTTAAATATTTTTGTTCTAGAAGATGATTTTTTTCAGCAAACTCGTATTGAGACAGCGATTAAGAAATGTATGTCTGATAATAAAATGAGGTATAGGTATTTAGAAGTCTTTGGTAAGCCTCAACAGTTGTTAGATGCAATTAAAGAGACAGGAAATCATCAATTTTTCTTTCTTGATATTGAAATTAAAGGAGATAAAAAGAGAGGAATGGAGATTGCGCGTGAAATCCGTGAAAAGGATCCTAGTGCGTCGATTGTCTTTGTGACGACTCACTCAGAATTTATGCCAGTCACCTACAGTTACCGTGTATCTGCTTTGGACTTTATCGACAAAGGGTTAAGTGATCAAGATTATCAGGAAGCTATTTCGTCTGTTTTGATACATGCTACTGGTAGTGTTAATAAAACAATAGGTGAAGATTCATTTTGTTTTAAATCAGAACATTCCCAAATACAAGTTCCTTTTTCAGATATTCTTTATTTTGAGACCTCACCTACGATTCATAAGGTAATTTTAACGACGAAGAAAGGCCATATGGAATTTTATGGTAAAGTTTCAGATATTGCGAAGGCAGACAAAAGGCTCTACCAAAGTCATAGATCTTATGTAGTGAATCCAGAGAATATTATTCGTATTGACAAATCAAATCATACTGTTTTTTTTGAAAATGATGAATCTTGTTTTGTATCTCGTATGAAATTAAAAGGTTTAGTTGAGAGGATTACTTTGAGATGAAATTTGAGTATGAGGGAGTATTTTTTATTGGGTGGGTTATTAGATTAGTCATCTTTCAACAAGTTAGTGATTACAAATTTAAAGTTAGACACTTATTTATTATTCCTATTTTATTTACTCTTGTGGAATACTTTTTTTATGATATTGTATTCTGGGGTGAATTCTTTTTCCTACCTTTAATTGTTTTATTCATAAAAACAAAAAAACATTGGTCTTGGGTTCAATCCTTATTCTATTGCTTTTTCACTTTAGCTATCTATGAGATATTTAGCAGTTTGTCTTCTCTTTATTTTCAATTTGTATTTAAAATATCAGAGACTACTTTGGAAAATAACGTTTGGCTAGATTGGATTCCTACACTTTTATCCTTTCCTCTATATGTTTTGTTTTTAAAATTAGTAAGAATAGATTTAAATACACTGTCAAGAGAAATTAAAAATAATAAGTTAACAAAAATTGTTAATTTATTTACTATGACAATGATATTGTATTATACATCTAGCTATATTTTACTAAGTATACCTACATTAGAGCATGCGGGCTGGATTTCTTTTAATATAGAAGACATATATATTCATAGGGTAATTATTTATAGTTACTTTCCAATATTCTTGGGTTTTTTATTATACATTCAGTATCTTGTTAAAGAAAATATAAATAGGGAGCTAGAAAAAATTAAGGACTCACAGATTTCATCGATGAGTATTTATAGTGAGCATATAGAGTCTTTGTATAAAGAAATCAAGAGTTTTCGTCATGATTATACAAACATATTAGTTAGTTTAAATGAATCCATAAAAAATAGAGACATAGATGGGATTGAAAGCATATATGATTCAGTGCTTTTGGATTCAGATAAAACTTTTTATAATACGCATTATGATATTGCTAACTTGGTAAATCTAGAGGATTTAGCAATGAAATCTATTGTTTCAGCAAAAATGTTTGAGGCACAAAGTAAGGGGATTAGACTTTCTATAGAGATAGAAAAGGTTATTAAAGCTCCGGCTAGTATAGATTCAATAGATTTGTTGAAATTATTAGCCATTTTTTTGGATAATGCTATAGAGGCCTCATTGGAATCAGCTTCACCAGAGCTTTCATTTGTATATTTTCAAGAAGAAAATCGTAAAATAATGATTATTGAAAATTCAACGAAGCAGGAAAGAATTAATACAAAGGCCATTTTTAATTATGGCTACTCAACTAAAGGTAATGGTAGGGGGATAGGGCTAGCTAATGTATATGAGATTCTATCGACTTACAGTAGAGTATATTTAAAAACTTATAGACGTAGTGGTTTATTGATATCTAAATTTGCTTTATAAAAGCTTTTTAGATATCTAATAAACTTTGCGGGGGTGACTCGACAAAATCGATTTCTTTGAAATCACGATTTTTGAGTCACTCCCTTTTATTCTTATTAATTTTATATTTTCCAAAAATATAGTATAATTATAACTGCTAATTAAATTACAGAAATGGAGATATATTGATGACAGAAAAGAAAATGAATGTTGAAAGTTTTAACTTAGATCACACTAAAGTTGTTGCACCATATATTAGATTAGTTGGTGTATATTCTGGGGATAATGGAGATAAAATATATAAATATGATATTAGATTTTGCCAACCAAATAAAGAACACTTAGAAATGCCTAACCTTCATTCTTTAGAACATCTAATCGCTGAACTTATCAGAAATCACCTTGATAATGTCTTAGATTTTGGACCAATGGGATGCCAAACAGGTTTCTACTTATCAGTAATTAACAATGATAGTTACGAAGAAGTTGAAGAAGCACTTGCAAAAACTCTAGAAGATGTCCTTGTAGCTACTGAAGTACCTGCATGTAACGAAGTACAATGTGGTTGGGCAGCATCTCACTCTTTAGAAGGTGCTCAAATGGAAGCTAAAAAATTCTTAGAAAAACGTTCTGAATGGAAAAACGTTTTTAGTAAATAATATAATAAAATCAAACTGGTAAATTTTCTTACCAGTTTGATTTTATTTTTTATCTTTTATATTTTCTAATACCTAAAGCTCCTATAATAAATCCTACTCCCGCTACTATTGGAAGTTCACTTGAAGAACTATCTCCAGTTTTTGGCAGAATTGAATTCTGTTTTAAATTATCATTTGAAGAGTCAAGTTTTTCGACTTTTACATTACTTCTAGAATTTTCTCGGTTATTTCTAATATTATAATTTTTCTCAACAACCTGTGTTACCTCTTTTGATTTAAAATCTAAGTTTTTACTAATAGTAGTTATATTTTCTTTCTCATTTATCTTATTCGTATTGCTCATCTCTTTCTTAGCATCTAATACAATTCCTTTTGGTTTATCTTTTTCATCTCTTGGTTCCGTTTTACTAAAATCAACAATCGCAAATAAACTAAAATGATCTATGCTAAACTGAACTGCCTTATTCTTAACTTCCGATGGTATTAATGTTAATTTACCATTCTTTTCAACATGAAATATATTAATCTTATCACTTTCGTTTTCTAGTAAAGCAATTCTCACTATTCTTTTATTATCAAGATTTAACACACTAGATTTTTTTGTTAACTTCAAGTCTAACACTCTTATTTTATCCTTCTCTACGACTAACGCTTTACTAATACTTGCTAATTGCTTACTATTTTTTACGACCTTAACATTTAAGGAAATATTTTTAATATTACTTAATAATTCTACTTCTACATAATGATTTAAATCTTTTAAAGATTCAAAATCAACTCTAGGTTTTTCCTCTTGGATTAAAGATTCACCTTTTTTGCTTATTACTAGCTCTGGATTCTCCTCTTGCACTAGTGCTTCGCCTTTTTCACTCACTACCAACTCGGGGTTTTTTTCTTGTACTAGCGGTTCACCTTTTTCGCTCACTACTAGCTCTAGATTCTCTTCTTGCACTAATGCTTCGCCTTTTTCACTTATTACTAATTCAGGATTCTCCTCTTGCACTAATGCTTCACCTTTTTCACTTATCACTAGCTCTGGGTTCTCTTCTTGTACTAGTGGTTCACCTTTTTCACTCACTACTAGTTCAGGATTCTCTTCTTGTACTAGTGGTTCACCTTTTTCACTTATCACTAGCTCTGGGTTCTCTTCTTGTACTAGTGGTTCGCCTTTTTCACTCACTACTAGTTCAGGATTCTCTTCTTGTACTAGTGGTTCGCCTTTTTCACTCACTACTAGTTCTGGGTTCTCTTCTTGTACTAAAGAATCTCCTTTTGAATCAGTGTAGATTCTGATTGGTATATTCACGATATCAAACGAATTATCAGAATACGTTACTTTCACCTTTGCTGAAACATCACCTAATTCTCCAAACTCTGTAGAATTTAGTATTTCATAGTTCGTATTTTTAGGTATATTATCCTTAACAATTTTATTTATTACAGTGTCTATATTTATACTAGAACCATGACGTAATAAAATCTTTTCATCATCTATTACTCTAGGCTCATATTTCCCCGCTTCTGTAAGTTCTAAAGCGGCACGTGTATTAATAACACTCATACCTAAATTAGCAACTTCTTTAGTTATATTATTAACTACTAACTGTGGTGCAAGTGAATTCGATACAGTAATAGCAGCTTCTTCTAATTTTTCTGTTAAATTATATTTCGCACGATTATAATTTTCAACTGATTTAATTGTTTTATCAGATAAATCTACGATTGAATCTACTAGTTTTTTTGCAGCATTTACTACAGAAATCAGTTCTTTTTTATCCGCCTCTGTTACAGATATTGGAACATCAATATTATTGCTAGTATTATCATCTAAATAAGAAACTTTAACCCTAGCATGTTTTAAACCTAACGTTGTTAATTCATCTGTTGAAACTACAGCTAATTTAGTATTTACCGGTAATAAATTACGATTGATCTTATTAAGAACATCTCTATCTTTAAGTTTATCTCCAATCATTATCGAAACTGGTTTATCATCAACTAAAGTTGGTAAGAATGTCTTACTCAATGTACCCTTTTCTGGATCAATTATACTTAATTTATTTATATTTTCATCACGATATCCAATTCCATCCATTCCTTGACGTTTTCCAAAATTAAAAACTGGATTTGAATTAACTCTACTTTCAAAGTATGATGTTGAGGAATGGGCTCCTGCACTCTTACCTATGCTTATTTTATTACTAGGCTGAAGATTTCCTGGAATTATATTATCATTATCAGTATAATAATTTTTTATCTTTCCAGATTTTGCAAGTTCTTCAGAAATTTTTACATCATCCTTAGGAACTCCCCATAACCAACCACTCTTAACTTTTGGAGCATTGAAAGTATAAGTTTGTCTATACTTACCGAATTTATCTTTTTCTGCTGTTGCTGTAGCTCTTAAAGATAGGTAACCTCCCAACGAGTGTCCAGTAATATATAAATTCGTAATAGTGCTATCACTTTTAATTTTTTTCATTAATTGAATTGCTGCTTCACTCTGGTTCGATTCATTACCAAAAAACAATGCTAAATCGGCCTTTAAATCACCTGCTTGAGCAACATTTGTACCAGCAAATGCGAGAACTTGAATCTTATCTCCTTTTAAAAATGGAAAATTATTAGTTGTTTCAAATAGTACCGCATCCAGTCCATTATCTTGATGATATGTTTCTTTTACTCGCCAATATGGGCCAAGCTCATTGTTAGTCATCTTTTGAATGTTATTTGAAAGAGTTCCTGCTGGAGCATTTTTTTTAAGAATATCATCTATTTTTTTGTCATTCTCATAAACTAAATTGATAAACATGGCCATATCCCTTGCTGATATATTCCAGATCAATTTATCCTTATCTACTTTATCATTTAATCCGTCTCCATCAGTATCCGCTAATCTTGGATGTATATCGTATCCAAGATAAGTACGTCCATCTTTCTTATAAATATATAATTCATCTTTGTTTGCTATACCATCACCATCATCATCTCCATCAGGATTAAGTACTGCTTTTTTATAAATTAAACTGTCATACTTACCTCCCTCTAATCCTATATAACCTTTTGCTATATCTTCAGCATATTTGCTAGTAAGTCTAGAAATGATTTTTGTCCCTTTTTCTACAGGTTCTTCTGTATTTCCAGGTGTTTCAGTTATTACTTTATTTTCTTCTGAATTTTTATTAATTACCTTCGTTAATAAACTTGCAATTTCACTACTATCATCTACTCGCTTATCAATAACATTTAAATTTTCATTTGAAGAATCTGAACTTGTTACAGTAGTTTTATTTTCAGATTTAATAACTGATGAATTATCTGAAGTTGAAACTGCAACAGAATCTTTATTTTTAGCACTATTACCATTAGAAGATTCTAGTATTTTATCCCTTGTGATATTATTTGTATTTTCAACATTGTTAACATGTCTAGTTATATTTGATTCTTCCTTACTAGCATTATCACTTGCTATTACAGTATTATTACTTTCACTATTATCTTCATGCGCACTAGCTACTCCTCCTAAAAATACCAATGAACCAATGGCAACTGATACTATACC
>ERZ773233.2101-NODE-2101-length-11230-cov-28.278210_pt1 | contig 11230 bp, 8 predicted proteins | sample MGYA00580991_ERZ773233 | MGnify/ENA primary metagenome ERZ773233 (study PRJEB29015, sample SAMEA2738178) | human oral metagenome | biome: human oral; feature: human-associated habitat; material: saliva | place: China | collected 2161 ...
TTTGTACACGCAATACAACGGCTTGCTCTTCCATCATGCCACGAGCCGTAATATTGCTAGCTGGTAAACCAAATAATTCAGGTACAAAGGCTACTCGTTTTACTAATAGCTGTAATTGATTAATTAAAGAAACTAACTTTTTAGACTCAAGACCTGGTGCACAGATGAGTACTGTTTGAACACCAGTGTCTTTAATAACTCTCTCTACATCGGAAAAAGTACCGAGACAAGGATATTCCTTAGCAATGGTAGAGGATTTAGGATTATCATCTACATAACCAATGATTTTATACGTAGCAATTGGCATACGATCTAAGGATTTTTTTACAAGCTCTGCTGTTTTACCTGCACCAACGAGAAGGACTGGTATAGTTAAGTATCCTGCCTTAGAAAGAATCTTACCTACAATAAAACGACCACTAAAGATAAAGAGCAACATAAATACATAAGCAAAGGCTACAAATAGACGGGATACATCATTAATTACATGGCCTGTGTACATGAGCACAATGGATACAACTACGCCAATAGTAATACTACGGAATAAATTTTTCATTGTATCCCAATATGGTGCTACGATTGAATACGCATTATTAAGTAGTAATATTGATAAAAATACAAAAGGAACAATACCATAGACGTAAATTTCATCGACTTTGAAGTGGGAACTCACCGGTAAAATTGATAAATTTACTCGCAGATAATAAGCTGCTAATGTCCCCAAAACAATAGCAACATAATCAGTTATAAGCACTATGATCTTGCTAATAAGTAACTTATTTTGATTATTACATTCAGAACGATTCATACCAATACCCCAATTTTTAAAAAAAGAGGTTGTTTTCTCTATTAACTTTAAAGAAAACAACCTCTCTTGCATACGAATACAATGTACCAATAATTACTTATATTGTATCATATTCAATTATTTAAAACTATGGAAAAACATAGATTTTAACTACTTTTATTTAGTTTTATATTTTTACTGATTTTAGTTAAACGAGGAATAAATTTCTCACAAAAAGTAATTAAACGCATCCTTAAATACCAATTTATTACTCATATAATTCTCAATTATCCCTCAATTGAAGCATGGTGGCTAACATAAAATACATAATGCGCATACCAGAGGAATTATCCAATGTATATTCAACTTGTCCAAAAATAAATACATAGGAAACTACAGCAATCATGGCACACAGACTATAGGGATCTCGCTTTTTAAACCAGGTCAAAAAATTATCTATGATAATAGTGCCATAGAAAATAAGAACACCAAGTAAACCTAGTATACCTACTTCACTTATAAGCTGAATAAAGTTGTTATGTGCATGATATAGATGTTGATTTTCCGATGGTAAACGATAGGATTCTTCATATTTAGTACGCCATTGACCTATACCAACGCCTATCACAGGATGATCCTTAAACATATTGATAGATGATGTCCATACTTCAAAGCGCCCTAAATTAGAACCATCTGTTGTCGTATTTGTAATAGACTCAAATCTAGCTACATATTGTGGCTGTGTACTGAATCCCCAAATGACACCACCTAATGCAGCAAGAACTGCTAATACATAGACAAAGCGTTTTATTAAATACGGTAAAGATACGATAGGTATTAAGATCATATTAAATAACCATGATCCACGACTTTGGTTACCATACATTCCAAATCCAACACAGCCGAGAGCCCAAAGAGCTGAAACTTTCACATAGGTTGGAAATGCCTTATCTAATAAAATTACACAGAATATAGGCACTAACATAACCATAATACCTGCAATGGTTAATACACTACTGCCAAAACCCCAGCCCCGTACAGCCATACCTGAATAATATTGATAAAAAGCTACTAAATTATCGATACCAAAGTCCACAAAAAATACGGCTAGCATGGTAAATAATGTTTTCTTATCCCGTATACAAAGGGCAATAATGAAAAATACAGGAATTCTCCATAGCCATACATTAATAAACTCTGGCAATCCAACAGATATATTATTTGTTAAAACCGCTGATGGCAATAACAATAACAACATGACTATCAATGATTTACTATATTTTTTTACATAAGATGGAACATATAAATCATGTTTATTTTTCCAAATATAGATGATACTTAATAGAATTGATATAACATAAAAAATTTGACCTGCAGCCATAGATAGCCTAGTAAGGCAAACCATTAAGGTAATCATAATGGCTATCCATGATTCTAATGGTAACTTTGATAAAATCCCCAAGAAAATCCCCCTCAAACAGTAAGTCAAACTGCTTACCTAACAATATTTATACATTTATAATGGATTGAATCAATGCACGATGGCTGTAATCCTCGTTCGCATTCATTAATCCCTGGTTATATCGTTCCTTATTATATTGTAAATTCTCTACGAACCTTTGAATCCCCTGCCCAATAGAATTTACATTATCTAAATTTAATACTTCTCCAATGGAATATTGTTCTAATACCTCTGGATTAATTTCTGGAGATATGAGAACAGGCTTGTGAAAGCCTATAGCAGTAAATAGCATAGCCGCCCAATGATAGCGATAACGTTCCGCCCCATAAGGCAATAATAAAGCATCTACACTCAATAATGCTCTATCCCAATCTTTCCCAATCAGACTGGCATGGATGAACTGAATATTACTATATTTGCTGTATTGCTTAATGATGGACTCGAATAATTCCCCATCTTCTGGCTTTACCGTAGCCCCTTGCACGACGAGCTGTACCGAATCATCATAATTGAGCGATACAAAAGCATCGATGAATCGCTCAATATTTTTTTCTTTTCTAAATTGACCAAAGAAACCTAGTTTAATCGGCTTATCTACAGATATAGTGCGTTCGTCATTTGTGCCTATGCCATCAGTTGAATTCAAATGTTCAAGTCCTTGTTGATTAGCAGCACCTTGTGTAGTCGCATTCCCTTGTTTGCCACTTAATTCACTGGATGGCAAGAATACAGGCGGTAAGATTTTACGAACTCTTGGCAAATCAGGTCGCAACATATCATTCCGTAAGGAGATCACATCGAGATAGACATTTTTATAAGCATTAGCACGATGGGCTTGCTTAATAAAGCGATCCATTTCGCCCTTGCCAATACCGTGGAATATAACGTGCACTGCAGCCGGACTATCCTTTAACGGCGTATCGAGCAACGCTTTAATATAGCGATATGTCCCCGTCGGAATGATTAAAGCATCTATATTATGTTCTTTGATTTTTTGCGCTGCTGAAGTAAACCAACTACGACGACGGCGTTCTCGTAAAATGGATAAAAATGGCTTCTTCCATTTAGATGCGCCTGCGTAGGTCACAACCTCTCCACCTTCTAAGTATACTATATCTACGCCATAGTCTACTTTAAAAGGAAAGTTTTCCGGTACAAATAGTACAGGCTCATGACCTTGTTTTTTCAGTTCGTTAATGAGGATGCGATCAAATTCTACCTCATGACCAGCAGGCATGACGATACTTTCTAAAATTGCTACGCGCATACCACACCTCTAGGCCTTTATATACGGCTTAATATGTTCTTGTATCATAGCCTCGTACTCATCTAATAAAGCATAGCGATTACGATATTGGCTACGTTTTTGTGATTTAATCTCTTCAATCGATTTTCGTTCTTCTTCAAGAGGAATCGTAAAGTAGTTTGGATCGGATTCCAATACTGTACCGCCAATATCCTCCCATAAGGTATCTAAAATAGCTACCTTTGCTTTATTGCCCCGCACCATATGAGAATTAGCATAGAATCCTTCATCAGATACGGCAACGATAGACTCCACTTGCGCGGCACGCCCTATTTCGCGGATCAAGAAGGTAATGAAGTTCTTCGGACGGTATCCATACATTTTCTTCGTAATCTTCTTAGCGCGTTCTAGACCGTCTTTATAGCCTTGAATAGTACCGATAACGAGGGTGCGTTCCCCCTTAGGGCCCTTTGCAAAACGAATATTCGCGTGGTACACACCCTTATCTTCGAGCAAGAGCATAACCGTTAGGAACCCTTCCTTCCGTTGGCCTGGCTCGTAGTATAAATGAGCAGACATATCGAGCTCGTCAGAGCTCCAAAGTGTAATCCCCCGTTTTTTATCGTAATAATCAAACTCTGCTTCGTCTACATACATGAGCTGAATGGCTTCATCCGTAAACACCTCTTGCAAGATGGTGAAATGCTGACGAAGGGCTTCTAAACGCCACTGAGGTGTAGAGTTTTTTATCAAAAACATGCGGCTCATCAATTCATAGAGACTGGGATGTTTTTTCAACATCTTTGGATCTGCCGTATAGGATTTAAAAAAGTTTTCAAATTCAGTAACCGTTGAGTCATGACGACAAGAACGCATGGTATGTAAGAAGGTACGTCTCGTCTCACGCCATGTGCGCTTACCATATATAGTACGGCCTATGTGCCAATGTTTTCCAAAATTGCCTAACATAATGCTCCCCGATCTATTACAATTTTCCCTTAGATTTTAGTAAATAGTAAAACTTCACATATTTAGTCATCGTGTAAAAGTAGTGATTTACAGATAAAATAAATCCCATCTTTCCATCAAGAATGCCACCTTGTAAGAAGTATACCTTGATGAAAGCCCACGTAGGACGGAAGATAATATCTTTAATGAAAGAACAACTTTTACCATTATCGCGATATTTTTCAGCAGATAAGGTCGTATAGTTGTTGAATTTATTGAAGTATTGATGCCAATTATCGTACGTGTAATGGTACATCGGATGTTGTAATTTTTCTGTTGGATACGGCGTAATTATGGCAGGATGCACGTAGCCTTCTACATAACTGCCCTCTTTTGGTATGAGGCGAAGTACATAATCTGGGCGCAACACGCCGTGAGTAGCCTTATTATGATGGAATTTATTGCGACGTTGAATCCAGTACGCTTTATTTGGTTCGTTTACAACAATAGCTTGAATCTCTTTCGCTAGAGGCTCAGAAATGCGCTCATCTGCATCAAGGAACAAAATCCAATCAGATTTTGCTTGTTCAATGCCAAAGGTTTGTTGTGCCCCCCAGTCGCCATTCATAGCATGCTGAACAACGCGAGCACCCATTTCTTCGGCGATTTTTACTGTATCATCAGTACTGAAATCATCGATAACAAGTACTTCATCGGCAAACTGCACAGACTCAATGCAGTCATGAATATTATGTTCTTCATTTCTCGCTAAAATTATTACAGATACAGTTGCCATAGTTTCACCTTTCACTAACTAACGTACTTGTTTAGCAAAGTACGATAAACGAGCCCCTATTTTATGGATAAAATCGGCGCGACCAAAAGACCATAAAAAGAGCTTATATTTAGAGTTTAATTCCTTGTAAGATGCGTCATTACGATAGGTTTCAATCATTCTTTTACAATTATCGTAATGCACTTGGTTACCTGCAGGCTTTGCATAATAAGCCGTTAAGCAGGATAATACGGCTTTCATCAATAAACTATTACAATCATCCACATATGGTAATTGATGATCGATAGCATATTGCAAGCGTTCCTCGTATCCCAATACAAAATCCCATCGTGATTTAGCATCAAAGGATGTTTGGGTAATGGAATTTGGATTGAGTCGATAGTAATAATAACAACGATTGATATGTCCTACCCGATTGGCATTTGCCACGTATAGATAGGATGTAGCAGTGTCCTCAAATTTGCGACCTACAGGAAACCGTACATCACCGATGGCACTGCGCTTGTATAATTTGCTCCAAGCAGCCACAAAACAGTCGTGCATGGCTAGTCTCAATGCATCTTCTTTATCAAATATTTCTAATTGACCATCATTACACCCTTCAATAATGGTGCCACTTTTATCTCTGAAAGCAGTAAATTCTATGATATCTAAATCATGCTCTTTCATGAGGTTTAGCATATCTTCGTACACTGTAGTCCCAATGTAGTCATCGGAGTCCACAAAGGCAATATAATCTCCCTTAGCAACCTCTATGCCAGTATTACGAGCTGCACTAAGGCCACCATTCTCTTGATGAATAACCACGATTCGCTCGTCATAAGCCGCGTATTGGTCACAAATATCACCGCTCTCATCTTTAGACCCATCATCTACTAAGATGATTTCTAAATTCATATGAGTTTGATTTTGAATGGACTCTATGCATTCTGCAATATAAAGCTCCACATTATACACCGGCACAATGACCGAAATTAACTCCATTCCATACTCCTCTTAAACATGCACTAGTAATACTAGTTTTCATATACTTTAGGATTAGGTACATATTACATTACAATATGCACCTGATGTCCTAATGTCCCTTATTTAATATCAAGCCTTACTTAATATTATCCCCATGCTTAATACGCCATGCCGCAAGTTCGCGCATGTTTTTAATCATATCCCCATAGGATTGAGGCATAGTCACACTTTGTTCTAGGACTTTTCCGTTTTTATCTAAGTATAGTCTATGGTTAAAAACAAATTCCTCTTGTGTAAACAAGCTTGGTACCATAGCTTCATAGGTTTGACCAGGTCGGCCCGCTAGTTCTGCTAAAGTAGGAATGATTTGAATGCTCATGCCAAAAGCGTTTGGAGCGAGCCAGTCTTTATGAATACCGCGACCGTAGAAAATAATAGGAATCGTAGACGCCACATTAGGCCCTACTTCACGAGCAAAGTTAAATCGTTCGCTATGGTCACCAGTAATGACGAAAAGCGCAGACGGATCTGCTTTTTCTTCTCTAGCGATATATTCGCCCATCACGTGATCTGCGTACCAAATATGGCCCATTTCGTTCAATTGCTTTTCATCATCGGAAATGGAATCAGGTACATGACCTTTCACCTTGCTCGCATCAAAGCCCTCCTTGGCTACATTGATGCTATACGGCGGATGATTAGAGGTCGTCATGATGACATTGACGATTTTTTCCCCTCTATGTTGATCCATATACGCAGAAATCGCTTTAAACAAGTCTTTATCGCCTACGCCCCAAGCATTGCCGTCTTCGCTTGACATTTCGGAGGCATCGTGGAATTCATCGAAGCCTTGAGATAACACAAAATTCTTAACATTTTGCCATGTACTAAAGCCACCGTACCAGAATACAGTTTTATAGCCTAGCTTTTTCATAACAGGGCCAATGCCTAAACCGTACGGTTGTTTGAAGCTTTCACCTTCGTAGTTAGGATATAGGCCTGTGTCAGGCATACCAGTGAGTAAACCATTGATAGCTGGCATCGTCCCCGTACCTTGAGCGAGGGCTAGCTGCGTGCTCATCGCTTGAGGACTAGCGGCGTATTTACGACCTTGTTCAACGAGGTACGCGCCAGGCTCGTTATATTCAGAGAGGAATGGCCATAAGCCATAAGATTCACCAAGTACGATATTAATGGATTGTGGTTGCTCCACTAGGCGCTGAGTCGTAATAGTTCTCGTGAAAGAACCGTCAAAATTAGTGCCATTAAACTTACCGCCAACAGCAGTGATTTTTTCGTTTAACTCTTGAGGTGTTAAGTTGATAACCGCGAGCTCAGCCGTCCGTTTCGCAATGCTTTTAACACGATACAAGGCCTGCACATCATCGAGGATATTTTCGTTCAACAAATTGGAACTAAGGCGCGCCGCACTTTCCCAGTTAATGGAATTCGTATAGCTGAAAGCACCGCCAAATCTAAAGAATAGACCTAGTACGACAATACCGACGGTGAGTCCAACGCCAGTCATCCACTGCGTTTTCTTTGTCTTTGGATACCAAGTAGGACAACTAATTTGTTCACTAGCCCCTAGTTGATCACTACCACTCAAGTCGTTACCAACATAGTCGCTATATTTCTTTGTGCCCCACGCCAAGAATTTAACGAGGAAATAACAAAGAGCTGCACTCAATACTACGGCTCCAATGATATACATGAGTGCGTTATATTCGTTAATCGCCGTATTTACAATGGCGCTGATATCATCGTTTTTACCATTGATGAGCATCGCATTGTAGGAGGAATTGAATATTTTATAGAACGGAATGCGGCCTAAGAATAGGAAGGTCAACAGTACAGTCGCTATGGAATAGAGAAGTTGTTTAATACGCAAAGATGGCCATTTTGGTACAAAGGTATGTACCAACGTGCCCCCTAAAAAGCCTAGTAAACACAAAGAACCGACGGTCTTGAGACTCAATCTAAAGCCTAGCCACAAGGACGTGAGGATATTATCCATCGTCACAGAAGCTAGTTGTGATTGAAATACTGCAAGAAACACGATTCTAAATGCAGTCAACAAAGCTGAGAAAAAGATAAATACCTTAATCTCTGTTCGTATACCTTCAAATAATCGCTGCCATCGGTTCATTATTAACCCCTAACTGTTGGATCTTATAACTCTAACTATTAACCTAACACTACATAACTATCTTGGATATTTCTTACATTTAGGCCCCTTACATCGTTTGCATTTACCGCATCCGCGGTCGATAGTCCCAGCACCTGCCGATTTCTTAGCACTAGTACTCTCCTTGGCCCCCTGTTTAGAGGCCTTACTATTCCATACGGAAACTATCGTTTTTGCTTTTTTTCAGATGTATCCTTTTCGGACTTTTTATCCTTTTTCTTATCTTTCTTCTTATCTTTTTTCTTGAAAGTATCTGCCAAAAATACTGTTTTTAACTTATCGTTCAAGACTTTAAGCTTCTTTTCAGCCTTATCTTTCTTTTTCTTTAACTTTTCTTCGTCCTTAGCCTGTTTTTCTTCTTTGGACTTCTTATGTTTTTTCTCTTTTTTATCTTCCTTGGACTTTTTATCCTCTTTAGATTTCTTATCTTCTTTAGATTTCTTATCTTCTTTAGATTTCTTATCTAATTTAGATTTCTTATCTTCTTTAGATTTTTTTTCGTCCTTGGATTTCTTTAGGTCAGAGCCGTTGATCCGCGCCCATTCATCATCAACGCGTTTCAATTGCTTTTTAAGAAGCTTTTCTAGCTTCTTATTTGCTTTATCAGACTCTAAACCAGCTTTACCAAATAACAAAGCATTTACCGCTGTATATGGATCAATGGAGGACTCCTCATTATCAAAAGGATTTTCCTCGTCTAAATGATAAACTTCTAAACTTTCAACCCCTTCTAATGGATTTACATCAAGGCGCTCTATAGTAGCATCATCAAATGCTACGCTTTCCTTAACGGAGCTTTCACCAGAACCTGTGAAAAGGCCACCCATAGATTCTAATTCGTTCAATTTAATATGGTTCATGCCCACTGTGGAATCATGCTGCACCGGCACATCGGATAATTGCACCTGTTCCATAGCGTACACGCCGTCGTTATGACTAGCGCCCTTGCCAAGATAGGACGTATCGGACAAAATGATGTCTTCCTTATTGTCGCCTAGCACATCGCCAAACAAATCTTGCTCAAGAGATTCGTAGGTATGCAACAAGGAGATTCGTTTTTGAACCTCTTCAATTTGGTTCCACAAATCAACGAGAGTAGATGTATAGTATACCCGTTCCTTTACCTCTAAATAGGCTTGGTAAACGATAGCCAATTCGGACTCATTAAGGCCCTCTTCGGCGCCGATTTCTTCAATCATTTGTTGAATTTGTTGATCTCGGTCGTAACGTTTCATTAAGGCCTTACGAACGCGTTCAATCAATGCTGTATCGATGAGTTCCATGCGTACCTCCAGTCTTCAATACACTCAGCCCTATCCGCTAAACTAGCGCATACGAATCAATGTATAGAATTATAAAAAAAGAATTGATTTTATAATCTCTAATATATTATTATAGCAGAATTTATAGGCTTTTTCCTTAATAATATAGGTGAAAGTTCCATAAAATTAGAATAAAAAATCTAATTCCTTATTTCCAAATTAAACCGAAGTCCTATCGTAAAATTGTAGCCAAATTATATGACTGTACTGTACTATACCTAACATCTGTGATAGTCACAAATATAAAACCTCGATTCAAATCAATCCTTGGTACTGTAAATTAGCACTACTAAAGATTATTCAAATCGAGGTTTACTAAAGGATCATTAACATCGAAGTTTTCTAAAGAATCATTGAAATCGATGTGTAGTTAGTTAAAATAGATTAACCGAATACACGAGAATTCGTTCCTTTGCATCCTTTTCTTCAAAGAGATCGCTGCAATCGATAGGTTCTTCCTGCTCAAGTCGTACGTGGTTATTTAAGAAATGTTCCACCTCTTCGTTTACGTAGTAGAAAAAGAGCTTAATCTCACGAGGATGATGGTACAAGGAATCAAAGATATTTCCTAAGACGCGCTTAATCGTATGGAGCGCAAAGGGATTAAAGAAAAAGCATCGATCGGTCTTGTCTGGCAATTCATAGAGCGCCGCATCACCATGTACAAAACTCACGCGATTACGCGCTGCTGGGCTTTCACCATTGATCAAAGCCTTTTCATATAATCGTTCATCGTATTCGATGCCGATGGAGTGACAGCCCGTTTGGTAAGCCATAAAAATGCTAACACGGCCCTTACCACTGCCATAATCGATGAGGGTATGTTTCTTGCGAATATGACCGCTGTTCGCCAACCGCTCTAGGACGCAATAATCGGTGGGCTCGTACGGATGATGCTCCGTATCAGACCGACTATCGTCACGGCCTGCTGTCTTTATTTGTAAAACCTGTTCCCATTCCTGTTCACTTGTCATATGTAGTTCCTATTAATATAATTATCTAACTTATATAAGCCATACTATTGGTATTGACTAGTTATATCCAATATTTTATATGTATCTAGTATTATTTACAAATAATAGTAAATTGTGTAATATAGTAATAGATAAAGGAAATAAATATTTTGTAAGCATTTTAATGCATGCAAAACAAAAGAGGAGGGTGGCAGCCCTCCTCTTTTTGTGCTAGTTACCGGCCTAATATCTATCTAGCCACTTGCAAATATAATAACTTATTATACTTGCTATGATAGATACTGTGAAGGAAATAAATATTTCTAGCATTTTAATACACCCCCTTCCTGTTACCAGTCTGGGGCGGTAACACCTATAGTATATACCAAAAGCACCCTTTTGGGTGCTTTTATTGTATACAAACATTTATTGCTGCCAATATGGTATACTAAAGAGTAATATTTCAATATTCTCATGTGCAGAATAATATGTCATCAAAAAGGAGTGTCTACTTACATGGACAGTGATCTGACCTTAGATTTTATAATTATCATCGTATTAA
>ERZ773233.2106-NODE-2106-length-11211-cov-2.797687_pt1 | contig 11211 bp, 9 predicted proteins | sample MGYA00580991_ERZ773233 | MGnify/ENA primary metagenome ERZ773233 (study PRJEB29015, sample SAMEA2738178) | human oral metagenome | biome: human oral; feature: human-associated habitat; material: saliva | place: China | collected 2161 ...
GTGACAAACTATCTTCACGTGCAGACGGTGATTTAGGGATCGACGCTACGTGCCCATTTGTCACCAAGCCGCAGCAAATTTGCGAGAAAATGAGCAAAGAGGGCTACGATATCGTGATATTCGGCGATGAAAAACATCCCGAGATAAAGGGTGTAAAGTCATACGCCGTCGGTAAGGTTTTCGTCGTGCTGGAAGAGAGCGAGCTAGAGGGTGTAAAGCTAGCTCAAAAAGTAGCCGTCATCAGTCAAACGACGCGCAAGGTAGAAAAATTTATGCAAATCGTAAATTATTTGATGCTGCGCGTAAAAGAGGTACGCGTTTTTAACACTATTTGCAACGCTACTTTTGAAAACCAAGAAGCTGTTAAAAACTTAGCCGTTAGGGCTGACGTGATGGTTGTAGTCGGCGGTAAAAATAGCTCAAATACAAAGCAGCTCTATCTCATCTCAAAAACGGCTTGCGAGGATAGCTATCTCGTGGAAAACGAACTAGAACTAGAGCGCACATGGTTTGAGGGAAAAAGTCTCTGCGGAGTGAGCGCCGGGGCCTCTACGCCTGATTGGATTATACAAAAAGTGATTGATAAGCTGGAGAGCTTTCAAATTTAATAAATACCCATTACTTTTTTAAACAAAATTTCAAATTTGACCCTGAAATTTCGCAAGTTAATCTACAAATAAGTTAATATTAAGTAAAATTAAGACTAATTGTGTTAAAAGCAAAATATATACAAAAGGAACAAGATGGCTGCGGTGAACAAAAAAGTTCAGCTTAGTAAGGCAAACGACGGTATTGAAGACGACGATTTTGCCGCGATGTTAGAGGAGTCTTTTAAAAAGACTGAAGAAGATAGCGACGGAATAATCGTCGATATTAAAGGCGACGAGGTTTTTGTAAATGTCGGTAAAAAATCGGAGGGAATTTTAAATATTTCCGAGATCCAAGACGAAAATGGAGAGCTTAAATTTAAAACGGGCGATACTATAAAGGTCGTAATAACCGGCTCAAGAGGCGGTAAACCTATCGTTTCTCACAAAAAAGCGCTTAGAAAAGAAAAAGTAAAAGCCTATATAGACTCATATAACGAAGAAAATCAAGACGTATTTGACGTAAAAATAATCGGTAAAAATAAAGGCGGTTTTGTTGCTCAAAACAGCGACGGTATCGAGTTTTTCTTGCCTCGCTCGCAAGGCGGCTTTAAGGATGCAAACGCGGTAGTAGGAAAGTCGTTTAAAGTAAAAGTCATAAAGATAGACAAAGACGAGCAAAGTATCATCGTATCTAGAAAAAAACTACTCGATGAAGATAGAAGAAAAAAAAGAGAAGCGATATCTGCAGTCGCTGAAAATACGGACGTGATAGAGGGCGTGGTTAAGAAAATCACTACTTACGGCATGTTTGTAGACGTAGGCGGAGTGGATGGACTCGTGCACTACAGTGAAATAAGCTACAAAGGACCGGTAAATCCAGGCTCTATCTACAAAGAGGGTGATAAAGTCTTAGTAAAAGTCATCAAATACGATAACGAAAAAAAACACCTTTCTTTATCTATCAAGGCTGCAACTCCGGATCCTTGGGAAGAGATAAAAGACGGACTAGATGTGGGCGACACTATAAAAGTAACAGTCAGCAACATCGAGCCTTATGGTGCATTTGTGGATCTTGGCAACGATATAGAGGGCTTTTTGCACATTTCTGAAATTTCATGGGATAAAAATATCAAAAATCCAAAAGATCACATTAGTGAGGGCGAGGAGCTTGATGTCGAGGTTATCGAGATAGACTCGAAAGATCGCCGCTTAAGAGTGAGCCTTAAAAACCTACTCAAAAAGCCGTTTGACGAATTTAAAGCCAAATTTAAAGAAGGCGACGTCACTAAAGGCGTAGTTACTAGTGTGACCAACTTTGGAGCATTTGTTAGGATTGGCGCAGTTGAGGGCTTGCTCCATAATGAGGACGCTTCATGGGATAGAAACGACAAGTGCAAAGATTTGTTTAAAGTGGGCGACGAGGTTGAGGTAAAAATCATCAAAATCGACTCTAACGAGCAAAAAATTTCTCTTAGTCAAAAAGATCTAAAACAAAGCCCGGTACAAGCTTATGCGAAGAAATTTAACGTAGGCGATATCGTGATCGGTAAAATTCGCGATATTAAAGATTTCGGCGTATTTGTAGAACTTGGCGATAACGTCGATGCGCTCATCCGCAAAGAAGACCTAGGTAGCGTAAGCGCTGAAAGCCTAAACATAAACGATAATATCGAAGCAGCGATAGCTTTTATCGACGAGAAGAAAAATAGAATCCGCCTAAGCGTAAGGCGCCTTGCAAGACAAAAAGAGCGCGAGGTGCTAAACGAGATAAATAGCGACGATAAAGTTACTTTGGGCGATATTATCAAAGAACAGCTATCATAAGTAAATGAAGCGATATTTGTTCTGGGGCGCGATTGCTTTTTTGCTGATTTTCGTCTGCGTATGTGGCGCTTTGCTGTATAAGTACGCGGACGTAAATTTAAAAGAGTCCGTGCCTGCGGAGCTACAAGTATCACAAAATAACGAGGAGCAAAATTTGACTACTGGCCCTACTTCTTGGGTTGGCGAAATGGCAAATTTGGCTCCTAAAAAATATGCTTTGGCAAGCAACGAGATATATGTAGAATTTAAAGACGAATCAAAAGCCGTCGTAAAAATCGCCTATCAGCTGGTGATCGATAAAAACGATATTTACTCGATGTTCTGCCTCACTCAAACATTAAAAAATATACCCGTGGATTTTAGCGTAGTAAAAGAAAATTCACAAAATTTAATTTACATAAACACGCAAGACGGCGGCGTTTTAGATCGCGTTATAAACGAACTTAAAGCGTACGATATACGCTCAACTTTCAAGGAGATCAAGCTATGAAAACGATAATAGTGTGCGACGCAATACATAAAGTCGGCTTTGAAATTTTAAATCGCGAAGAGGATATAAAAGTAATCGATGCGGTAAGTATGCCTAAAGATAAGCTTTTGGATATCTTAGGCGAGGCTGACGTGGCTATCACGCGAAGCTCGACCGAGGTCGGCGAGGCGTTTTTAAATGCGGCTAAAAATTTAAAAGCTCTCGTACGCGCAGGTGTTGGCGTCGATAACGTAGATATCGATGGCTGCTCAAAACGCGGCATTATCGCGATGAATGTCCCTACGGCAAACACGATCGCCGCGGTAGAGCTAACGATGGCTCATATGTTAGCTGCTGCTCGCTCGTTTCCGTACGCTCACAACGACCTAAAAATCGACCGAATTTGGAAACGCGAGAAATGGTACGGCGTTGAGCTTTTTAACAAGACTCTAGGCGTCATCGTCTTTGGCAACATCGGCTCTCGCGTAGCGGTTAGGGCTGCGGCTTTCGGTATGCAAATTATTGCTTACGATCCGTATATCGATCCGTCGAAAGTAACCGATATGGGCGGCGTTTATACGCGAAATTTCGACGATATCCTTGCATGCGATTTCATCACGATACACACTCCGAAAAATAAAGAAACCGTAAACATGATCGGCGAAGCGGAGATCGCAAAGATGAAGGACGGCGTGCGCCTCATAAACTGCGCTCGCGGCGGCCTTTACAACGAAGAGGCGCTGTATAACGGCCTAAAAAGCGGCAAGATAGCGTTTGCTGGTATCGACGTGTTTGAGAAGGAGCCGGCGACGGATCATCCGTTGCTTGAGCTAAATAATGTCAGCGTCACACCGCACCTTGGTGCAAATACGCTGGAGTCTCAGGCTAATATAGCTATCGCCGCAGCCGAGCAGGCTATCTCGGCGGCGCGCGGCATTAGCTATCCTAGCGCGCTAAATTTGCCGATAAAAACGGAAGACTTGCCGCCTTTTGTGGAGCCTTATATCGAGCTTACGAGCAAGATGGCCTTTCTCGCCGCACAGATCAACAAAAAAGCGATCAAGGCTATCCGCATCGAGACGCACGGCCCTATCAGCGAGTACGCCAACTCTATGCTTACCTTTGCGATCGTGGGCGCTTTAAAAGAGAGCTTGGGCGATACGATAAACTACGTAAACGCTAAATTTTTGTGCGACGAAAAGGGTATAACGACCGAGAGCACCGTCGGCGGCAATAGCATTTTCAAAAATAAAATCACCGTTCGTATCACGACCGAAAACGATGTCGTGACGATCGGCGGAACGGTATTTGGCGAAAATCAGCAACGCATCGTGACGATAAACGGCTTTAAGACCGACTTTAAGCCTAAAGGCAAGATGATTATCTTTAAAAACAACGACGTTCCGGGCGTTATCGCTAAAATTTCATCTATCCTAGCCGAAGAAAAGATCAATATTGCCGACTTCCGTCTAGGGCGCGACGATCATGGCATGGCGCTTGCGGTCGTGCTTGTGGATGAAAAAATAACCAAAGAGACGCTGGCTAAGCTAAACGATCTTGATGTTTGCGTATGGGCAAAATACGCAGTTGTCTAAATTTAAGCCCGAATCGGGGCTTAAATTTAAGGAGGGTTTGAGCATGAAATTTTTACTTTTAATTCCGATTTTATTTTTGCTTACTGGCTGTGAGAGTGAAGCACAAAAACAAAGTACGAAAAATTTTGAGAAAATTTTGACCGAAAAAAAGAAATTTCAAAAGATAAAAAAAGACGAACCTAGCGTAAGCGAGCAAATGAAAAGAGAAATTCATTCGCAGTCTGAGCAAAGCAAGGAAAAGGGCGAGTTTAAATTTAAGCCATAAATTTGAGCTTTTTTACTTTGGTGAGCGCGGTTAAATTTGCCCTCTCGCTACTTCTTAAACTAAACTAAAATTTTTTTTGATATAATCACCCTTCAAAACTACAAGGAGAGAAAATGGCAACCTATTCTATGGGCGACCTAAAAAAAGGACTAAAGATCGAGCTAGACGGCATTCCCTATAAAGTCGTCGAATATCAGCACGTAAAGCCGGGCAAGGGCGCAGCTTTCGTTCGCGCGAAAATCAAATCTTTTATCGACGGTAAAGTGCTTGAAAAGACCTTCCACGCGGGCGACAAATGCGATCAGCCGAATTTGGAAGAAAAGGAGATGCAGTATCTTTACGACGACGGCGAGTTCTGCCAGTTTATGGACACTGCGACTTACGAGCAAGTAGCTATCAGCGACGAGGATGTGGGCGATGTTAAAAAATGGATGATCGACGGCATGATGGTTGAGATTTTGTTTCACAACGGCAAGGCTATCGGCGTAGAAGTGCCGCAAGTCGTCGAGCTAAAGATCGTCGAAACTCCGCCGAATTTCAAAGGCGACACCCAGGGCGGTAAAAAGCCAGCTACGCTTGAAAGCGGTGCAGTCGTGCAGATACCTTTTCACGTGCTTGAAGGCGAGGTTATCCGTGTAGATACCGTCCGCGGCGAGTACATTGAGCGCGCAAACAAATAATCACAGCCGTCAAATTTGATGAAAACAAAATTTGACGAGCTCATAGCCCAAGTAAAGCCGCTATTTAAAGATAACGGCTTTACCAAAAGCGGGCTAAATTTCTACAAAAATACCCCCAAATTTATATTTGTCGTAAATTTACAAAAAAGTAGCGGCAATACCGCATTTGAAACTAGATTTTACGTAAACTGCGGCATTTACGGCGCATTTATCGATACTACGACCGGCAAAGAAACTTTCTTAAAACCTAAAGAATACGAATGCCATTTTAGGGATAGAATTTCATCTATCATAGACTCCAACACACTTTACTATGAAATCAACGAAAATACCGACACCGAAGCCCTTTGTCAAAATTTAATAATTGATTTAACGGCAGTGTTTAGATTTTTTGGCGAGATAAAAACCGAACGAAATTTGATTGATTTGATGTTAGATCGAAACGGTCTAGCGGTGATTGATCAGCTTTTTGAATACTTGCTCATAAAGAATGAACAAGAAATTTTGAATCGCCAAGCGTTAAATTTGTTTGAAAAATATGGAAACGAAGCTAGATGGAAAATTTTTGAGGGACGTATAAATAGTTTGCTTAAAAAATACGAAAAATATGAGATAAAATTTGAAGAATTTAAAGCCAAGGCCTAAGCCTCGGCTTAGACTTTAGGCTGATTTTTTAACGCTATCGACCAAAGCAACGATCTCTTCGTGATTTGGCAGGGCATTTACTTCCGTGCCGATGAGATCTTTTTTGGAAAATACTATCTTTCCATCTACTTCAACTATGAAGTTTCCGCCGCTACCGACGATTTTGCTAATATTAGCGCCTGGGATTTGACTTAAAAATTCATCTTCTACACGAGAAGCTACCGGTCTATAGTTTCAAGAATTGCAATATGTAATCTTTACTTCCATTTTCCTTCCTTTCGAATTTAAAGTACGCCGATTATAGCGTAAATTTAACAAATAGCAGTATAATTATCAAAAAATTTAAGGAGAAAATTATGAAAAAAGTTGCCGTGATTTTTGCCGACGGGTTTGAGGAGATAGAGGGCGTTAGTATCGTGGACGTACTTAGACGAGGCGGCGTGGAGGCCCATATAGTCGGGCTTGACAAGCTACCTATCACGGGTGCTCACGGGGTGAAATTCGTCTGCGATATGACGCTTTACGACCTTGAGGAGGGTGACTACGATATGCTTGTTTTACCGGGCGGATATACGGGCGTCACAAATATCTCCGGTAACCTAAAAATGAGAGAGACGATCAAAAAATTTGATAAAAAAGGTAAATTCGTCGCTGCCATTTGCGCCGCGCCGATAGCTCTTGGAGTGGCGGAGGGGATGAGGGGCGAGTACACATGCTACCCTAGTTGCGAGGCTAGCGTCGAGGGCGGAACGTACGTGAGTGATAAAAACGTCGTGCAAAGCGGAAATATCATCACCTCAAAGGGTCCTGCCACCGCGATGGAGTTTGCCTTGGAGCTGGTTAAAATTTTAAACGGCGAGCAAGTTTATAACGAAGTGAAAAACGGACTTTTGTTTGTCAGATAGTGATTTGCGGGTTTAAATTTTGATAAATGCCGCACGTTTTGCCAGTTTTTGGCGAAGGTGCGGCTTAAATTTTATTAAGGCTGCAAACATCAAATTTGCGGCTGTTAAATTATAAAAATTACCTACAAAGCCGCGCTTTAGTTTAAATTTATTTGCGCAGATCGACCGACGTTTTACGCCAAATGCGTCTTAAATTTACGGCAAATTTTACGCAACCCCAAACCTTCGAATAAAAAATAAATTTCCAAAAACGCCAGCCGAAATTTAAATTTACAAAAAATTATAAAAATATCAATTTTTATCTAGCTTTTTTATTTAAATTCAGGTATCATCTATTAACCGATTTTATCGGGAATTTGATTTAAGGAAACGTTACTGTGAATATTTACGTCGGTAACTTGTCATATCGCATGACTGAGGCAGAGCTTAAGGATACATTTGCGCCGTTTGGCGAAGTAAAACGCGCGAAAATCGTCAAAGATCGCGACACGAATCGCTCAAAAGGATTCGGATTCGTCGAGATAGAAAACGACGCAGACGCGCTAAAAGCGATCGAAGCGCTAAACAACAAGGAAGTAGGCGGCAGAGCTCTAAGAGTAAACGAATCTAAACCTAAAGAATAATCCGGCCGTCAAATCTGACGGCTTTTAACTAATTTTTAAATTTAAGCTTTTTAACCAAATTTCACTCCAAATGAACCCAAAAATCACATCTCGTATCGCTCCGACACCAAGCGGCTTTTTGCACGCGGGCAATGTTTACAACTTCTTGCTGACCTATCTTTTTACTCGCGCATTTGACGGGAAATTGTACTTAAGGATCGACGACTACGACTTGCCGCGCTACCGCAGGCAATACGTGGAAAATATCTTTCGCGTGCTTGAAATGCTTGGTATTGATTTTGACGGTGGGCCTAGCGGAGTGGAGGAATTTGAAATCAAATTTAGCTCCAAATTTCGCCTCGGAGCCTACCAAAATGCGCTAAAAAAGCTTGAGCAAAAAGGCGCTTGCTACACTTGCGAGTGCTCGCACTCGATGAAAAGCTCGTTTAAAAACGGCATTTATACGCGTGTTTGTGCGGATAAAAATCTTAAATTTAAAAAAGACGAAACGGCTATGCGGCTAAGCACCATCTACGGAGCGCAAATTTTAGTCGGGCAAAATTTGATAAATTTTGATGCTTTATGCGTTGGCTCTACCGACGCGGCAAACCAAACGAGCGGCTTTTGCGGCAATGAGCAAAGAACGCAAAACGGCGTGGCAAACGGTTTAAAAAATTCGGCAAATTTGGGCGCCCTAAATTTGACGGACGAGACTGTGTTTGAAACGGAAAAATTTGCGCAAACCCAGAGCGTAAATTTGGCGCAAATTTTGGGCGACTTCGTCGTTTGGAAAAAAGACGACACGCCTGCTTATAATCTGGCTAGCCTCGTGGATGACGAGATTTTGGGCGTAAATTTGCTCGTGCGAGGCGAGGATCTGCTCGCGTGCTCGGCGGCGCAAAAGTACATGGCGCAGATGTTAGGATACGGTTTTGAAAGTGCAAATTTCATCCATCACGGTTTGTTAGCACAGGGCGGCAAAAAGCTATCCAAAAGCTCGAGCGCACCGGCTGTGAGCGTAGCGGACGGCGCCAAAATCCACTATAAATTTGCCGCTCTTAAGCTAGGGCTCAACGCGTCAAAATGCGGCGCTTTGTCAAATTTGCTTGAGATGTTTAAAGAGAAATTTAGCCGATAAATTTAAACGCGCTACTTGGATTGTTTAAAAAGCGCGGTAAATTTTTACCGGCTTATCTAAATTTTTCTTAATCCCATCGTAATCGTGCTTCAAATTTTTATTTACGCCCGCAAGGTTTCGTCAAATTTACCGCTTAAATTTGGGCTAAATTTAGAGCTGTAAATTTAAATCAAGTTGCCCGCGCCGCAGGCATCAAATTTACATCCAAATCCTGCGTCAAATTTAAGCTCAAATTTGACCAAAAATCCACACCAGCAGCCTATTTGCCGCACTTAGCTAAATTTAAACTAGACCGATTTATCCGCCTAAAAGCAAAGTTTTTGTAAAATCAAAAAGCATTAAAAAGGACGAAAAATGAGCGATTTTACAGATTTTACGCACCTGCACCTGCACACGGAGTATTCGCTGCTAGACGGAGCCAACCGTATCAAAGAGCTAGCCAAAACCCTAAAAAGCCAAGGCGTCAAAGCCGCAGCCATCACCGACCACGGCAATATGTTCGGCGCTATAGACTTTTATAAAACGATGAAAAATGAAGGCATAAAGCCGCTAATCGGCATCGAAGCCTACATCCACAACGGCGAGGAGCTAGGCGACAAAAGCACCAAACAGCGCTTTCACCTTTGCCTCATCGCCAAAAACGAAATCGGCTACAAAAACCTGATGTATCTGAGCTCCATGAGCTACATCGAGGGGTTTTATTATTATCCGCGTATCAACAAAAAGATGTTAAAAGAGCACAGCGAGGGCATCATCTGCTCCTCAGCGTGCCTGCAAGGCGAGGTGAACTGGAACCTCAACCAAAGCGAGCGAAATTTGCGTTTCGGTGCTGGCGGATATGAGGCGGCCAGGGAAGCCGCGCTATGGTATAAAGAGGTCTTTGGCGATGATTTTTACCTCGAGATCATGCGTCACGGCATCGGCGATCAGCGCAGGATCGACGATGAGATCTTGCGCCTGGCAAAAGAGCTAAATATCAAAGTAATCGCGACCAACGACACGCACTATACGTTTAAGCAACGCGCCGATGCGCACGAGGTTTTTATGTGTATCGCGATGAACAAACTGCTAGACGATCCAAACCGCCTGCGCCACAGCGTGCATGAGTTTTACGTCAAGACGCCCGCGCAGATGAGCGAGCTTTTCGCCGATATCCCAGAAGCCGTCACAAATACGCAGGAAATCGTTGATAAATGCGACCTCGCGATAAAGCTAGGCGACGCTACGCCGCCAAATTTTAAATTTACGCTCGAGTACGCCGCCGAGCGAAATTTGAGCCTGCCCGAGCCTGATAAACGCTACAGCATACCAAACGACAGCGTGCTGTTTGAGCACGAGTGCAGGCGGGGGCTGGAGGAGAGGCTGAAATTTGTCCCTGCCGAGCGCCACGAGGAGTATCGCGCCCGTCTGCAACGCGAGATAGATATCATAAACAAGATGAATTTCCCGGGCTATATGATGATCGTTTGGGACTTTATCAACGAAGCTAAAAAGCGCGGCGTGCCGGTTGGTCCCGGACGCGGCTCTGCGGCGGGCAGCTTAGTCGCATATAGTCTAAAGATCACGGACCTGGATCCGTTGCCGTATAACCTGCTTTTCGAGCGTTTTTTGAACCCGGAGCGCGTGAGCATGCCCGATATCGACGTGGACTTTTGTCAAAACCGCCGCGGCGAGATCATCGACTACGTCATCGAAAAATACGGTAAATTTAACGTCGCGCAGGTTATTACATTTGGTAAGCTGCTGGCAAAAGGCGTCATCCGCGACGTCGCGCGCGTATGCGACATGCCCTATGCCGAGGCCGACGCGATGGCAAAGCTCATCCCGGACGAGCTAGGCATCACGCTAGAACAAGCCTTTGAAAAAGAGCCAAAGATCGGCGAGCTGATAGCAAGTAACTCAAATGCAAATAGAATTTGGAAATTCGCCCTTGATCTAGAGGGCTTAAACAGGAACGCCGGCATGCATGCCGCAGGCGTGGTCATCTCAAACGAGGAGCTGTGGAACAAAACCCCGCTTTTCCGCCAGCCAAACGCCGAGGAGGATCACTTCGTCACGCAGTATAGCCTAAAGTACCTAGAGGACGTCGACCTCATCAAATTTGACTTCCTAGGGCTAAAGACGCTAACCGTGATCGATAACGCCGTCAAGCTCGTCAAAAAGAGATTTGGCAAAGAGATAATCTGGGAGCAGGTCAATAAAAACGACCCAAAAACCTACGAGACGATCAGTAGCGGCCAGACGCTAGGGCTGTTTCAGATAGAGAGCGAAGGCATGCAAAAAGTCGGAGCCGATATGCGCCCCGACTGCTTCGAGGATATCATCGCGATGATCTCGCTTTACCGCCCGGGTCCGATGGATCTAATACCTGATTTCATCAAGCGCAAGCACGGCCTGGAGCCTATCACGTACATTTTCCCAGAGCTTCAGCCGATCCTGGAGCCCACCTACGGCGTCATCGTATATCAAGAGCAGGTTATGCAAATCGTGCAGACTAT
>ERZ773233.2107-NODE-2107-length-11210-cov-30.523263_pt1 | contig 11210 bp, 9 predicted proteins | sample MGYA00580991_ERZ773233 | MGnify/ENA primary metagenome ERZ773233 (study PRJEB29015, sample SAMEA2738178) | human oral metagenome | biome: human oral; feature: human-associated habitat; material: saliva | place: China | collected 2161 ...
TCACCTGCGCGGGTGGCGGAATAGGCAGACGCGCTAGCTTGAGGTGCTAGTCCTCGTATTAGAGGGTGGGGGTTCAAGTCCCCCCTCGCGCACAGATAATCCCCGGTTCTTCGGAACCGGGGATTTTTGTATGCCCGGATAGTCTCATCAGCAGTTTGCTGGCTTGTGCCTTTCAAAAAGGCCTGTGCTTTAAAATCTCGGACTGAAAACTTCCTGGCCGCAAACTTTCGGGCCGCAAAAATAGGCACAGAAACTTTCAGCGCAAAGAAGCACTCAAAATATATCGGCGCACAAAAAAGTAGTGGGGTGAGGCTCCTTGAAGGGAACCTCACCCCACACTAGCTACGCTAGGGAAGCTAGAAGAACAGCTGCATCAGCTGACACTGAATTACTCAGCCAGACGCTCCGGGTCGGTGGTGACCAGAATCTTCACAGCGGTCTCGTTGTGGTTGATCAGGGTGTCGAAGCCCTTGTCGATCAGGTCTTCCACAGCGATCTTGCCGGTAATGAAGGGCTTGAGGTCAATCTTGCCGGACTCAACGAGCTTGATGGTCTCCGGGTGGGAGTTCACGTATGCGATGGTGCCGCGGATATCGAGCTCCTTGAGCACAACCTTCTGAACATCCAGGGAAGCGGGCTTACCCCAAATGGAGACGATGACGACCTTACCGGTGGGCTTGAGAGCATCCAGAATCAGGTCCAGTGCGGGCTGAACGGAGGTGCACTCGAACGCGATGTCAGCGCCACGGCCGTCAGTCAGCTTGTGAATCTCAGCCAGAACGTCAACCTCTGCGGGGGAGAAAGCGTAGTCAGCAACACCGGAGTCCAGAGCCTTCTGGCGGCGCAGCGGGGACAGCTCAGAGATGATAACCTTAGCGCCCTTAGCCTTCAGAACTGCGGAGGTCAGCAGACCGATGGGGCCAGCACCGGTCACCAGTGCGAATGCGCCCTCTTCGAACTCGCCTGCACGCTCAACAGCGTGGTAGCCAACGCTCAGCGGCTCAATCAGTGCAGCTTCGTCCAGGGGAATGGTGTTGGGGATCTTGTGAACCCAGCGACGCTTGATGGCAACCTTCTCGGACAGGCCACCACCGCGACCGGCAAGGCCGATGAAGTTCATGTCCTTGGACAGGTGGTAGTCCTTGGAGTCGGGGCCGGTGTAGACATCATCGCGAATGATGTAGGGCTCGACAACAACGTGGTCGCCAACCTGCAGGTCGTCTACGCCTTCGCCCAGTGCCTCAACAACACCGGAGAATTCGTGACCGAGGGTGACGGGGGAGTCCTCACCAGAAATGGGGTGGGGGTGACCGTGCTGGGGGCAGAAGATGGGGCCGTCCAGGTATTCGTGCAGGTCGGTACCGCAAATGCCGCACCATGCGACCTTGACCAGAACCTCGCCCGCAGCGGCTTCGGGTGCGGGGATGTCTTCAATGCGGATATCGTTACGGTCGTAGAAGCGTGCTGCCTTCATGGGATGGAGCTCCTTAGCGTGGTTGTGGCGCTTACTGCGGTGTGTGCTTGCCGGTACGGTTCGCATCCATGGGTCTGTCACGGTGATGGCAGAGGCCCAAACGACATGGTCTGGACCGGTTGTGAACTGTCCTGCCGGCATTCGCATCGCTAGCGCCAGATGGTGACGGGTGCGGCTGGATTGCCGCCCCCATGTGCTTAACGCTACTCCTATGAATCAAAGATTCCTAGGATATATACAAAATTTCTTTTATGTGACACAAATTTCTTTTTGGGTGTTTTCGACTCCATCACGCCCGAACATCTAGCGCCCGGCGAGCGCAGACGGTAGCGTAGAAGCATGACTGACGCGAACGCACAGGGCACCGCCGCCCACACCCAGCCCACTTTTGATAGCTCCGGTCGAACGGCACCGAACCGACCTGCCGCAACAACCCGCCACTACGATGCGCCCGATGCTGATTGCGTGCGCGGTAGCGAGTACTCCGAGATCCTTGCCCTCGAAACCGAGCAGCGTAAGCGTGCCGCTGAGCACCGCCGCAAGCACGGGCATACGCATCCCGAGCAGGAACGTAGCCACGGCGAGCGCCAGGGACACGGAAAGGGTCGCGGAAAAGGCCATAGCCCGCACCGCGGTCATGGAAAGGGTCACCACCTCGACGAAGACAGCGGGCTGGCGCATATTCGCCGCGACCTCGCCGAATCTGTCGCCACCCGCGCGGACTCCCTGACCGCAATTCTCAAGGCGATTCACGCGCATCCTGAGACTGCCTACGAGGAGTACTTCGCATCCCGCACGCTCGTTGATGCGGTCCGCGAAGCCCACCCGAACCTCAATATCGAGTACCCCGCCTTCGGTCTGGATACCGCGTTCAAGGTGGAGCTCACCAGCGCCGACTACGACCCCGCCAAGCACCGCACCATCGCGATTCTCTCCGAATACGACGCGCTGCCGGGCATCGGTCACGGCTGCGGCCACAACGTCATTGCGGTATCCGGACTGGGCGCTTTCCTTGCCCTGGCGGATGCGCTCGCCACCGGCCCCGAGGCGTTCAGCGGCAGGGTCCTCTACTACGGCACGCCCGCCGAAGAGTCCGATGCCGGTAAGGAGCTGATGGCGCGCGCCGGTGCGTTCGAGCAGGTGGACGCCGCCATTATGGTGCACCCCTACTTTATGGATGTGGCTGATCAGGCGTGGTTGGGCCGCCGCGAATGTCGTGTGACCTATAGGGGCGTGAGCGCGCATGCGTCCTCGCACCCGTTTATGGGTCGTAACGCGCTGGATGCGGCGAATCTGGCGTATCAGGGTTTGGGTCTGTTGCGTCAGCAGATTCCCGGTTCTGACCGTATTCACGCGATTATTGACCACGGCGGGGACGCCCCGAACCTGATTCCTGCCACCGCGAGCCTGCACATTAATATCCGTTCTAAGCACGCGCCGACTCTGCGTGCGCTGTCGCGACGGGTTGAGGAGGTGCTGCGCGGGGCGGCGCTCATGGCTGGCGTGAGTGCGGAGGTGACGTGGGATTCTTCGCCGATGACCATGCCGGTGCGTACGAACCGTCCGCTGTTGAAGCGTTGGGTTTCGGCTCAGCGTTCGGTGGGTCGCCACCCGTACCCGCCCGGAACGGTCAGTGACACCCTGGCGGCTTCTACCGATTTCGGTAATGTGAGCCTGCGCGTGCCCGGTATTCACCCGCTGATTCAGATTGCACCCGAGGGTACCGGTATGCACACGGTGGAGTTCGCGCACTGTGCGGATACTCAGGCGGCGGTGGATGCTGCTCTGGATGCGGCGTTCGGTTTGGCTTCTGTGGCTTTGGATTTCCTGATTGACGATGAGTTGGCGCGGGCGGTTCGTGCCGATTTTGAGGCTTCTGGCGGTGCCGTGGATGTTGAGGGCTACTTTAGTGACATGTGAGAGCGACATGTGAGCTTGCTCAAAAGGTCAGAACGTCATTATTTGGTTTTATGAGTGAAAAACACCCCTCATAGCCCATAAAGTCACCAGCACCCATCGAAAAAAGCAAAATAACCCAACACAAAACGCAAAATCTACGGCATAATAGAAAGTAACGAAGCGAGCCCACCGGGGAAGAACGCCCACGCTCAGGAAATTCACCCCCGAGGCACACACCCGCTTCCTTATAGACCCCGCGAGAATCCTCTCGCACCACACGGATAACTCTCACGAAAGAGGGCATACAGCAATGAACGGTGTCAACAACCCCACCAAGCTCGGCGTCATCGGTGCAGGCGGCGTCGGTAGCGCAACCGCATACGCAGCTATGGTCCGCGGCTCCGCAGACGAAATCGTCCTGTACGACATCGACGGCAAGCGCGCACACGCTGAAGCACTGGACATCGCACACGGCGCAATGTTCGCACACGAAGCAACCGTAACCGGTGGCGACGACATCGAACTGCTGCGCGACTGCGACATGGTCATCATCACCGCTGGTGCTCGCCAGAAGCCCGGCCAGCCCCGCCTCGAACTGGCAGGCGCAAACGTCGCAATCCTCGAGAAGCTGCTGCCGAACATCCTGTCCGTAGCACCCAACGCAATCATCATGCTCGTCACCAACCCCTGTGACGTTCTCACCATCGTTGCCCAGAAGATTACCGGCCTGCCCGCAAACCGCGTGCTGTCCTCCGGTACCGTTCTGGACTCCTCCCGCCTGCGTTGGCTGATCGCTAACAAGGCTGGCGTCTCCATCAAGAGCGTTCACGCAAACGTTGTTGGCGAGCACGGCGACTCCGAGTTCCCCGTCTGGTCCGCAGCAAACATCGGCATGGTTCCCCTGACCGAGTGGGAGCAGGACGGCAAGCCCCTCTTCACCGAAGAGGTTCGTGCAGAACTGGCAACCGAAGCTATGCGCGCAGCATACAAGGTCATCGAGGGCAAGGGTTCCACCAACTACGCAATCGGTATCTCCGGTGCACGTATCGCTGAGGCATTCCTCGGCGGCCAGAACGCAGTGCTGCCCGTCTCCACCACCATTGCAGGCGAGCTGTACGGCTTCAAGGACGTTGCACTGTCCCTGCCCACCATCGTGAACCGTGAGGGCATCCAGCGCGTGCTCGAGGTCCCCATGAACGAGGCTGAGCTGGCACAGCTGAAGGCATCCGCTGAGGCAATCCGCGCAGCCGCAGCTTCCCTCGGTTTCTAATTCGCTCGGGTTCATAACCCGTAAGAAGCAAACATTCAGTAGGCGCAGCGTCAAGCTGAGCTAACCGACAGAAGAACCCGCCGCACCCGGCACCTGCTCCCTTGAGGAGTGGGGGATTCGGGACGGCGGGTTCACTGTGTCTGTGAGATGTTTTCTATGCGGTGCTTGATGTACGGTGCTTGATGCGCTGTGTGCATGCTTGGCTTTACCGGTCTCGCAGCACCAACCTGGCTTTACCGCTCTGACTTTGAGGCTCTCTTCGCGGCCCCGAATATAACTGCCGATTGACCTGTCACGCCCGTTCATAGTTCCGCATTTAAACCGCCCTATGACCGCCCGGCGCACACCATAGGCGCGTAGGTAGTAGAATAATGGCATGAGCATTGATCCTCGCACCGAACTCACCCGCCTCCTTGACGCGCTGGAGGCGCACCTGACCGCCGTCGTAAACCGAACCGGCGAGCACGACCCCGCCGTCGATGAGGCGTACGTAGAAATCGCCAACGCCTTCGAAGCCTACGAAGATTCCCTCTTCGAAGCCTACAACGAGGTCACCCCCTTGAGTGTTTACGGTGACGAAGACGAGGACGACCTGGAAGAAATCCTCGACGATGAAGACGACATCGACGACGATATCGAGTACGAGGACTAAATAGCGCCTCGCCCATACGTTACGGACCGACCCCTGACCGGTACCCCCTACGCGGGGTAACGAGGCAGGGGTCGAGCCATACCCGCAACACCGTACCCGCCCACCCGCGTAGCTCTTACCCGAGCGTCTACCAAGCGTCTACTGAGCGCAACGCCTACAGAGTGGCCGCCGAAAACCTGACCACCCGATACCCACCGAGCATGCACCGAGAACGGAGACACCCGTGAGCGAACCCCGCACCTGGCGCGACGCCGCCCTCATCCTCCGCACCCAAAAACTCGGCGAAACCGACCGCATCATCATCATGCTCACCCGCGACGGGGGAATCACCCACGCCGTCGCCAAAGCCGTACGCAAACCCACCTCCAAATTCGGTGGGCGACTCGAACCGTTCATGCACACCGACCTGTCCTTCAGCCGAGGCAGAACCAACCTGCACACCATCACTCAGGCGGTGACCCTGCACGCCTACACCGCACCGATTATGGCGAACTACGATGCGTACACGTGTGCCTCCACCATTGCTGAACTGGCGGAAGCACTCACCAAAGACACCGATAGCACCTCCGATATTTACACCCTGACCCACGGGGCGCTTGCCGCGCTCGCGCACGGGCAGCATGTGCCGCAGAGGATTCTGACCCGCTACCTGGCGCGCAGCATGAACGCCGCCGGCTGGCCGCTCATCGGTGAGAACTGCACCCGATGCGGCAACCCGCTCGTGAACGCAGATTACCCGGGCGATAACGGAGCAGACACTAGCACCCCCGGCACTACAATCCCCGGCGCTACAGGCGGAAGCGGCAGGTACATTGCCTTCCACACCGCCCACACCTACGGGCACCACACCATCCTCTGCCCCCAATGTGCACCCGCCACCGACACACCCCTAACCGGCCTGCGCGCCGAAGAGCTCGGCTATGCGCTCGCTACCGCATCGGCGGATCCGCGCGCCTGGGCGACTATTGACGCAGCACCCGTGCCGGTTGCCTCCAAAATTCTGGGGCTCTACCTGAAAACCACCCAGAACCTGCTCGAACACCCCCTGAAAACGGCGAGCGCCCTCGAAGCAGAAATTCCTGCATCGTAAAAGATGCACGCCGATGCGTCAACAGGGGGCCAACCAGGACGCAAAATAACCCCCGAAGCACCCGCCCATGCGCGCTGTGTCACGGTAAAATAGCTACAGCACGCCAGGTTTATTTCTGGCGCATATCTAGGCAAACGACCCCGGGGGAGAACCCGCCAGGGAAGAAAGGCACACATGGCACGCACCCAGCCCGTACCCCCGCCCGCACACCCTACCGGGGCAACTCCGCCGCCGATTCCGAAGAAGTTCATTCCGCAGCACGTCGCCGTCGTCATGGACGGTAACGGCCGCTGGGCGAACGAACGCGGCCTGCCCCGCACCGAGGGCCACCGCGCCGGCGAGGCGGCACTGCTGGACGTTGTTGCGGGCGCTATCGAAATGGGCATCCCGTACGTGACCGCCTACGCGTTCTCCACCGAAAACTGGAAGCGCTCACCCAGCGAAGTGGCGTTCATTATGCGTTTCTCCACCGAGGTGTTGCAGCGCCAGCTGGCAACCCTCAAGACCTGGGGTGTGCGTATCCGCTGGGCTGGCCGCCGACCCAAGCTGTGGAAGAACGTCATCGAAGAGCTTGAACACTGCGAGCGCGAAACCATCGACAACACCGTCTGCACCCTCACCATGTGCGTGAACTACGGCGGCCGCGCAGAAATCGCTGACGCGGCGGCAGCCATTGCGGCGGACGCTGTGGCGGGCAAGCTCAAGCCCGGCAACATTACCGAAAAGACCATCCAGAAGTACCTGGATGAGCCCGACCTGCCCGACGTTGACCTGTTCCTGCGTTCCTCCGGCGAGCAGCGCATCTCGAACTTCTTGCTCTGGCAGAGTGCCTACGCCGAGATGATTTTCATGAACGTGCTCTGGCCCGATGTTGACCGCCGCACCCTCTGGGAAGCTGTCGAAGAGTACGCACGCCGCGACCGCCGCTACGGTGGCGCTGTTGACGCTGTCGCCAACGACAAGTAGCCCCATAAACCACCCACACCCTCCAACACTAGGGAGAACAAATGCGCATCTACCCGACCTTCTTCAATATCTTCTTCAAGGGCATGGACCCCGAGAAGGCACACCACGTCGGCTTCTGGGGCGTTCAGACCCTGCGCAACGTCGGCATCACCCGCGCGCTGCGTAAGTACTTCCAGCCCGCACCCGAGCTGGCAACCACCGTCATGGGCATTACTTTCCCCTCGCCGTTTGGCCTGGCTGCAGGCTTCGATAAGGGCGGTAAGGGTATTGCCGCGCTGGCTGGTATCGGCTTCGGCCACGTCGAGATTGGTACTATTACCGGTCAGGCGCAGCCCGGTAACCCGCAGCCGCGCCTCTTCCGCCTCGTGGAAGATAAGGCAGTCATCAACCGCATGGGCTTCAACAATGATGGTGCCGCAGCGGCAGGCCCGCGCGTTGCCGCCGCCCGCGCAGACCTCGAAACCGAATACCGCGGCGCCGTACGCCCCGTCATTGGCGTGAACATCGGTAAGACCAAGGTTGTTGAGCTCGAGAACGCTATCGAGGACTACCTGATCTCTACCCGCACCCTGGCACCGCAGGCAGACTACCTGGTCGTCAACGTCTCCTCCCCGAACACTCCGGGTCTGCGCACCCTGCAGGCTATCGAGTCGCTGCGCCCGCTGCTTGCCGCCGTGCGTGAAGAGGCAGACCGCGTATGCCCCAACCGCCACGTACCGCTGACCGTGAAGATTGCGCCGGACCTGGTCGATGAGGACGTGATCGAGGTGGCAGCCCTGGCGAAGGAACTGAAGCTGGACGGCATCATCGCCACCAACACCACTATCGCCCGCGACGGCCTGGGTCTGACCAGCGACATGACCAAGGTCAAGGAAATCGGTGCCGGCGGCCTTTCCGGTGCGCCGCTGAAGCCCCGCTCCCTGGAGGTGCTGCGCCTGCTCAAGCGTGAAATCGGCGACGACCTCGCCATCATCTCCGTTGGCGGCGTGACCACCGCTGAGGATGTGCAGGAGCGCCTGGACGCTGGCGCTGACCTGGTGCAGGGCTACACCGCGTTCCTGTATGAGGGTCCGCTCTGGGCGGCACACATTAACCGTGGTCTGGTGAAGCTGCGCCGCGCTCGCCGCTAAAGAGGTGTACAGGCAGGGGGCTTTATGCTCTCCGGCGTGTTGACTCTGTGCGCTGACTTGGCGTGCTGAAAGGGGGCACCGTTCTCTACCCGTTGGGGTGGAGGCGGTGCCCCCCTTTTGCGTGTCCTCTATTCCTCTATTCTGCTATTCCGCCGAAAAGCCACATGTGTTTCGAAAAGCCACCAAAGAAGTGGCTTTTCGAAACACATGTGGCTTCTGTGCGTTCAGGCGCTAGACGGATTGGCAGGAAAGTCTTGAGCTTTACTTGGGACTCTATTACCGTTTGGCGTGTTGTAGATTGCACCCTGACATGGAGCGAGAGTAATATCAGAGTGGTGCAGCACCGACGATTGCACCACCATGCACTACGCATTCAAAGGAGATTTTGATGTTGGAAGAGAATTCAATTTTAAATTCTAGTTTGAAAGAATTTAAAGAGAAATTCAAGCTTCAAGATGAAGATGATAAATTATTTGAATATTTCTCAGGGTATATTCTTGCACAGGGGTACTGTCGAGATGATATTTCAAAACCAACCGAATTAAATTCTGGAGGTGGAACAGATCAGGGTATAGATGCGTTGGCGATTATAATCAATGGGAAACTCGTTGCTTCCCACGATAATTTTATGGAAATATATGAAGCCAGTTCGACATTAGATGTAAAATATATTTTTGTGCAGGCTAAGAATGTTTCAAGCTCGAAGAACTCTGTTTCACATATAGCTAATTTTATAAGTGGTATTAAAACAACTTTTATGTTTCCTAAGGGTGTTCCCGAGGGTGAAAGAACTAAATACTCAGATTCTTATATAAAATTTGTTGATCTTAAGAATGAAATAGAAGCATGTGATGCGCTCGGGTCAACCCCCGAGATTCATGCTTATTTTGTCAATGGGTCAACGGATGGAAGCATAAAAGACGTACTGGATGAAGCGCGTGTAACTAATTCTATTGAATCATTTGAAACAGAATATGAAGGATATAAATTTCAATTTGAACTCTTTGACGCACACAATCTCCTAGACTTAAGTATTGAGATAAAAAATAGATCACAAGCTACATTTAATGCATCCACTTTGCAGCCTTATAAGGGTGATGGAATCACACCACAAGAAGATGATTATAATAAAAATGCCAAAATATACTTTGGATATCTTCCTTTAGGGGAATATTTGAAAATAATTAATGGCCCAGATGGAATTATAAAAGAAAATGTATTTTATGAGAATGTTCGAAGTTTTAAGGGAGATACTCGTGTTAATAAGTCAATCAAGGAGTCATTGCAAAACCCTTCAAATCATTCTCTTTTCTTTGCGAGGAATAATGGTGTGACGATCACTGCAAGAAAAGCAGTCCAAGCTGGAATTAGTCTTCAAATCAAGGACTATAATGTTGTGAATGGGTGTCAGACAAGTTATATTCTAAGCGAATATTATAAACAAAAGGTGGATGAATTAGATAAATTAAAAAAGCTCACTCCTTCCCAGGGTGGCCATTCTACTAAAAAATCTACTAAAGAATTATACAATCTTGTAAGAGGGAAAAAAATAACCTCTGAAGAGTATGTAGATTTCATGGGGGAATTAATAAAAGAAAAGGAGTCGCTAGATGAATTAGAACAGAAGAAAGATATGCTTAAAAATATTGAGTCATCTATATGTATTCCGGTGAGAATTATTGAGAGTTTGGATGATGATTTAGTGTCGAGTATTATTCAGTCGACGAATACTCAAAACAATATTATTGACCTTAATCTTGAGGCAAGGAAGCTTTTCCATAAGCGTCTTGAGGTATATTTTGAGGGAAAAAATAACGGGGAACTATTATATGAGCGACTTGAAGGTTCTATAGATAAAGATAAAAAACAAAAGTGCATAAAAACAGATTTTCTCATGAGATCTTTTGCTACTCTCTATTATTGTGATGCGCATCTTGCTGCACGTAGTCCAGGTTCGATTAAAAAATATATTGGTGAAACTGGTGGTAGAAATTCAAATAAAAATAAGGTAATATTTTCTGATGATTCTCATTCACGTGAGGCATATTATTTTGCAGCAAAGATGTGTGTTGATTTGATGAATCATATTAAGATATCAAATTTTGACGGAGATCGAGCTTTATATAACAAGAATTTGCGATATAAGTGGCATATATTGTATGCGATGCTAATTGAATTGCAGGAAAGAATGCCTAAATCGGATATAAAGGGCTGCAGTGTAAAAATAGAGCATGAAGCTAGGAAACTGGCAGAAAAAGAAAAGAGTTTGTCCAGGCATCTTGAAGTGTATAATAAATCTAACTTTGAGGATTTATATACAAGGGCGTACGATAGGCTAGAATCTGCATTGAAGAGTTTCATGGATGATTATAGTGATATTGATCCCACTGAAATCAGCAAGCATAAAGATTTGATAAATTATATCGCCAAATCCAATATTGATGATAATAAAAGAAAATCACCTAAATATAAATAATTAATTTCGTAGATTCAGGGTCTCAATGAGTTATTTAAACATTGAGACCCTGATGCTATTAATGGTGGATTTTAATGTGATTAATCAGGTGCACGATTTCATGTGTGCGTTCAATTAGTGCTAAGAGATTTATGTTGAATTTGACGGTAGCTCACGTAGCTGGGTGAATGAGGGTAGGCACAATGACAGGTTCCCAGCGCGCGCTCGCGCATAATGGAGATAAGCGGGAGACCATGCACTACAACGATGTGCA
>ERZ773233.2109-NODE-2109-length-11208-cov-16.126872_pt1 | contig 11208 bp, 5 predicted proteins | sample MGYA00580991_ERZ773233 | MGnify/ENA primary metagenome ERZ773233 (study PRJEB29015, sample SAMEA2738178) | human oral metagenome | biome: human oral; feature: human-associated habitat; material: saliva | place: China | collected 2161 ...
ATATCCGAACGATCCAACAGATCCAACGAAACCAGGTCAACCGGTTGTGCCAGATATTCCAGGTTACAAGCCATACTTGCCAGATCCAAACGATCCAACCAAACCAGGTCAACCAATCCAACCAGGAACACCTGTAACACCAGAGGATCCAGGTAAAGATACACCAATCATTTATGTTCCGGTTACTCCTGATAAACCTGTAACTCCTCCAGAACAACCTAAGGTACCAACACCTAAGAAACCAGAGGAGCCAGAACAACCAGTTAAACCAGAACAACCTGTAAGTCCAACTGTTATTGAAGAAGTAACTCCACAAGTTGCTCAACCTCAAGAACAAGCAGTTCTACCAGAGACAGGAACAGAAAGTGGACATATTGCAGAAGTGACAGGTTTGTCAGCCTTGATTACAGGTCTTGGACTAGGTCTTTTGGACCGTCGTCGTAAGAAAGAAGACTAATAACAAAGAGGATCCTTCCCTTCTTCTAAATAGTTAGTTAAAATAAAAAATTAGTCTTCAAAAAAAGAGGTTCTTCCCTATAGGTTGGGGGAGGACCTTTTTTGATCTATTTTTTAACCTAAGTACAAAATTGGAGTCTTGATTTTGTACTTTTATTCTTGATATGTGATTAAAGAAAATGCTTAAAAAGGAAGTTGAAATTAATCAACTTCCTTTAGTATAGATATCTGTGAGAAAAACTTAGTCTATTTTACTAAAATCCTTATAATTGCTTCGCACGTCCATTTTCATCAAAGTGATAAGTCACACCATTGATGGTACGTGTTTGGTTGGTTACGAGCTCCCCAGAGTTTTCATCGTAGTAACGAGTCCCCTTGTAGTCTGTAACGAAATTGCCTTTAATTTGCTTACCTTGATAATCAAAGTAGAGGTGTTGACCATTGATGACTTGATCAAATAGAAGAGCCTTTCCATCGTTACCGAAGTAGTACCAGTGTCCATCTGCATAGATGAATTGGTTGGTTACAGCAGCACCTGTTTCAGCGTCGAAGTAGTAAGTTGGGTTGTCTTCTGCTCTGCTAAGAAAAGAAATATAAAACTTAGGTCCAACTAATTTTCCACGAACTTGTTCGTTTGTTTCGTATTTGTTCATTGGATTGGCAGAGAAATAGTAAAGTTTCCCATCAATTTTTTTGAAACCTGCGACTTTTTTACCATTTTCTAGGTAGAACCAACTACCGCGAGATTTAACAAAACCAGTTTTTTCTACAGCTTCGCCAGTTTCATCATCATAGTAAGGTGGATTTTGATATATGTTAAAGGAACCACGAAGGACCCTTCCGTTTTGCTCAACATAGTAATCCTTACCGTTAACACTTATACTTCCAGTTCGTCCATTACTGCTAAAATAGTATAAATCGTCACCAATTTTAATAAACTGATCACGAGGGAGCTCTTTCCGTGCGCCAGTATCTTTATCGTAGTAGTAACCATCAAGAACAGTATCTTTAGCTTGTACACCATTATAGTCAAAGTAAACATGTACCCCATCGATGGTTTGTGAGCCTTTAAGGATATTACCTTCTGCATCTGCATAGTACCATTTACCATTATGGTTGAAGTATTGATTTTTTACAAGAGCACCGGAGTCTTTATCATAATATCTCATAGGAGTACCAGATAGATAATATTTTTCTTTTATGACTAATTTACCATCTTTGTCAGTAAAGCCCCCTTTAATTTGTTGCCCTGTTTTAGTATCAAAATGGACTTGAACCCCATCGATGGTCTGTTCGCCTTTGAGAATCTTACCCTCAGCATTGACGTAGTACCAATTATCGTTAACTTGGACATAGCGACTTGTTCCCAAATCTACTTTGGTACCAGAATTTTGGTCGTAATAGTAACCATTATCACCAAACTCTCCTTTTACTTGTTTACCCCCATAAGGATCAAAGTATACAGGAACATTGTTAATGGTTTGAGAACCTTTGAGGGGCTTTCCGTCATTTCCAACATAGTACCAGTCTTTACCAACTTGGACATAGCTATTGGTTACGAGAGCACCAGTGACCCCATCGTAGTATTTATCGTTTATTGCGAAATTTCCTTTAACTTGAGCACCAGTTTCTTTATCAAAGAAGTATTCAATGTTGTCGATGACTGTTGCCCCTTTGATAGCCTTACTATCAGCTCCAATAAAGTAGGTTTTGTCTTTAACTGTTACGAAACGATTAGTAACTAGATTTCCAGAGTCTTTATCATGAAATTGTTTGTTGTAGTCAAAATCTCCTTTCACTTGGATACCTTTATAGCCAAAGTAGACATGAGCGCCATCAATAGTTTGTTCATCTGTCAAGATTTTTCCATCGTTACCGATGTAGTACCAGTTGCCTTTGATTTGAACATAACGGTTTGTGCCTAGGTAGACTCGGTTACCATCTTGCCCATAGAAGTAGCCATCGTCACCAAAATTGTCGAAGACTTGTCTTCCATCATATGTAAAGTAAACCTGTTTACCATTTATAGTTTTAGCACCTTTTACACGAACACCCTGATCATCCACATAGTAGCGTTCATTTTGGTGGGTATAGTTATCGTAGGCAATAACATAGTTATTAGTGACTAGTGCACCAGAATCTTTGTCGTAATAATGTTCCTTATTATCAGTATCATTTCTAACAAAATACCCTTTAACTTGAACGCCGCTTTGATAAAAGTAAACCTTAACGCCATCAATAGTTTGCTCACCTTTTAAGATAGCACCGTCCTTACCGGCGTAAAACCAATAATCACCAAGTTGAAAATAACGGTTTGTCCCGAAATCAACTTGTTTTCCGTCCTTGTCGTAATAACGGCCATCAGAAGCAAATCTATTCCTAACTTGTTCACCGTAGTCGTCAAAATAATTCCATTCTCCATTAATTTCTTTGGGACCGATTACTTTATTGCCATTTTCATCTAAGTAATATCTTCTATCGTAATTTTCAACGAAATTGTTGGTAACAAGAGCCCCAGAATCTTTGTCATAATAGTGACCGTCCCAGGCAAAATCCCCTTTAACTTGAACGCCGCTTTGATAAAAGTAGACCTTAACGCCATCAATAGTTTGTGGTCCAGTCAGGTCTTTACCGCTAGCATCTTTGTAATGCCAGTAGCCATATTCGTCTCTATAGTATTGACCACCGGTGACATTTGTTTCATTGTTTGAAGTTTCGTTAGCTGAAACTGTCTCACTGGCAGCTCGGTCTGTAGTTACAGCTTCACGTGTTTGAGCCGTAGCTGATTCTGCAAGTGTCTGACTTTCACTAGCAGTTGTTGAAGCTGTTTCACTTGCAGTTTCAGAGCTTGCTGTAGAAGTTGTGGCTTGTTCTGAGACATTTGTAGTGCTTTCAGTGCTGGCGACATTTTCAGTAGTAGCAGGAGCTTCAACAACCTTAGTTTCGACAAGATCTGCTGTGGTTTCCACATTGGCAGTGGTAGCAGCAGTCACATCAAGGTTTGATGAGTTGTCAGCTTTAGCTTCCTCAGCGAAGGCAGGTCTTGCGATAAAGGCAAAACTTGCAAGAGCAGTTGCACATGAGAATGCAATCAGACGTTTTGTGGACTTTTGTCCGGTAAAATTAGAATGTACTTTCATAATTTTTCCTCCATTTCCTAAGTTCTATTATAGCGCTATTTTAGAGACTTTCAAGGAAATATAAGAAATTTAGACAAAAATAAGAAAACGATTACATAGAAAAGCGACTTATAAAGTAAATTTCACAATTTTAGCAGTCACAAGAGTTTAAAAAAACAAAAAAATCCAAGGTCTATGCCCTGGATTGAGGAGATTATGAAAAAGAAAAGTTTTAGGATAGTTATAGCATATAAATTAAAACCTAAAGTTTTCTTAAAGTGGTAGAAATATTTTGTCTTTCCTTTTTAATTCACTTTCTCAGTAGCCACACCGTTTTCATCGATGATATAAGTTTTGCCGTCTTTTTCGAGAGTGGTATTCGTCCACATAGCCCCACTGTCTTTGTCAAAGTAGTAAGTTTTACCATCAATGTCTACTAGGCTACCTTTGACTTGCTTACCATTTTTATCAAAGTAGAGTTGAACACCATCAATGGTTTGACGGCCTGTTAGGAGTTTGCCCTCTTTGTCGTAGTAGTACCAGTTCCAGAAATCATCGCGAACAAATTGGTTTTTAGCCGTAAATTCAGTCACTACTCCCTCATTATCAATTGTGTAGGTCTTATCATCGACTTTCAAAGTGTCGTTAGTAAGGATAATAGTGGTGTACATACCAGCATATCTTTCTGTTCGATATGATTTTGTTAGACGATAGCGCTTGCCATCGATTTCTTTCCACGTAGGCTTGTTAATACTTTCCACCTTTGGTTGGAAGTAGTGAAGGTAACCATCGGAGCCTCGTTGGATGCCCTCGAGGAGGACACCGTTTTTATCAGTTCCATAGATTCCAGAGAAACTAGGCCCGCCCCAAAATGTTTTTTTTGAAAAAAGGGCTCCAAAATAGTTTTTTTCTATTTTACTATCTGTGACTAGATAAAGTTTGCTGTCATAACCTATGATACCATCAAGAACTTGACCCTTTAAAGCAAAGATATATTCTTTTCCATCGATAATTTGTTTACCAGTTAAGACTTCGCCGTTAGCATTGGTACGGTAGGTAGAAGTGTTTGCATGGAACATTGAAGGAGTTTCAACAATGCCATATTTGTTCTTGACCAATTGTCCTTGGTAATCAAAAAGATAAATCTTCCCATCAATTGTGACAGTATCATTTTTAGCCAAAAGTCCATCAGGTTTGAAATAATAACGTTTACTGTCAATGGTATGCCATCCAATAAATGCAGCACCATCTTCGCCTAAGTAATTAGTATAAGTTGTATATTGAGGTTCTGTCCTATAGCCATTGAAAATTGAAGTGTGATGCCACTGATTCGTTAATAGAGAACCATCATTCTCATCGAATCGATAGTATTTTCCACCAATCTCTCGTTCTTGTCCTTTGACTTGTTTGCCATCTTTATCAAAGTAAAGGATGACACCATCAACATTTTGCCAACCAGTCAATTTTTCACCGTTGGCAGTGTAGTAATACCAATCTTTTTGGTTGTCAGATTGGAAATGACCACCGGTCACGACCTGAGTAGGTAGTTGTGTTTTTTCGGTTAGGATGCCATCAGCATCTGCTAGATAAGTTTTACCGTCTACTTCAATGCTTGTATCAGTTACCTTACGTCCATTATCTTTATCGTAGTAGTAATCCTTGCCATCAATGGTAATCTTTTCACCTTTTGCTTGGACACCATTGTCATGGAAGTAGAGGTTAAAGCTATCGATAGTTTGTGGGCCCGTTAGTTTGTGGCCCTCACTGTCTAGGTAATACCAGTTACCTTGCTCATCAGAAGTGAACTTGCCACCTTGAGAAGGTAATTCCTGAGTGGTAATTGCGTTGTTGCTTGTTTCAGATGAGGTTTCAACACTTCTATCAGTTGTAGCTGTCTCACCAGATTGAGCGTGTTCAACCTTTTTATCAGTCTCGTTAGCAGGCTGTGTAGTAGTCGTTTCTGTAGGTTGAGTAGCAACATTAGTAGGTGCAGTATCAGAAGATACTGCTTCACTAGAAGCTTTTTCAACAGCCGTGCTCGCCGAAGCTACTTCGGTTCTTGTAATGAGGCTAGCACTTGTCTCAAGATTACTGTCAGAGACGACATTTTCAGGACTGTTAACAGCGGTCGTTTCAGGTTTGACCTCATCGGCTCCGACTTGTCCTAGTCCAATTAGTGAAGCCCCTATAGCCAAACTTGAGGCAGTGATTGTGATCCAATGTTTCTTAACTTTATGAAGTTTGAAACTAACTTTGTTTTCCATAATTTCCCCCTTGTATGGTGGCTTGGTAAATTCATGCTGTGACATTTAAAACAAGATGAATACCAAAAGTTAATTTACGATTATATTTTAATCTTATTTTCTAATAATTTCAATAGAAAACGGATTCAAAAATGAGGCCTTGTTATAAAAATTCTGATACTTGTGATAGTTATAGTCAATAAAAGATTTTTCCTAATTCATTTATTTTTTCGTCTATAGGTGTGATTGAAAGTGCGATTGACCCCATACAGTTCGAGAAAAAGACTCTTTTTTTCAAAAATCATCCTGTGTAAAATAAGGGTCATAAAAACATAAGAGGTGATTGCTATGACAAATCGTTACGACTTAAATAAAAATTAGGCACAGATGCTTAAGGGGGGCGTCATCATGGACGTTCAAAATCCTGAGCAGGCACGCACTGCAGAAGCAGCTGGAGCAGCTGCAGTTATGGCCTTGGAACGTATTCCAGCTGATATTCGTGCGGTTGGTGGTGTGTCCCGTATGAGCGACCCTAAGATGATTAAGGAAATTCAAGAGGCTGTTAGTATTCCAGTTATGGCCAAGGTGCGTATCGGTCATTTTGTGGAAGCACAGATTTTGCAGGCTATTGAGATTGATTATATCGATGAGAGTGAGGTATTGACGCTGGCCGATGATCTTATTCATGTGGATAAAACCAAGTTTGATGTGCCTTTCGTCTGTGGGGCTAAGGACCTCGGTGAAGCTCTTCGTCGTATTTCTGAAGGGGCATCAATGATTCGTACTAAAGGTGAACCGGGTACTGGTGATATTGTGCAAGCTGTTCACCACTTACGACTCATGAACCAAGAGATTCGCCGTATTCAAAGTCTCAGAGACGATGAACTCTATATTACTGCTAAAGACTTGCAGGTGCCAATTGACTTGGTCCGTTATGCCCATGAGCATGGCAAGTTGCCAGTTGTCAATTTTGCGGCTGGTGGGGTAGCGACGCCTGCCGATGCTGCGCTTATGATGCAGTTGGGTGCTGAAGGTGTCTTTGTTGGTTCAGGGATTTTCAAATCAGGAGATCCGAAAAAACGTGCGGAAGCCATTGTCAAGGCAGTGACTAACTTTGATCGTCCTGATATTTTGGCGCAAGTGTCAGAAGATTTAGGTGAAGCCATGGTTGGTATCAACAAGGATGAAATTGAAATCTTAATGGCAGAGCGAGGAAAATAGATGACAAAAATCGGAATACTGGCTCTTCAAGGTGCTTTTGCGGAACATGAGCAGGTCTTGAAAGAACTTGGAGTTGAAACAGTTCAAATCAGAAATCGACAGGATTGGGAAGCCAACGTTGATTTAGATGGGCTCATTCTACCGGGTGGCGAGTCGACTGTCATGGGCAAACTTTTGCATGATTTAGACTTGTTTGAGCCAATTAAGACGAAAATTGAGGAAGGCTTGCCTGTTTTTGGGACTTGTGCAGGCCTAATCTTGTTGGCGAAAACTATAGTAGGCGACCAAACAAAACATTTGGCAAATATGGACATCAATGTAGCCAGAAATGCCTATGGTCGCCAATTGGGGAGTTTTGTGACAGATGCTGACTTTAAGGGAATTGGTGAGATTCCCATGGTCTTTATTCGTGGACCAATCATTGAAACCGTTGGACTAGAAGTGGAGATTCTAGCTCAAGTCAATGAGGCAATCGTGGCAGCTAGAGAAAAGCAGATGTTAGTGACCTCTTTTCATCCAGAATTAACGGGTGACGAAAGGGTTCATGCTTATTTCCTAGAGATGATCAATCAGTCAAAAAACGAAAAGCTATGATTCAAATTTCATAATTTTTGTTAACACAAAAAATCCAGGACTTGTGCCCTGGATGTAGGAGATTATGAAAAAGAAAAGTTTTAGGATGGTTATAGTATATAAAGCAAAGCCTAAAGTTTTCTTAAAGTGGAAGAATATTTATTTGTGAGATAAAAAAGGAAGTCGATTTTGAACGACTTCTTTTTTAGCGATTCCTAAATCAGAGTAATTAAGCGATATCAATTGTTGTTATTTGAATTATATTCATATACTTCATCAGGTCCCATCAAATGTCCATTACCGTCAGCATCGAATTTGAAGGCACCAGTGTTTGTTCTAACAATGGTATTTTCAGCGCGTGCACCATTCTTAGCATCGTAATAGTGGACAGTGCCGTCATCGTCAAATTTGAATTCACCTCTAAGTTGTCTACCGTTTTGGTCGAAGTAAACATGGATGCCATTTAAGGTTTGAGGTCCTGTCAGTTTATCTCCTTTAGCATCAACATAGTAGTAGAAATCTTCACGATCTAAATCTTTACTTTCTCTTGGATACTGTCCATCCTGACCTACGATATCATTTCCAGGAATGGTGATTGTAAAGTGGAAGATGCGGTCACCATCGAGATTTCGGTAATTCCAATTGTAGACGTGAACAAAGCTATTAGTGACGAGAACACCAGAATCTTTGTCATAATAGTGTCCATCTGGCGCGAAGCGTCCCTTGACTTGTGCTCCGTTAGGAAGGAAGTACAATTTCGTATTTCCAAAAATCTGAGGTCCTGTTAATGGTTTCCCATCAGCATCGAGATAGTACCAGGCAGTAGTATAGATATTTTGATTGTTGATATCATCTCGACCAATATAAGTCAAGATTTCTTTAAAGGTGTTTGTTACGAGAGCACCAGAATCCTTATCATAGTATTTACCATTTGGTGCAAAATGTCCCTTGACTTGTATACCAGTGAAATCATCAAAGTAGACTTTAACACCATCGATAGTTTGTTCTCCCTTAAGTTTATCACCTTTATCATTGACGTAAACCCAGTTACCATCTTGGGTTTCAAGATAGCGTTTGGTTACAAGAGCACCAGAGTCTTTATCGAAATAGCGACCATCCTCTGCAAAACGTCCTTTGACTTGTTTGCCATCCTTGTCGAAGTAGACTGGAATGTTGTCGACGAAGTTGAGACCGATGAGGTTTTTACCGTTTGCATCCTTGTAGTACCAGTTGCCCTCGTTATCACTATAATAGTGACCACCAAAAACTCGTGGTGCCTTGTCTAGGGAGATTGTAGGAGTGACGGGAGTGTCTGTTTCTTCACCAGGTCCCATCAAATGTCCATTACCATTTGCATCGAATTTGAAAGCACCAGTGTTGGTTCTAACAATGGTATTTTCAGCGCGAGCACCATTTTTTGCATCGTAGTATTGAACGGTACCATCTTCGTCAAATTTGAACTCACCTCTAAGTTGTCTACCGTTTTGGTCGAAGTAAACATGGATGCCGTTTAAGGTTTGAGGTCCTGTCAGTTTGTTACCCTTAGCATCAACATAGTAATAGAAATCTTCACGATTCAAATCATTGCTAGAATGAGGGTAATGACTCATATCTACAAATTGGTGTTTCCCGTTAGGTCCGATGACTGAATTGTTAGGGATGGTAATGACAAAGCGGTGAACACGATATCCGTCTTGATTTTGGTAGTTCCAGTTGAAGATATGGACAAAGCTGTTAGTCACTAGAGCTCCAGAATCCTTATCATAGTAGTGTCCGTCTGGTGCGAAACGCCCCTTAACTTGTGCCCCATTAGGGAAGAAGTACATCTTGACACCACCAATATTTTGAGGGCCTTTTAGTGGCCGTCCGTCGGCATCAAGGTAGTACCAGTCAGTAGCATAGATGTTTTGACCGTTAATATCATCCCGTCCAATATAAGTCAAGATTTCTTTAAAGGCCTTGGTTACAAGAGCACCAGTGTCTTTGTCATAGTATCGACCATCATCAGCAAAAGCACCTTTGATTTGAATACCGTCTTGACTAAAGTAAACAGGAACATTATCCACATAGTTCAGACCGACAAGATTTTTGCCGTTTGCATCCTTGTAATACCAATTATCGTTATCATCACTATAATAATGTCCACCAGAAATATGAGGTGCATTTTCAGGTGTTACAGAAGGTGAGACTGGCTTTTCATTGTCTTCGATTGGGGCAGGTTGTTCACTGTTTTTTGTAGGTGTTTTTGTTTCTTCGACAGTAATAGGTTCATTGACTTTTTCTGACGAAGTCTTTGTGGCAGAGGCTTCTGAAGTTGCGGTTTTGATAGGTATAGCTTTATTGGCCTCATTATCTTGATTGCTATTACCTTGTTCAGAAGTGATTTCTACTGGTGATTCGCTTGCTAATTCAGATGATGCGACTTCACTGCTAGGAGCTTCACTAAGAACCGTACTTGTACTAGTAGGTAGCTCAGTATTAGTTGAAATAGGATTTGTAGTAGGTGCTTTGACCTCAACATTAGTTACTACAGTTTCTTGTGCAGGTGCAAGAATCTCAGTTGGTTGGCCTGTCGCTTCAGGTATTTTTACTTCATCCGCAAATGTAGGGCGTGCGACTAAAGTAAAAGTAGCTAGAGCAGTTGCGCAAGAAAGTGCTACGACGTGTTTTTTGGACATTTGCCAATGATAATTCATTTCAGTATTCATAATAGACTCCCTTCAAAAATGAACACCGATGTTTAGGTGTGTAACATAAAGGAGCTGGGCCGTCAGAAGAGTGTTAAAAGTGAGCAAATCTATTAAAACGACTGAGCCCCATATCTAAATCTCTCAGGGCATGGCCATAAGACGATTTTATAGGCGAGCACGTCAAATGTGTGGCAAGGAGAATATGCTTATGCTGTGTAGTTTATATCTAGAAACAAGTGATTTTATTTTTTTATCCTAATACTTTTATTTCTCTCCTTTCGTTTAATTATTGAATCCAGCCTATGCACATGTCTTCAAATACAAAAAACTAGAGCTTTTATTTGAGGCATTATCTCTAAAGCTCTAGTTTTATATTATAGACAGATGTGTGTATGAAAAGAGCCTTAGATTATCATGCCAAAGTGCCTAAGGACCGGTTTTCATGCATAAAAAATTATTTTGACGTTAGAATTCTAAAGCCAAGTTCCTAATCCTAATCCCCTGTAGTACACTTTCAACGTTTTTAGTAAAACGCTTACATGCTCACCTATCTTTATTATAATACTTTTTTTATGACAAACAAGTTTTTTTACAAGATAATCGTAATTGTTTAAGAATTGTTCATATTTGGGTTCTATTTGTATGATTGTGATTGATGATATGAAAAGGAAGTTGACAATTGGTCGACTTCCTTTTGTGTTTAGTAATTGAAATCCATTAAATTTATTCTCCTTGAGAAGGAGTATTTATAACTTCATTAACTAATGAGTGTTCCGTTTCCATCCGCATCAAAATGATAGGTTTCCCCTTTTATAGTAATGTCAATATTTGACAAACGGGCACCTGAGTTAGCATCGTAGTAGTGGATTTTACCATCAACGGTGACTAGTTCCCCTTTAGCTTGTT
>ERZ773233.2111-NODE-2111-length-11207-cov-2.381456_pt1 | contig 11207 bp, 9 predicted proteins | sample MGYA00580991_ERZ773233 | MGnify/ENA primary metagenome ERZ773233 (study PRJEB29015, sample SAMEA2738178) | human oral metagenome | biome: human oral; feature: human-associated habitat; material: saliva | place: China | collected 2161 ...
CTCCACATGCCGCTGAACGATACGATGGGCTGGCTCACCTACGTCGATGACCGTGCGCTGATGGATGCGTATGATCGTGCCTGTGGGCAGTACGCCACGCGGCGCGGCTATGACTATCCTGCCGTCCTGCGTGCGACGGCAGATGCCGTGGAGGCAGACCTCGTCGTTCTGCCGATCCTCACGACCTACTATGAGGAGATATATTACACGAGTATCTTCTATGAGGAGAATTTTCTGCACAGCGGTGCCGCCGTCCGCCTTCTCGTCTATGACCGCGCAACGGGGGCGGTCATTGATCGCCGCGATGCGCGCTCCTATGCGGATGCGGATCAGCCGAGCGGCAGGGCGTATGTCCTCGCGGGCGAGGTGATGCGTAACGTCCTCGCCGCGGTCAATCTCCGTGCGCACGTGCGCGACCTGCGCGAGACGGCGCGGGGAGTATCATAGCACACAAAGAGAGAGGCGGTATAACCGCCTCTCTCTTTGTGTACGGAGGAATCGCTGGTCAGAGCTTCTCTTAACCGTTTATGATCGTTTGTGTTGGCGCGATGAGTCGGACATCATTTTCGTCAAAGTAACGGAGATAGGCGTCAGATGGACGCTTGTTGGTCACAACATATTCAAGATCCTTCAGGGCGCAGTAACTCATGAGGGTTGCGTGGTCGAATTTTGAATCATCTACGAGAAGAATATGGGGACAGCTCTTTTTCATTAGGCTCTGTTTGAGCTCGCATTCCAGTGGGGACGTGTTGGTCGCTCCATGTTCAATGGAGATACCCGTGCTGGCGAGAAATGCTTTTGTGACGTTATAGCGCCGCAGACACTCGACGGCCTGAGGTCCGATAAATGCCTGCGACGGGGCATAGAATGTGCCGCCGGTAGAGATGACGTTCAGACGAGTGTATGTCACGGCCATGTTAATCACGTGGACACTGGCGGTAACGATGGTCAGCCGTTGCTTGTCGAGCAAGTAAGGTACCATGTGCATCGTGGTGGTGCCGGAGTCAATGTAGATGACATCACCGTCGTTCACGAGATCTGCAGCAAGACGACCAATGAGTTTTTTTGCCTCAGCGTTGCGCCCTTCACGAAAGGCAAATGGTTCGGGAGCATTTGCAGGCGGGTCGGCGAGGACGATACCGCCATATACCTTCTCAATGATGCCTTTTTCCTGCAGGTCGGCGATATCGCGCCGAATGGTATTCTTGGAGACGCCGAACATATCGCAAAGGTCATTGATGGAGATGTTATGGGCTTCTTTCAGTGCTTCGTGTATTTTTCGTCTGCGGTCTATTTTCATATATGATCCCCTGAATCAGACGCGTTCATCAGCGTCAAAGTAAGAAGGGCAACATACCCAAATTTTGTTTAAATCTAACGATTCTATCATATCACGATTTGGCAAGATATACAAGTAATTGCCTCCTTTGCTGTATTGAAAAAGCCATGTAGTGCTTTTTAAGAGCAGGAGGAAGCCCCGTGTTGACAGGATAAAAAAGAATCTTTAATAGTTGACAATGTGATGAAAAAGGTGTAAATTATTTCCATAAGATAATCAAAACATTATCAAAAAAGCAAATGGTGATCAGAATAGGAGAGTGGACAATATGGGTTACACATTTATGGTTCCTGCCAAGATCATTTCCGGTACGAATGTGATCGAGGAATTGGGGGAGCACATCCGCGGCAAGGGCACCAAAGCACTGATTGTCACAGATCCGTTCATGGTGAAGTTTGGCAATGCGGCAAAGGTGGAATCTGCACTGACGAAGGCGGGCATCCCCTATGTCATCTATGATGGGGCAAGTGCCGAACCGACCGATACGATGGTTTACGATGGCTTGAGTGTCTATAAGAAAGAAAACTGCGATTTCATCATTGCACTCGGCGGCGGTTCTCCGATGGACGCAGCAAAAGCGATTGCCTTTATGTCTGTCTCCAAAGGGAAGATCAGCGACTATATGCATGTGAATATTGACATGGAAGTTCCCTATTTGGTGGCAATTCCGACGACGGCAGGCACGGGCTCCGAGGTGACAAAGAATACAATCATCACGGATACCGAGAACAACGTCAAGATGCTTCTCGGTGGGCCGTCGATTATTCCGGCACTTGCTGTGGTAGACCCCTCGTTTACCATGACAGCACCACCTGCAGTAACAGCGGCCACCGGCGTTGATGCGCTCTGCCACGCGATTGAGGCGTATACCTCGCGTCGTGCACAGCCGCTGACCGATACGTTTGCCCTTTCTGCCATCAAGAAGATCCATAAGAACCTTCCTCTCTGCTATAAAGACGGCAACAATGTCGAGGCTCGCCTTGCCATGTCGATTGCGGCGACGGAGGCGGGCATTGCGTTCAACAATGCTTCGGTGACCATCGTCCATGGCATGAGCCGCCCGATCGGCGCGCTCTTTCACATCGCGCACGGCGTTTCGAATGCGATTCTCCTGCCCGCATGCATGAAGTTTGCGATTGAGGAGAACACGGATCGCTTTGCGACGATTGCACGCATTATGGAGGTTGCGGACGATGCAACGCCCGATCATGATGCAGCCGTTGCGTTTGTCGCAGAAGTCACACGCTTCTGCAAGGAAGTCGGTATCCCGACGACGGAGGAGTGCCTTGCACAGCGTGGCGCAACGAAAGAGGAGTTCCTTGCGCAGACGGATAAGATGGCGTCGGATGCGCTCGAGAGCGGCAGTCCTCAGAACACGATGCGCGTGCCGACGAAGGAAGAGATCATCGCGATTTACAACGAGCTGTTCTAACGAGCATATACAGGAGGGAATTCCATGCCACTTGTCAAATTGTCCGATCTGGTGACGAAGCCGGATCATACGTATGCGGTGGGCGCGTTCAACGTCTCCGATATGGAGATGGCGATGGGCGCAATCAGAGCCGCCGAGGAGATGAACGCTCCGCTCATCCTGCAGGTGGCAGAGGGACGGCTGCGCTACTCCCCGCTTGACCTCCTGGGACCTGTGATGATCGCTGCGGCAAAGAAGTGCAAGATGCCGACAGCGGTGCATCTCGATCACGGCGGTACGATGGAGACGATCCGGCTCGCGCTCGAACTCGGATTTACCTCGGTGATGTTCGATGGATCGAAGTATCCGCTCGAGGAAAACATCGCACGCACGCGTGAGGTTGTAAAGCTTGCCAAGGGCTATGGTGCGGATGTAGAGGCGGAGATTGGCCGCGTGGGCGGTGCTGAGGGAGACTATAAGAGCGTAGATGTCCTCGTCACGAGTGTGGAGGAGGCAAAGCGCTTTGCCGAGGAGACCGGTGTTGATGCACTTGCAGTCGCAATCGGAACAGCCCATGGCAATTACAAGGAACAGCCTGTTCTACGCATCGATCGTCTCAAGGAGATTGCAGCGGCGGTCAAGACACCGCTCGTCCTCCACGGTGGTACGGGACTGACGGATGAGGATTTCAAGGAGTGCATTGCGAGCGGCATTCAGAAGATCAACATCGCAACGGCATCCTATGACGCCTCTGCCAACCGCATTCGCAAGGTAGCGGCGGAGAATCCGACAGCACGCTACTTTGAATTCAGCGAGGCGATCGCAGAGGGGACGTATGAAAACGTCAAGAAGCATATGGCAATCTTTGGGATGAAGGATAAGGCATAAGGAGAGACGACGATGGCACTCATTACTTTCGACGACAGCAAGAAGCGCGACGTTGTTCTGATCGGGCGCGTGACGCTGGACTTTAACCCGAACGAGCTGAACCGTACGCTCGATAAGGTGGAGACCTTCTCTATGTATCTCGGCGGCTCGCCGGGCAACATGGCGGTCGGCATCAACAAGCTCGGCAAGAAGGTGGGTTTCATTGGCTGTGTCTCGAATGATCAGTTCGGCGATTTCGTTCTGAACTATTTCAACGAGCGAAACATCGACACGAGCCAGATGGTTCGTGCGAAGAACGGCGAGCGCATTGGCCTGACGTTCACGGAGATCAAGAGCCCGACGGAGTCCAGCATCCTGATGTATCGCGACTGCGTGGCAGATCTTCAGATCGCGCCTGAGGATGTGGATGAGCAGTATATTGCGGATACGAAGATTCTCATCATTTCGGGCACGGCACTCTCGGCAAGCCCCTCGCGCGAGGCGTGTCTCATTGCGGCACAGTATGCGAAGAAGCACGGCACGCGCATCATCTTCGATGTAGATTACCGTCCGTACAGCTGGCGCACGAAGAAGGATATCCAGATCTACTACTCACTCGTGGCCTCGATGGCAGATGTCATCATCGGCTCGCGAGATGAGATCAACCTCACCGAGGGCTATGATGAGAATGCGACGGAGCCGGCAGATCACCTGATCGCGGAGAAGTACATTGCACAGGGGACGAAGATCGTCGTCATCAAGCATGGCAAGGCGGGCTCGATTGCCTATACGGCGGATAAGAAGGCATACAAGGTGTCGTCTTATAACATCAAGCTGCTGAAATCTTTCGGCGGTGGTGATGCCTATGGCAGTGCCTTCGTCTATGGACTCCTTGAAGGATGGTCTGTAGCGGATTCGCTGCAGCACGGCACGGCACATGCGGCAATGGTTGTTGCAAGTCATAGCTGCTCGAATGCGATGCAGACGGTCGAGCAGATCGATGCCTTCATGACGGAGCACAAGGCGGAGAAAGTCATTACGGAGATCGCGTGGGAGGCGGCACTATGAAATTCGGACGTCTTGGCGCAGCGTTAAAGCATGGCTACAATGCTATGACGACGCGCGAGAGTGATATGCTGATGGATATCGGCTATCAGCTGATGGATGAAAATGAGATCGTGGAGTTCGAGGATGTCCTGCAGGAGACGGCGTTTGTCATCCTCACAGGGGATGTCGAGGTGCAATGGGACGGCAAAAAGGAAATCATGCACCGCACCTCGCTCTTTGATGAGGCTCCCTACTGCCTTCATGTTCCGCGTGGGAAAAAAGTTGTGTTGAAGGCACTGAAACGCTCGACGGTGTTGGTACAAAAGACCGAGAACGAGCGCAGTTTTGCGCCGGTCTTCTACCGTCCTGCCGATATCCAGTCGCCCGTTTTCGGCAGCGGCATGTGGTATCGAACGGCGGAGCGTACGGTACGCACGATCTTTGACTACGAGAATGCGCCGTACTCCAACATGGTCAACGGCGAGGTCGTGAATACGCCGGGTTGCTGGTCGGGCTATATCCCGCACAATCATCCGCAGCCGGAGGTCTATACCTATCAGTTCGACAAGCCACAGGGGTTTGGTGCGGCGTTCATCGGCGACAATGCATTTAAGATTGAACACAACAGCTGGTCAGAGATCACGGGCGGCTATATGCACCCACAGGTCGCGGCACCCGGCTATGCCATGTGGTACAGCTGGATGATCCGCCATCTGCCCGGTGATCCGTGGAAGAAGACGCGTACGGATCTGCCCGAGCACACATGGCTGCTCGATGAAAACGCCAAAATCTGGCAGCCGAAGCGCTAACGAAAATAGGATATGAGTGGAGGAGAGTAAATGGAGAAGACAATCCGCCTCACGGTAGCACAGGCACTGGTGAAGTTCCTCAACAATCAGTACATCGAATTCGACGGCAAGCAGAACCGCATGTTTGAAGGCATCTTTGGCATCTTTGGACATGGCAATGTGGTCGGTCTTGGACAGGCACTTGAGCAGGATGCGGGGCAGCTCATCATGCGTATGGGGCGCAATGAGCAGGGCATGGCACATGCAGCGATGGGATTCGCCAAGCAGAAGCGCCGTAAGCAGATCTATGCCTGCACATCGTCGGTCGGGCCCGGCGCACTGAACATGGTGACGGCAGCAGCAACAGCAACGGCAAACTGCATCCCCGTTCTCTTCCTGCCTGGCGATACCTATGCAGATCGTCAGCCGGATCCCGTCCTGCAACAGATGGAGCAGCCTTCGAGTCTTGCGATTACAAGCAACGATGCGTTTAAGGCGGTCTGCAAATACTGGGATCGTGTGACGCGTCCCGAGATTTTGATGACGGCGTGCATCAATGCGATGCGCGTCCTCACGGATCCTGCGGAGACGGGGGCCGTCTGCATTGCACTCCCGCAGGATGTCGAAGGAGAGGCCTTTGACTATCCGCTGACCTTCTTCAAAAAGCGCGTCCATCGCATTGAGCGGCCCGCTCCTTCCCCGTATGCCATTGAGGAGGCGGTGCAGCTCATCACGCGCAAGAAAAAGCCGATCATGATCTTTGGCGGCGGCGTGCGATATTCCGAGGCGGAGGAGACATTCCGCGCGTTTGCGGAGAAGTACGGCATCCCGTTCGGCGAGACGCAGGCAGGCAAAGGAACGATTGTCTGGGATCATCCGCTGAACCTCGGGGGAATTGGCGAGACGGGAAGCCTTGGTGCGAATCTCATCGGTGCAGATGCGGATCTCGTCATCGGTGTCGGTACACGCTATACGGACTTTACGACGTCTTCTAAGTGGCTCTATCAGAATCCCGAGGTTGAATATCTCAACATCAATGTCTCTCGTTTTCATGCGTATAAGATGGATGGCGTCCAGGTTGTTGCGGACGCGCAGGAGGGGCTCAAGGCACTTGATGCCGCTCTTGAAAAGACGGGCTGGAAGGTCAGCGCGGATTATGCGGCAGCCGTGAAGGATGCGAAGGCAAAGACCGATGCAGAGGTCGACCGCATTTATCATCTCGAATATACGGGCGAGGATTTCGTGCCCGAGGTCAATGATGCGTTTGATTTCAAGAAAGCGAGCAAGGAGTTTATCGAACTCACGGGCTCGTCACTGCTTCAGACGCGTGTGCTCGGTGTGCTTGATGAGACGATCGACAAGAACGCCATCGTCGTCTGTGCGGCGGGCAGTCTCCCGGGCGACCTGCAGCGTGCATGGCGCACGAAGGAAGTCGACGGCTATCATGTTGAGTATGGTTTCTCCTGCATGGGTTACGAATTGAATGCATCGCTTGGCGTTCGCCTCGCTGCACCGAATCGTGAGGTCTATGCGCTCGTCGGTGATGCAGGCTACATGATGCTCAACTCCGAACTTGCCACAGCGATTGCGGAGGGGATCAAGGTCAACATTATCCTCTTTGACAACATGACGAACGGCTGCATCAACAACCTCGAGATTGGTCATGGACAAGGCAGCTACGGTACGGAGCTCCGCTTCCGCAACCCGAAGACCGGGCAGCTTGACGGCGGCTTCGTCCCCGTGGACTTCGCGATGAACGCGGCGTCCTTCGGTCTGAAGACCTACAAGGTAAAAACGGCGGAGGAGCTGAAGGCAGCACTTGAAGATGCGAAGAAGCAGACGGTCTCGACGCTCATTGACTGCAAGGTTCTCCCCAAGTCCATGGTACATGGATACGGTAACTGGTGGCGTGTCGGTACGGCAGAGGTCAGCACGATGGAAGAGGTCAACCGCATTCATCGCGAGCGTATGATTCCGCATCTTGACGCTGCACGTAAGTATTAAGAGAAGTGGACGGAGGAAAAATTCGTTTGGGGATTGCTCCCATTGCGTGGACCAATGACGATATGCCGGATCTCGGCAAGGAAAACACCTTTGAGCAGTGTGTCAGCGAGATGGCACTCGCCGGATTCACGGGATGTGAGGTCGGGGGAAAGTATCCGAAGGATACGACCGTGTTGAAGAAGGCTCTTGACCTGCGCGGCATGAGCATTGCCAGTGCATGGTTCAGTTCCTTCCTCTTCACGCAGCCGTATGAACAGGTAGAGAAGGACTTCATTGCACACTGCGAGTTCCTGAAGACGATGGGCGCAGAGTTCTGCAATGTTGCAGAGCAGGGCAACAGCGTGCAGGGAAAATTGGATGTCCCTGTGTTTGACGGAAAGCCCTACAATACGGAGGAGCAGTGGAAGCTGCTCGCCGAGGGACTGGATAGGCTCGGTGCAGTTGCCAAGAAGATTGGTCTTACGATGACCTATCATCATCACATGGGCACGGGGGTTCAGACAACAGAGGAAATCGATCGCCTGATGGAGATGACGGATCCGACGCTCGTGTGGCTGCTTTATGACACGGGACATCTTGTCTGTTCCGGTGAGGATCACATTGCCATTCTGAAAAAGTATCTGCCGCGTATCCGTCACATTCATCTCAAGGATGTTCGTACCGACACTCTGAAGAAGGTCAAGGCGGAAAAAATGAGCTTCCTGGATGGTGTGCGTGCCGGAATGTTCACTGTTCCCGGGGATGGCGACGTGGATTTTGCCCCTGTCTTTGACATTGTCAATGCGTCGAACTATGACGGATGGTATATTGTCGAAGCAGAGCAGGATCCTGCGAAGGCGAATCCGCTTGAGTATGCCATTAAGGCACGCAAGTACATCAAGGAAAAGGCGCATATCTGACATACGCCGGTACTGCCGGCACATCAGGGCTGCTGCAAGAGGCTTGCAGCAGCCTTCTTTTATGAACGAATGAAAGGGGAGAATGGCATGGAACTCTCCATGATCTTCATCAGTCTCATCCTGCTCATGGTCTTCGCCTACCGCGGCTACTCCATCATCTTCATCGCGCCGATCTTCGCCGTCGTCGCCGCCCTCGGCAGCGGACATTCTCTCATGCCGGTCTACAGCGAGATCTACATGACCAAGGCGGCAGAGTACATCAAGACCTACTATCCCGTTTTTCTCCTCGGTGCAGTCTTTGCAAAGATCATGGAGCAGGGCGGTCTTGCCGCCGCTGTCGCGGATAAGATCGTGAAGACGCTCGGGCAGGACAAGGCGGTTCTTGCCGTCCTTATCGGCTGCGGCGTATTGACGTATGGGGGACTCTCTGTATTTGTGGTGGCGTTCGTTATGTATCCGTTTGCGGCAATTCTCTTCCGGCAGGCGGACATTCCGAAAAAACTTCTGCCGGGACTGCTCTGGATGGGCATTTTTACCTACAGCATGGTCGCCATCCCCGGCACGCCGCAGATACAGAACATCATCCCGACTTCCTTCTTCGGCACAACCACATGGTCGGGACCGATACTCGGCATCGTCGGCGCCGTCCTCTACTTCCTCATCGCGTGGGGGTGGATCGGCTATCGGCAGCGGACGCTCAACGCCAAGGGCGAGGGCTATGGACATCATGTCCTCAACGAGCCGGAGGAATCGACGGAGGCTCTGCCCGACTGGCGTCTTTCCGCGCTCCCGCTCGTCATGGTCATCGTCCTCAACCTCGTCATCAGCAACCCGTTTCATTGGGCGTGGGCGTACGCGTGGGCGGCGGACAGCCTGGAGAGTCTGCTCCCGATGAAACTCAGTCTGATGGCGAGCGGCATTGACAAGGTACAGGCCATCTGGTCGATCAATGTCGCCCTCCTCCTCTCGACCGTCGCCGCCGCCGTCATCGGACGCAAGCGTCTGCGGCTCAAGGGGGGACTATCGAATCCTGTCAACACGGGAGCAGTCGGTTCGACCACTGCCGTCCTCAACGTCGCCTCCGGCTACGCATACGGCTGCGTCATTGCCGCGCTGCCCGCCTTTGCCATCATCAAAGAGGCACTGCTTGGATTCTCCGTCGGCGACAGCCCCCTGATGAGCGCGATCATCACCACGAACATCATGACGGGCGTCACGGGATCGTCCTCGGGCGGCATGACCATTGCCCTTGGTATGCTCGGCTCGGAATGGCTTGCGTGGGCGCAGCAGGTCGGCATCAGTTTGTCGGGGATTCTCTATATGATTCCGCAAAGCGTCGGCTCGGCGGGGACGGTGCGCATCGGTTTTTCTCTGGGGCGGCGCGAATTTTCGCGGGCGCGTTATATTTCGGGCGTATCGCTGGTGTCGGGCTGGGTGCTCGCCGTGATTACCGTGCTTTCCTTGGTATTATTCCGTTCTCCGCTGGCAAGCATGTACAACAATGATCCGGCGGTTTTAAGCATCGCCGCCACCGTCCTGCTGTTCGCCGGCTTGTTCCAACCGGCAGACTTCACCCAATGCATCGCGTCCTACGCCCTGCGCGGCTACAAAGTCACCAAGGTGCCGATGTTCATCCACGCCGCCGCCTTCTGGGGCTGCGGCCTGCTGCCGGGCTACCTGCTCGCCTACCGTTTCGATATGGGCATTTACGGCTTCTGGACGGCATTGATTGCCTCGCTCACCATCGCAGCCATCGCCTTGGTGTGGTGCTTGGAATTGTGCAGCAGGGAGATGGTCAGATCGCATAAGGTCGTCTGAAATTTCTTTCAGACGGCCTCCATTGATATTTCATTTACGGTTTATTCACTTTTAAGGAAAAAAATGTTTTCAACTTCCATTATAGAAAAACTTTCTTACTATATTTATTGCCTGATTGACCCTAGAGACGGCAATATTTTCTATGTAGGTAAAGGCTTGAACAATCGCGTTTTCCATCATGTCCAAGCCTCATTACAAGAAACAGAAAAGCCAAGTGATAAAATTGCCTTGATTAGGGAAATACATAAAAGTGGGAACCAGCCTGTGTATTACATTCTACGGCACGGCATCAAGACCAACGACGAGGCTGAACAATATGAAGCGATGGCAATAGACCTACTCTCCCTAGTCAAACCGAGCCAGCAGCCGCTGACTAATATTCAAGGGGGCAAACATTCTTCAAAAGTAGGATTGATGAGCTTGTCCGAATTAAAACGAAAATATGATGCACAAGAATTAAAAACTGATAAACCTATTGTTTTAATTACGATTAATAAAGAATACGAAAAACTGAAGAAAGACATCAGATCAGGGAATATTCCTGAAGCCGATAGGCATAAGGAAATTTACGAACGCACACGGAAATATTGGAAAATCGGAAACAGGCGCGAAAAAGCAAAATATGCAGTTGCAGTCTATCGCGGCTGGACATTAGCAGTATATGAAATCGAAAGATGGATTTCTGCCGATAATATTATTAAAGGCCGCTGGATGTTTGAAGGCAAGCCGTTGCCAAAAGAGTCCGACATTTATCAAGAAATCGTGGACAAGCTGACCTATTCTTCCCAAGAAAACTATAAAGCCCCCCAAAACCCCATTACCTATCGTAATTGTTAAATAGTAAGTTTTCAGACGACCTGAATCCACAAAATCACAAATCATCATGCAACCCATCCAATACCAAACCGACCTTACCCCTTACAACACTTTCGGCCTGAAAGCCCAAGCCCAAGCATTTGTTGCACTCAAACATGCCGACGAGTTGCGCGACATCGTCCGGCTGCCCGAGTTCGACCGAGATACTGTTTTATGGC
>ERZ773233.2114-NODE-2114-length-11198-cov-23.496186_pt1 | contig 11198 bp, 2 predicted proteins | sample MGYA00580991_ERZ773233 | MGnify/ENA primary metagenome ERZ773233 (study PRJEB29015, sample SAMEA2738178) | human oral metagenome | biome: human oral; feature: human-associated habitat; material: saliva | place: China | collected 2161 ...
GGTACCTGGTACCACTTCGCCGATAATGGTCAGTTGATCAGCTAGGTGCCTGAGCTGAATCGCTGACGCCCTGCGCCCGCGCCTCCCGGTCAGATTATCGGGAGGCGCGGGCCCATTTTGTCGGCAGGAGACGGGGTAAGTGTGACAGTCAACAGTTCCGCGTTTTTCATTGTTATTGCAGGTAATGATCGATTAGAAAGGTGGCGTTGAGCAATGTGATGGCAGTGCGGAGATATCTTCCAGCAGGTACACGCTTAGACTTCCTGGGATTATGTGTGACAGACTGCGGTGTCATCATTCGACACGGTAGCCTCACGCATGCTTGTCAATACACGGAGAAATAGTGTCCCATCGAACTCACGTAGCCCTGTCGTTTGCGCTGGTCGGTGCCCTGGCCGCTGGCGCACTAAGCGCCCCCGCCGCACTCGCGGCGGAGACGGCCGTGGCCGCCCATCAGGGCAACGTGCAGGCCTCAGCATTTGTCGGCCCGAGCCGGGATGTCCCGACGCAACATCTGCGATTGTGGCCGGGAAGTACCGCGCTCGTTCCCGGACAAGCCGTCATGTTTGAGGCGCTGTCTGACACGTCACCGGTCGATCACTCCGAACTCACATGGACATCGTCGGATACCTCGATCCTCGCCGTTGACGACAAAGGCTTCGTGACGGCCATCGGTGAGGGTGAGGCCACGATTAGTGTGAAGCGTCGCGCCGAGCCAACTGACGTCTCGGCCGTTCCCGTTCGGGTCCACGCTGTCTCCGAGGAGGCCGGAATCGAGCTGTCTGCCTCGTCGATGGTGTCCACCGTCGGCAGACCCATGTTCCTCAACGCGCTCCTGGCTCCCTCTCTGCGGGGCAGCCGCGTCGAGTGGGCGCTTAGCTCCGCATCGCTGGGTTCCATTGCTCCCGACGAGGGGGAACCTACGGCCATCTTCACTCCTTCCATGCAGGCGGGCGTCGGCACGCTGACCGCAACCGTGACGACCCCCGCGGGCGTTGTCAAGACCGTCACCGTGACAGTTGATGTCCTAGCAGACGATACGGGCGACTTTGTCATGGATGACAGCGGCGTTCTCATTGCGTACCGGGGAGTTGACGCCGAGGTAGACATCCCTGCGGGTGTGACCGCAATTGATTCGCGCGCTTTCTCCGACACAACCCTGCGTACGGTCCGTATCCCCGCAAGCGTCCGCCGCATCGACGATGAAGCGTTCTATGGAACCAGCCTGGAGGAGATCACTTTCCAGGATGATGAGGCCGCTCCCTCCGAACTCGCAGAGCTGGGCAGCCGCGTTTTCTCCAACACCAACGTCCAGACGCTCACTCTGCCGCGCTCCCTCGTCACCATCAACCGCGACGCCTTCGCTGACATGAGCAAGCTGACCTCCGTCCACCTGGGGCCGAAGGTCGCCGCGGACCAGCTCGTCGGCTCCTTCGCGAACACCCCCGAACTCACGCGTATCCAGGTCGACGCTGGCAACCCCAACTACGAGAGCCTCGACGGTGTGCTGTATACACGCGATCACACGCACCTGATCGCCTACCCGGCGGCCAAGAACGCGGGAGGGGCCTACACGGTCGCGAGTGGGACGACGGACATCGACGACCTCGCCTTCCTGGGAGCACAGGTCGAATCTGTGACGTTCCCCGACACCCTGCGTCGCGTCGGTGACCAGTCTTTCGGGGGAGCAGCCCTCACAACCCTCACGCTTCCCGACGGCTTCGAGACCATGGGGGCCTCGGCGTTCTGGCAGATGCCCGCGCTCGTCTCCGTCGACCTGGGTGGGGCCACGGGCGTGTCCACCAATGCTTTCCGCTACGATGCCGCGCTCAGCGAGGTCACCTTCCGGCACGACCTGGGTCGTCTGACCTCCATCGGTGAGGGTGCATTCGTCGGTATTTCAGCGACGACAATCACTATACCGGACACAGTGTCAACCATCGCCGAGGAAGCCTTCTCGAAGAACCCAGCCCTGACCTCGTTCCACGTCGGTGCATCCCTGAACTCCCTCGGAGACTACGCCTTGGGAGAGAACGATAACCTCGCCACCCTCAGCGTCAGCCCCGCCAACGCCTCGTTCGTTGTCGATGACGGCGCGCTCTACCACAACGACTTGTCCGTGCGGACCCTGGTCCGCTATGCGCCCGCGAGTTCCGCCAGCGAGGCGACCGTGGCCGCGGGGACGACGGCGGTCGGGGCCGGAGCCTTCGAGAATGCCACGTCGCTGCGGCGCGTCATCCTGCCCGAGGGGCTGACCACTATCAGCGACGAGGCCTTCGACGGCTGCGCGAACCTCGTCGACATGGCGATCCCGGCTTCCGTCGAGGTCGCCCGAGGGCTGACAGGCACCGGCCTGGACACCATTGAACTGGGGACGCAGGTGCGCGACCTGTCGCTTACCCCGCGAGGTGCCCGCAGCGTCCGTCACCTCATCGTGCGCGGAGGCATCGACGGCACCTTCTACAGTGAAGGAACATCGGAGGGCGGACGTCCCGAGAGCGCCTTCTTCGGAGAAGGGATGACCAGCTTCACCTTCTGGGGCGAGATTCCGCGCGTCCTGGTGCTTCCCGCTACCGCCACGCAGGTCACCCTCGCCGAGGGAATGGCCCCTGAACTCAAAGCGGACACGAGCATCTACGTGGCCTCCGCCGAGGGGACCTCCGCGTGGACTATCGCGACGGCCGCGATGGAGAGCGCGGGCTACGACGCCTCGCGCTTGTCGGTGTACGAGGCCCCGACGCTGGGCGTGTCTGGCACCGGCATCGCCGAGGCCAAGGTTGGGTACGCGCTCACGGTGTCCCCGGGGGTACCTGCGACCGTGGAGATCGCCGCAGGCGGCGGCGTGGCGACGGGGCGCGAAGCCCGCGTCGTGCGGGTCGGAGCGAACACAACCGAGACGCTCCTTCAGGACTGGACTGCCATGACGGACACGGCGGAAGGGGAAGCATCGACGCTCACCTACACGTTCACGCCGTCTCTGGCTGACAGCGGGCTGCGCGTCGACGTCCGCGACGCATCAGGTATTCAACAGTCGGTCACAGTGAGTGTGACCGTGAACCGTGTCCTGCCCCCGCTGCCCCTGCCCGATCCGAACGACGATCCTGCTCCTGCGCCGGTGGAGGACCCAGATCCCACTGGAGCCAAGCCCTCGCCGGTCATCGACGATGATCCTCAGCCTGTTCCCGCGCCGAGCCGGACGCCTGTTCCCGCGCCGAGCCGGACGCCTGCTCCCGCGCCGAGCCAGACGTCGATCCCCCAACAGCAGACGGGGGAGTGGGTCTGGGGTGCTCGTGGCTGGTGGTATCGCTACGCCGACGGCTCCTATCCGGTCGGTACAGCTGTGACTATCGGTGGTCGGGTTTACCGCTTCGATGTGGCTGGCTATATGCGCGTCGGCTGGGTTCGTGACAATGGTGCCTGGTACTACCACCTGCGTTCGGGCGTGCAGGCCAGTGGGTGGGTGAGCAGTGGTGGCTCGTGGTACTACCTGACGCCCGGTAGCGGAGCGATGTCCATCGGGTGGGTGAGCGACGGATGGGCCTGGTATCGGTTTGCCGACTCAGGTCAGTGGGTCGAGTAGTCGAGTGATCTAGCGCGAGGGCGTGGTCGACCGAGTGGTTGGCTGCGCCCTCGCGTTACTTTCATCCCATGTTCTTCAGTGTTTCACGTGTATCGAGCGGTGTTTTCTCGTGGGCTTAGTTGTGCGTATGTGCATTCTGAACAGCTGGGTGAAAAAGCCTATAACCTAACATGTCACATGTTTGACATATGCTGAGAAAATATGACAAAAAGAGCGTCTATCAAGGGGGCAACATACTAGGCTTGAGCACGGATTACGCCACATAGCAGTGGGCGTTCCCCTCCACTAGTTCTCAACCAAGCGAGGTGTACATGTCCCATCGAACATTTTCAGCGGTCGCGCTGGCAACGACCGGCGTCCTGGCCCTGACCGCGCTGAGCGTGCCTGCGGCCACCGCCGCGGGCACCGGTGTGACCGGAGCTCTCCAGCCCGCAACAGTTGAAGCACCCAGTATCGGTGTGCCGACGACGAGGCTGGACGTGTGGCCGACTGCTACCGACCTGGCACTGGGCCAGAACGTCATCTTCGACGCCTCCTACGATTCAGGAAACTTCGACCCCGGCATCATCGTCTGGAAGTCTTCGGATGAGTCGGTTCTTACCGTCGACCAGGAAGGACACGTCAGCGCGGTCGGTGTCGGTGAGGCGACGATCACTGTGACCGACAAGGATGATTCGAGCCTGACCTCCACGTCCACGGTTCAGGTCCGTGAGGTCCCCGAGGACGTGGGCATGGAGCTGTCCGTCCCCGAGGTGTCGGCCATCTTCAATCGGCAGGTCTACCTGCACGCGCTCCTCGCCCCCTCCCTCCAGGGAAGCGCAGTCACCTGGAGCATGGACCCCTCCACTCTCGGACAGTTCTATAGCCGTGACGATGCATCGTCGATCGACTTTCAGGGTGCTGAGCAGGCGGGAACCGGCACGCTAACCGCGACCGTCACGAGCGAGGCGGGGGTGACTAAGACTGTGACTGTGCCCGTGACGGTCCAGCCCGATCCTCGCGGTGACTTCATTACGGACGATGACGGCGTCCTCGTCCAGTACCAGGGAAAGAGTCAGGACGTTGAAATCCCCGAGGGTGTCACGGGCATCTCTTCCGGTGCTTTCCCGTCCCAGCTGACCAAGGTGTGGGTGCCCGCCAGTGTGCGCACCATCGACTATGAAGCCTTCAAAGGCACCAACCTGCAGGAAATTACCTTCCAGGATGACTCGGCTCACCCCTCCCAGCTCACAGCAATCTACGACGAAGCGTTCTCCAACACCCCTATCGAGACGCTGACGTTGCCTCGCTCTGTGCAGACGGTCGTCGGTGCCTTCAAGGGCATGGCGGGCCTGAAGACGCTCCACCTGGGACCCAATATCGGCCCGGGTCTCCTAGTTGGGGACTTCCAGTACACGCCGAGGTTGACGACCATCGACGTGGATCCGGACAACGCGAACTACACCAGTGACGAGGGCGTTTTGTACACGAAGGACCACTCGAGCCTCATCGCGTACCCGACGGCCAAAAACCCTGGAGGGAGCTACGCCGTCCTCGAGGGGACGACCACCATCGAACAGTCGGCTTTCGAGAACGCACAGGTTGCTACCGTGACGATGCCTTCTACGTTGCGGACGATCGGCTCGCAGGCATTTACGCATTCACACCTGACCTCGCTGACATTGCCCGACGGCTTCGAGAGTGCGGGGTATTGGGCATTCGCGTACGCGGAGAAGCTGACGAGCGTCGATATTGGAGGTGCCACGTCCCTGCCCGACGGTGCCTTCATATACGCTCGCAGCCTGGCCAGTGTGAACCTGCGTCCGGACCTCGGCAGGCTCACGATGCTCGACGGGAGTGCCCTGATGGGGACCGCCCTGACCTCTCTGACCCTGCCCGATAGTGTCACGTCCATCGGGCAGTGGTCTCTTGCGAGCAACACCTCCCTCACACAGCTGCACCTAGGAGCGGGCCTGTCATCCATTGGCTCCGGTGCTCTCAGCGGCGACACCGCCTTGGCAACCGTGACCGTGAACCCAGCTAATGCCTCGTTCTCTGAGGTAGACGGCGTCCTCTACACCAAGGACGGGGCCAGCCTGATCCTTTACCCGGCGTCCCGAGCTGGCAACGAGTACGAGGTGCCCGCCGGGACCACTGCGATTGGGTACCAAGCGTTCGACAGGGCCAGATCGCTTACCCGGGTCATCCTGCCCGATGGGCTGACGACCATCGACTACTCGGCCTTCGAGGGGTGCACCAACCTGGTAGACATGACCTTCCCCGAGTCGCTCGAAGTCGTTCGCGGCATCCAGAACACCGGCCTAGACACCGTCATCCTCGGATCGAAGGTGCGTGAACTCTTCATGCCCACGCGCGAGAACCTGGCACCTCGCCACCTCATCGTGCGCGGCGGCGTGAATGGCAAATACTACACCGACGGAGAACCCTCCAACGGCCGTATCGAGAGCGCTTTCTTCGGCGAAGGTATGACGAAGGTGGACGTGCGCAGCAAGGGCCCCAAGGTCATCGTCCTGCCCTCGACCATCACTTCCTTCCAGCTCGACCCCTTCTCCTCGCCTGGCTATAAGACCGACGCGCAGGTCTACGTGGCAGCGGCCGAAGGATCTCCCGCATGGGAGGTCGCCAAGGCCGAACTCGTCAAGGAAGGTATCGACCTGTCCCACCTGCACGTCTACACTCCCGCCCAGCTCACGCTGAAGGGTCTCGACGCTACCAATGACGAGGCCGGGGGCGCGCTCGCATGGAAGGACGCGTCGGTGAGTGTTACCGCCACCGTGAACGGTGGCGTGCCCGAGGGCCGAGAGCTGCGCGTCACCCAGGTCGGCGCGGACGGGACTGAGACCCTCGTCCAGGACTGGACGGCAATGAACGCGGGTGACGGGGACGCCTCGACCCTGGCATTCTCGTGGACGCCCACCGAGGGCGCGCCGTCCTTGCGCGTTCAGACGCGCGACATCACGCACGTGAGCGTCGAGCAGACGACGGAAGCTCAACTCTCGCCCGCGCGCGTGACGGGAGAATGGAGCCGCACGCTCTTCGGCTGGCGCTACGTCTATCCGAACGGCACGTATGTCAAGAGCCAAACCATCATGATCGACGGCAAGATCTACCGATTCGGCTCGGATGGCTTCATGCGCACGGGGTGGATCTACGACGAGGGCGCATGGCGCTACCACGACTCCTCCGGTGCCATGCAGACCGGCTGGGTGAATGTCGAGGGAGGTTGGTACTACCTGACGCCGGGAAGCGGCGCGATGGCCAAGGGCTGGCTCAAGGACGGTGGAACCTGGTACCACCTGAGCGTCAACACCGGACGCATGACCACAGGCTGGCTGCGCGGTGACGACGGGTGGTACTACCTGCGCCCCAGCGGTGCGATGGCCACCGGCTGGATCCAGATCGGGTGGACCTGGTACCAGTTCTCCGACAGTGGCAAGTGGATTCACTAGGATCCGGCGCATAATCCCAGCGTTTTCACAGGACGCTCCGGCTGTCTCCACAGACTCGGCACCTACAGTAGGTGTCATCGCATGGGAATACGGCACGGGCCACACGGGTCCGGGATATGCCGACGAGCTACGTTTGAGGAGTCATTTGGGAGAACTCGCACTGTGTTGATGGGATGTGCCGAGGGGCCGACCGAAAGGTCGGCCCCTCGGCGTATCTGCGCGCGTTCGTGGGGCGCTTGGTGTGGGAGGACGACAGGAGCGTGACAAGCCGCGTCTCGGTTGCCGACAACGCATACTGCGCACGTGGGAAAAGCTCCCCATAATTGTGGAGGCGCTCTTAGTGCCAAGCTTGTCAAACACAGTCGTTAACGAAGTGAGACTCAGATGACCCACCGCAGAACGTCGGCACTCGCCCTGGTGGTCGCCGGCACCCTTGGCGTGACAACACTCGCCGTTCCGGCTGCGTTCGCAGCTGACGGGGGAGCGCATCCCCGCTCCGGCCCCACCCCTCCCAGCTCGGGGCAGCCCGCGAACCCCGCCCCAGCCTCGTCGAGTGACGAGCCAACCACGATCATCATCCAGCTCGAGGCCGGGGCTGAACGCGCGCAGACACGGGAGCGGATCGCCGCCTCCGTCGCCGAAGCCGTCCCCTCCGCGAGCGTCACGACGCTGCGTGAATACACCCACGCGCTCCAGGGCTTCGCGATCGAGGCACCCGCGGCCGCGCTCGCCGCTATCCAACGCACGGAGGGCGTCAAGACCGCCGCCGTTGCGCGCAGCGTCACGCCCATGGCCGAGAACGATGCTGCCCCCGCAGGTGCGCCCGTCCTGAAGAACGCGTCCGCGCTCGAAATGACCCGCGCCAACCAGGCCGCCCAGAAAGGCGACCACCAGGTCATCGAAGTCATCGACTCCGGCCTCGACACGAGCCACCCCGCCTTCTCCGGTGCCCTCGATGCCGCCTCCCTGCGCATGACGCGGGCGGACGTCGCCGCACTCGCGCCGAGCCTGCCCCACGCCACAGGGGGCACGTGGGTCAGCGACAAAATCCCCTTCGTCTACGACTACGCCGACAACGATGCCGACGTCGTCCCCGCTTCCGAAAAAGACCTGAACCACGGCACGCACGTCACCGCCATCGCAGCCGCTAACGGTGGCGAGGTACGCGGCAGCGCCCCGAACGCGCAGATCGTCGTTGCCAAGGTCATCCAGGATGCTGACGGCGTCATGTCCGATGCCGCCATGCTCGCCGCCCTCGACGATGCCCTGGTCATCAAGCCCGACGTCATCAACATCTCGCTGGGCGACGACTCCGGCATGAGCAGCGAAGCCGGCTCGATCTTCGCCGACGTCTACAAGGCGCTCGCGCACGCCGGCATCACCGTCAACGCCGCGTCCGGCAACGCCTTCTCCACCGCGTACGGTAACAACTCCGGGCAGAACAAGCCCTTTGCGTCCGACCCCGACACGGGCACTCTTGGCGAGCCGGCCTCCTATCGATCCACCCTGGCGGTCGCCTCGGTCGATGCGCAGGACACCTCGCCCTACGTCCTGCTCGGCGACCGTAAGATCCCCTACGGGATCGCCATCGACGGCAAGGGCGACCCGGTGCCCAGCCTGCGCGACATCCCCGAAAAGACCTACCGGATCGTGTATGAGCACTCCGGAGGCAGTGATGAGGTGCAACGCTACTGGAGCACAAACCGCTACGACCTGTCGGACGCCATCGTCCTTGAGGACAAGGGTGGCATGGATACCCGTCTCGACATCCCGATGACCGACGACCTCAAGGCCAGCTACCTGACGCAGGCCACTCCGCCGCCCGCCGCCCTCATCATCGCCGACACCGATGACGCGGGCGCGCCGTACCAGGCCATTCTGGAGTCCACCCGCGAGATGCCGACGGTGACCATCACGAAGAAGGACAGCGACGCGATCCATGACGCGATACGCGACGCCCAGGGAGAAGACGTCTACCTGACTGTCACGCACTCCGGCATCGTCCTGTCCTCGAGCAACCCGACCGCCTCCGAATTCTCCGCGTGGGGCGTCACCCCCGACCTGCGCCTCAAGCCCGAGGTCGCGGCCCCCGGCGGCAACATCACCTCGGCGATCTTGAACGGCGAGTACGCGAGTTTGTCGGGCACCTCCATGGCCTCCCCGCACGTCGCGGGCATCAGCGCCCTCGTGCGCGAGCGCATCGCCTCCGACCCGCTCTTGAGCGGCATGGACGCTGCGCAGAAGAATGTGGTCGTCACGAACTTCCTCATGGGGACCGCCCACCCGCTCATCGACGTTGAGCTGGGTGACGGCACCTTCTACTCCCCGCGCAAGGTCGGCGCAGGACAGGTTGACGCGGTCGCCGCCACGACCTCGTCCGTGTACCCGACCGTGATCGGGGCCTCCGACCCCTCGCGACCCAAGGCTGACCTGGGCGACGGCACGAAGGGCTGGACCTTCCAGGTGCAGCTGACGAACCTCGCGCCCGAGGCGCGCACCTACACGCTCGGCGGACAGGCCTTGTCCGAGGTCGTCGAAGAAGGCGTGTTCCTGGAACACTCGCAGAACTGGGCGGGGCAGGGTATTTCCCTGACCTTCTCCTCCGACTCCGTGACCGTTCCCGCGTCCTCCAGCGCCACCGTCACCGTCACCGTGACCCCCGAAGCCGAGTTCGCCTCGTACGCCGCCGAAAAAGCCCCCAAGGGGACCTTCATCGACGGCGCTGTCACCTTCACGAGCACCGACGGGGCACCCGACCTGACCGTTCCCTACGTAGGCTTCTACGGCTCATGGGGCGCGCCCGCGATCTTTGACGAGAAGTGGTCCGACGAGGACACACATCCCGCGCACGTCTACCGCTCCGCGCTGATGGACACCGAGACCGAAATCCCGCTGGGCGGCCTGAACCCGCTGGCTGACAAGCAGGACTACAACGCGGTCGTCACGGTCGATCCGACCCGGCTCATCGCCTCGCGGTCGCAGGCCCCCGGAGCCCCCAACACCATCGCCCCACGCACGGGCATGCTGCGCGCCGTCCCACAGATGAGCGCCACCTACACGAACGAGGCCGGGGACACCGTCCGCTCGTACACGCTGAGCCGGGTGCGCAAGTCCCTCTACGACCTGGAAACCGGGTACACGAAGCCGGGCGAGTTCACCGGCGACGATCCCATCTTCGACGGGCTGGACGAGGCCGGGAAGGAACTGCCGGACGGACGCTACAGGCTAACCCTCGAGGCAGCCACGGATGGACCTTCGTCCACCACTCAGCAGATGAGCTACGACTTCACCCTCGACACCCGAGCGCCCGTCATCTCTTCTGCGGCGGTCGCGGGCGAGGGCGAGGCACGCACACTCTCCTTCGACGTTGCCGACTCCTCGCCGCTGGCCGGCATCGAGCTGCGTGCCGATGCGGAGGGCACCTGGTACTACCGCCAGCTCCTCGAAGGCGACGGTGAGGTGCAGGCCGACGGAACACACCGCTACCACGTCGAGGTTCCGGTCGCGGACCTGAATCGCGCGTGGGCCGAGAAGGGTAACGAGGGCGAGGCCCCCGTGTCCTCATACCTGGTCGGGTGGGACTGGGGACTGAACCCGGCCCAGCAGGCCGTACACCTGGATGGCTCGGCGGCACCGGATCCGGCACCGAATCCGGATCCGGCTCCTAACCCGGATCCGGCTCCCGTGGAGGGTGAGTGGGTGAGTGACGCGCGTGGTTGGTGGTATCGCCGGGCCGATGGGTCTTTCCCGAAGGGCACCGTGCTCGTGATTGGCGGATCCGTCTATCGCTTCGATGAGTCTGGTTACATGCGCACTGGCTGGGTCGAGGATCAGGGGTTGTGGTTCTACCACCAGGCGTGGGGCGCTCAGGCTGTGGGGTGGGTGAAGCAAGGTGCGTCGTGGTTCTACCTTGATGAGACCACTGGAGTAATGGTCACCGGCTGGTTGCATCTTGGCTCGTCGTGGTTCTACATGAGTTCCGAAGGTGTTATGACGACTGGTTGGGTCAGGGTTGGCGGGTCGTGGTTTTTCCTTAACCCCGACAGTGGTGCGATGGCCACGGGGTGGATGATGATCCGCGGCACCTGGTACTACCTGAACCCGGCCGACGGTGCGATGGTCACCGGCTGGCTGCAGATCGGCGACTCCTGGTACTACCTGCAGCCTTC
>ERZ773233.2122-NODE-2122-length-11171-cov-26.106333_pt1 | contig 11171 bp, 9 predicted proteins | sample MGYA00580991_ERZ773233 | MGnify/ENA primary metagenome ERZ773233 (study PRJEB29015, sample SAMEA2738178) | human oral metagenome | biome: human oral; feature: human-associated habitat; material: saliva | place: China | collected 2161 ...
AGCTGACCGAGCTGACCGAGTACTTCAAGGACACGACCTTCCGCGTGTTCCAGGCTCCCTACGTGGGTGCTGTCGTCATGCCCGGCGGTGGCTCGCAGCCTCGCCGCACTTTCGACAAGTGGCAGGAATGGGCCAAGGCACGCGGCGCGAAGGGTCTGGCTTACGTCACCATCGCCGAGGACGGTACGCTGGGCGGCCCCGTCGCCAAGAACATCACCGAGGCTGAGCGTGAGGGCCTGGCTGCCGCCACCGGTGCCAAGCCCGGCGACTGCATCTTCTTCGCTGCCGGCAAGCCGACCCCGTCGCGCGAGCTGCTCGGCGCTGCCCGCCTGGAGATCGGCAAGCGCTGCGACCTCATCGACCCCGATGCCTGGGCCTTCACCTGGGTTGTGGACGCGCCGCTCTTCAAGCCCACCGGCGATGCTGAGGCCGAGGGTGACGTCGCGCTGGGCCACAGCGCCTGGACGGCCGTCCACCATGCGTTCACCTCGCCCAAGCCCGAGTGGATCGACTCCTTTGACAAGGATCCGGGCAATGCGTTGGCCTACGCCTACGACATCGTCTGCAACGGCAACGAGATCGGTGGCGGTTCGATTCGTATTCACCGCCGCGACATCCAGAACCGCGTGTTCAACGTGATGGGTATCGGCGAGGAGGAAGCCCAGACGCAATTCGGCTTCCTGCTCGATGCCTTCAAGTTCGGTGCCCCGCCGCACGGCGGCGTCGCGTTCGGTTGGGACCGCATTGTCTCGCTGCTGACGAAGTCCGAGTCGATTCGCGATGTCATCGCATTCCCGAAGTCCGGCGGCGGTTTCGACCCGCTGACCGAGGCCCCGGCTCCGATTACGCCTGCGCAGCGTAAGGAAGCCGGCGTTGACGCGAAGCCGAAGAAGCGCGGTGAAGAGGTCGCAGACGAGGGGAAGAAGTGATCTAGCTCTCGCGCGTTCTGTCCACGAAACCTCCATCTGGCCCCGGCCGATGGGGGTTTCGTGCACAATAGAGACATGTCGTACGTTGAGTTGCATCCGGAAAATCCTCAAGCACGTCTGGTTAACACGGTCGTTGACCTGCTGGAGCGCGGCGGTACGATTGCGCTGCCCACGGACTCCGGCTACGCGATCGCGACCAAGATTGGCAACAAGTCGGGCATGGACACCATTCGCGCGGTTCGTAAGCTCGATGATAAGCACAACTTCTCGCTGCTGTGCCACTCGTTCGCGCAGCTCGGTGAGCTAGTTATCGTCGATAATCATGAGTTCCGCACGATGAAGGCGCTGACCCCCGGACCTTACACGTTCATCCTGCGTGGCACCAAGGAAGTTCCGCGCATCATGCTGAACAAGAAGAAGCACACGGTCGGCGTGCGCATCCCGGACCATGTCATCACCCAGGCGATTGTCGAGGCCCTCGGTGAGCCGCTAGCTTGTTCGACGCTCATCATGCCGGGTGAGAAGGAGCCTCTGACGGACGGCTTTGACGTGGACGAGCGCATCGGGCATCAGGTTGATCTGGTGGTCGTGGGTCCTGTCGGCGTAGCCGAGCCGACGACGGTCATCGACTTTGCGGGAGGCGACGCTGTCGTCGCGCGCGTCGGCGCGGGCGATATTTCGCTTTTCGACTGACCGATGGCCTTCGAGGAGGAGTTCTTTTCTGAGACGGGGTTTTGTCGGCTCGAGATCGATCCTGAGGACTGGGAAGACCATGGGTGCGCCGATGGCCCGCGCGTCGGTCGTCGGCTCGTCCTCGATGGGGTTAACGCCGTTCGCGTGACGTTTCGGTGCGATGCGCCTGAGAATGCTCAGTGCTTCGTTATCGTCAATACCGTGACGGATCGCAACCGCGATCACCTTGACGCTTTTCGTCTGGAAAGCGTGCCCGGATCTCGCGTGCACGTGCTCGCGTGTGCGCTGCCGGCGGATGCGATCCTCAGCTATCAGTTCGCGATTGTGGACTCAGGTGGCATCGATCCGCGCACGAGCATGGATAGGGGTGATTGGCTGCGATTAAGTCAGGCTGCTCACCCCGATTGCTCTAACGTCCGCAGTCTCATCAACGGGCGAGGAAACGTTGCCTCACTGTTTGTGGGACCCGATGCGAGCGTCGTGTGGCCATCGGAGAGCCTCCGCTCTCTGCAGATGCGTGCTGCCCGTGAGGAAGACATCGGTGTTCGCATCAGTACACGTCGTGAGCGTGAGCGACCCCGTTCCATCGTGGTCCACGACGGCGAGTGCCCCGCACGCAGAACCCTCATTCTCTTCGACGGGGAGATGTGGCGAGCCAATGGCGTTGGCTGGCTGACCTGGCGCTACCCTGGTCTTCGCGTCGTGACGATCGATGCTGGTGATCTGCGCGCTCGCCAGGAGGAGTTAACCGAGGCGGGCCGTGTTGAGGAGCTCGTGAGAGACATTTGTGCCGAGGTTGGGGCTGGTCCTGTTGCTCTGGCCGGTCAGTCCTTCGGTGGGCTTGCAGTGCTCGAGGCTGCCTGTCTGGGTTCGTTGCCCGTTGAGTGTTTCCTCGCACAGTCCCCCTCTCTATGGTGGGGTGGAGAGGAACGAGGCCGGGGCGAGGGGACGCTGATAAAAGAACTAATGAGGGGACAGAGGTGTCTTGGTCAAGGCTTGACAGTGTTGTGTCAGGTGGGTGAGCGCGAGCGGGCGATGCTACCTGTAACTCGGCATTGTACTGCTCTGTTAGAGGGGGCGGGATCGTTTGTCAGTTTCGAGTCCTATCCCGGTGGCCATGACGTTGCGTGGTGGCGCGAAGGGCTCGTGCGAATGCTCGACAGATGGTGTGCGTGAGCCTATCCACCATTGCATGCGAAGAGAGCGCCCTTTGCACCGCTAGGTTAGGCTTGCCTATGCATCTATCGTGATCTATTCGAATGGAGGAACACGTGCATATCTCGACACGAGTTCGCGCTTTCGCGGCTCTCGCTCTTGCATCCCTGACCCTGGGAGCCTGCTCCTCCACGCAGCCCGCCCCGGCCTCGTCCTCTGGAGCGAACGGGACCAGCGAGACCCGCGTCGTTACCGATGCCTCCGGACAGGAGGTCACTGTGCCCTCGCATCCGACCCGCGTCGTGACGCTTTCCGAACCGACCACCGACAACGCGCTCGCCCTGGGAGTGACGCCCATTGGTGTCGTATCGGGCCGCGGCCAGCAGACGGTCCCCAACTACCTCCTTGATCGCGCCGGAGACATCCCGATTCTGGGGTCCATCGGCACCCCCAACCTGGAGGCCATTGGTGCCGCCCACCCGGACCTGATCCTCGTTGACGGCACGTCCGTGAAGAACAACGACACCGAGACTCTGACGGCCCTCGGCCAGATAGCTCCCGTCTTCTTCACCACGCAGTCGGGCGGCGACTGGCGCGAGACTTTCGCCCTCACCGCGGATGCGCTCGGCGTGCCCGAACAGGCTGACGTCAAACTCGCGGAGTTCGACCAGCATGTCGCAGATGTGAGCGCCCGCCTGAAGGATGCTGGCTACCTCGACCAGACATACTCGGTTGTGCGCTGGCAGGGCGATAGTGCAGGCCTGATTCTCAAGGAGCTGCCCGCCGGACAAGCCCTGACCGCTCTAGGCATGAAGCGCCCCGCCAATCAGGACCGTGATGGAGAGGGACACTCCGAGCCCGTCTCCCTCGAAAACATCGACCAAATCGACGCGGACTGGATCTTCTTCGGCACGCTCGGCAAGTCCTCGGTGAACAACCCGTCGGCAGGCGGAGCCACCGGTGTCGAGGCGTCTGCCGCCGCACTCGAGGAGGCGAAGAATACTGTTGGTTTCGATTCTCTCGGAGCTGTCCAGGCAAACCACGTCATTCCCGTCGATGGATCCCTGTGGACCTCGACCGGCGGATACCTGCTGATGGACGGTATCGTCTCGTCCATCGAAGCTCAGTTTGTCCCGGCGTCCTGAGCGTGGGACACGCGGTCAGGTGCGCACTGTGCGAATGAGCGCCCACCGACTTACCAGCGTCGCTATTGCCTGTGCAGTGGCGGCGCTGGTGCTTGGTGTCGTCGTGATGGCCTCGCTCGCCCTGGGATCCCGGCAGATCGCCCCGAATATTGTCTGGGAGTCCCTTGTCCACGGCGGAACCTCCCAGGACGCGCGGGTGGTGCTATCCCTTCGTGTACCCCGGACCATCGCGGCGCTCATCATCGGGGGCGCGCTCGGGTTGGCCGGATCAATCATGCAAGCGATGACGCGCAATCCGCTCGCTGATCCTGGCATCCTCGGCGTCAACGCAGGGGCTGCCTTCGCGGTCGTGTCGGCGACCGCAGTCATGGGCGTGTCGACGCGCGCCGTTACGCTCAGCGCTGCGTTGATAGGAGCCGGAGTAGCCTCCGCCCTCGTCTTTGCACTGTCTGGCCGGGGCGCGCGCGCCTCGCGTGCACGCCTGGCACTGGCGGGTATCGCCGTGTCAGCCGCACTGGCATCGCTGACGTCGGCCATCCTGACGGCCAACCAGTTTGCTTTCAACGAGTTCCGCTATTGGGCGTCCGGCTCCTTCGAGGGGATCGGAGTTGATTCGCTCGTCTTGGCGAGCGTTGTCATCGGCGGCGGGATGGTGCTCGGCGCGCTTCTGACGTCCGCTCTTGGCATTCTGACGCTCGGAGACGAGGTCGCCGTCGGTCTCGGCGTTCGGGTGCGGCTTGTTCGAGGACTCGCAACCCTGGCAGTCACAGCCCTCGCGGGAGGAGCGACCGCACTCGGGGGTCCCCTCACGTTTGTTGGTCTCGCCGTGCCGCTCCTCGTCCGGCGCGTGGTTGGCGCGCGTCATGGCTTGATCGCTCTCTGGTCCATCATCGTGGGGGCTGCATGGGTGTGCGTCGCAGATGTTGCCTCGCGCCTCGTGCTGGCTCCTCAGGAGGTGCCTGTCGGTGTCATCGTCGCGCTCATTGGGGCACCTTTCTTTATCGCAACTGCGCGTGGACGGGGGATGTCGTGAACAGCGGGCGTTACGTGGTACTAGCATTGCCGTGGGTCTCGCTACGCATTCATCGGCGTAGTGCCACGGTCGTCGTTGCTGGACTACTCCTTGCCGTGTGCCTGTCCGTTTACTCGCTGACGTTGGGGGATTATGGTCTCAGTGCCGCAGAGTCTTTCCGTCGACTGATGGGCGACAGCGGGCCTCGAGACGATTTCTTGGGCGTGTACTTCGTGCAGTCTGTTCGTTTTCCGCGTGTGTGTGCGGCGCTGGGAGTCGGATGTGCGCTCGGCCTGTCGGGTGCCATCTTCCAGACGATCTCTGGCAACCCGCTGGGTAGTCCCGACATCGTCGGCTTGTCGACTGGCTCGGCGACGGGCGCTCTTCTTGCGATCATTGTGTGTGGGTCCAGTCCTGCGACGACGGGCGTCGGAGCGCTCGTGGGCGGTCTCGTGTCGGGGGCGCTCATTCTTGCCTGCGCGGGTGGCGTCCGCGTGACAGGAATTCGGGTCGTCTTGGTCGGCATCGGTTTCTCCGCCGCTCTCCGCGCTATCAATTCACTGCTGATCGTCAAGGCTCCCCTGGAAGCGGCGCAGCGCGCGCAGTTATGGAGTGCAGGATCGTTCTCCGGTGTGACGATGGTGCGCATTGTTCCGTTCATTCTCGTTCTTGCGGTGACCGTGCTGGTTCTTGCGTGGCTCGCACGTCCGCTCGCTGTGCTTGCGATGGGGGATGATGTGGCGATGGCCTTGGGGGTGCGGGTACGCGAGGTGCGGATCGCGGTGATCGCTGCGGCGATGGTGTTGGTTTCCATGGCAACCGCTGTTGCAGGCCCGGTGGCCTTTGTGGCTTTGGCGGCACCCCACGTTGCTTGTCGCGTGTGTGGTCATGGGGGAGTGGGGCTTGCATCGTCTGCCGTCGTGGGAGCGCTTCTTGTGCTCGCCTCCGACGTGGTTGCGCAACGGCTCCTGGCGCCCCATGAAATGCCGGTGGGCGTCGTGACTGGCGTCGTGGGTGGCATCTATCTGCTCGTGTTACTCGTTCGTGAGGTGAGGTAACGTCATGACTGATCGGCACAGTGAAGGTGGGCTTCGTGCCCATTCGATCACCGTTGGCTACGGGAAGGACTCTCCGATTCTGGAGGGGCTTTCACTGGATGTTCTGCAGGGCGAACTGACGGTCATCGTCGGCCCGAATGCATGTGGCAAGTCGACGCTGTTGCGGGCACTCGCCCGCGTGCTCAGCGTGCGCTGCGGCGTCGTTGAGTTGGATGGGCAGGTCCTGAATGAGCTGAATCAGAAGGCCCTTGCGCGCCGCCTTGGTCTCCTCGCGCAATCCTCTGTTGCACCGGGCGACATGTTGGTGGAGGACCTGGTTGCGCGCGGCCGCTATCCGCATCAATCTCTCGCACATCAGTGGAGCACGGAGGATGACGAGGCCGTGGCGCGTGCAATGCGTGACGCCGGAGTAAGCGCATTTTGCTCCAGACGTGTCGGCGAACTCTCTGGTGGGCAGCGTCAGAGGGTCTGGATCGCGATGGCTCTGGCGCAGTCGACGGATATCCTGCTCTTGGATGAGCCGACGACCTATTTGGATCTGAATCATCAACTGGAGGTTCTGCGTTTAGCGGACCGCCTACGTGAGGGGGGTCGGACAGTTGTCGCGGTATTGCACGATCTTCACCTTGCTTTCCGCTACGCGACGCATCTCGTGTGTATGAAAGATGGGCGGATCGTTGCTCAGGGAGTGCCGCGAGACATTGTGACGCCCTCTCTAATCTCTGACGTGTTCGAGGTTGAATGCGTTGTCATCGAGGATCCTGAGTCGGGGGCACCGCTGGTCATTCCACGTCGTTAGCGGGGGGTAGAAACGAGATTCATAGTCTCAAATGTTGACCGCAAGGTCACTTTAGATGACAGTTATTCGATAATTTAGCTCACAATTTTTTCCAATTACATATAATTTTCCTTGTAAAACCAGGTTTTGGTGCACTGGTCCATGAATTTGCTTGTTGTTCGCAATTGCGTGTTGGGGATGAACTAATAGGATGGAGCGTATGGCTCGTAGTTACTCGGACACTGACATGTTGGTCTGTTCATAATTGAGCGAACTTACTAAAATTATCCATGAGGGAAGGAAGGTGGCACGCATGGCGCCACGGTCGTTCACGCGAAGCGAGGGGCTGCGTCTGTCCCTGCTTGCGTTGGCCGCGTCGGCGTCCATTGTTGGTGGCGTGTTTGTCACTGCACCTCCTGCTTTTGGTGACGATGCCCTCCCGGATGCTTCAGCCGCCTGTCTCGTTGCGCAGGGTCCGGAGTCGATGGCTTCTCTTTCCTCGATTGTGCATGCGGGCGAATCGGTTCATGTTGAGGGTTCTGGCTGGGGTCCAGGTACTGAGCAGATGCGCGGATTCGTTATCATCACCCTCGATGATGGTGAGACGAAGCGCCCCGATGGAATGGAATTGCCCAGCTGGGTTCCCGATGCTGTTCGTCGTGATCGCACCGCCTGGGCTGTCGCCGACGTGGCGTCCGATGGAACCTTCTCAACGGATATTCCCCTCCCGTCGTCCTGGGAAGTTGGGTCAGCCCATACGGTTTACATCGGCGATGCTGTCACCGGAACGTATGTCGAAGCTAAGGTGCGTGTCGTTGACACTGCTGTTGATGTTCGGACATGCTCCATGAACGCTGATAGTCCTGACCCCTCCGATCCTGGCTACGCCGTCGTGGTGCCAGATATGCCGGGGGAGGAGACTCCCTCTGCTCCCGCAGACAGTGATCCCGGTGAATCTGCCTCGACGGTGGCACGGCCCGCCATTCCTGCTGACGAACCAAAAGTACTTACCTCTGAGGTAAGAGGTGACCAGGCTTCCGACGCTCAGGTCTCGACTTCGTCATCGACGGATGCCTCTGCGCCCTCTGCCTCAGCAAGTGCTGGGTCGTCACGTCCCGGGAGTGCTTTGTCGCGGGGATATGTGAACGGTGGCCCGTCCCAGCCGGGAGATCCCACCCCCGATCCGTCCTCGTCTACTGAACAACAGAGCGTGTCCGCTTCTGAGATTGGACCCAGGTCTCGCTCGGAACAGCAGGCCACGGAGCAAGCTGCCCGCGAGCAAGAGGGCCGCCTCAACGGATGGATCCTTGCAGGTGGTGGGGCGCTTGCGTTGCTCGGTGCCGTCGCGACGGTCAGCATTGTGCGCAAGTCGCATGGATCATTCCACTAGATCGAGCGAGCAGCGCACGATGCCAATGTGATCACCACTGACCGCATGGTGCGTGTTCGCTCTTCACATGAAGCCGATGTAGCTGTTACTCTGGTTATCAGGCAATATCTTCTGAGTATTTAAGTCCCAAAGGAGAACCGTTATGCAGCACGGACGGGTTACTTCCGCCCTCGCAGCGCGGGTGCTCGCTGGCCGCAGTCGGGTAATGAGTGTGCTCATGGCCCTATGCCTCTTCGCCGCAGGTGCACTCGCCATTCCCGGTTTCGCTGCGCGTGCCGATAACAACGATGGTCCCCTCCCTATCCCGAACACCACGTTCGTTATCAACCTCGAGAATGCCTCCGAGTTTGAAGCGGAATACGGTAAGACAGGCTACTGGGGCGTCATCTTGGATAACGGTCGCGTGACGCCGACCGCGCCTCTTACCTTCGAGCGCTCCGGTGAAACAGTTACGGTGACCGCTGATGACCTATGGAAGGTAAATGCGCTCGACAACTACAGAATGGTCGTTCCGGTTCCTAATGGCGCCAACAACGGTGAACATGTGACCTGGGAACCCGGTAGTTCCCACTGGGTCACCGTCGTGATCTACCAGGACGACAAGACCCTGGCGAAGACATTCAACTACTCGGTGAAGGTCTTCGAGCCGTCCGGCCCGTCGGCGACGGCCGAGCCAACTGCAGACCCCACCGGCGAGCCTGCGCCTCAGCCCACGGGCGATCCCGCCCCGGAACCGTCCGGCGATCCTGCGCCTCAGCCCACGGGTAACCCCGCCCCGGAGCCGTCCGGCGAGCCTGCGCCTGCGCCTCAGCCCACGGTTGCCCCTGCGCCGGGACCGTCCGTGAGTCCCGCGCCCGCGCCTCAGCCTGATGATCCGCAGTTGCCGGTTGTCCAGCCGACCGCAACTTCTTCCGCGTCGCCTTCGGCAACGCCTTCCGCTTCGGCCTCTCCTGCAGCGAACGCGACGCAGCCATCCGATACCCCGGTGTCCCCCGTATCGGATGTGTCTGAGCTGACTGATGCAAATAAGGGTGGCGTGAGCGCGGCTTTCACTGGTGGACAGCTGACGATCAATGTTCCCTCCGACAAGGCTGGCGCTGGCGAGTGGGTGAGCGCCAACATCATGCAGACGGGTGAGGCGCGCTGGCTTCAGGTTGAAGACGGTAACAAGGTGACGATGGACGTGGCCGGCCTGCCCATGGGCGAATACAAGGTCGTCGTGGCGAACCGCTCGCACCAGCTGGTCGGCTGGGCCGACTTTAAGGTCGCGTCGACCGTTGGGGCTGCCGGCGCGGGAGCGTCGGTGGATGCATCCGGTTCTGTGAAGTTGCATGCGGAGGTCCTGTCCTCCTCGAATGCCGCCGATGAGTCCGAGGGCTTGAACGGTTACCTGCTCGGTGCCGGTGCGTGCATGCTGATCCTTGGGGGCCTCGTCGTCCTCCAGGTCCTGTCCGGTCCGAAGATCGGATCTTCCTCGCAGGGAGTCACCCTGACGTAGGCTAGGTTTCATGGATCTGTTTGATTCTGAAGCATTCGACGAGTTGGGCGTGCCCGCGTTTTCCGCGGACGCGCCCCTCGCCGTTCGTATGAGACCTTCTCGGCTGGAGGAGGTTGTCGGCCAATCGCACCTGCTCGGTGAGGGGGCTCCGCTGCGTCGCCTCCTGTCGCCCGGCTCTCGAGATGGTGTGTCGGTATCGTCCGTGGTTCTGTGGGGTCCACCGGGAACGGGTAAGACGACGCTCGCGTATTTGATCGCCAGGGCGTCGGGTCGACGCTTTGTTGAGTTATCCGCCGTCTCATCGGGCGTGGGCGACGTGCGTCGGGTCGTGGACAGTGCGCGCCGGACATTGGCGAGCAGTGGCGAGGAAACAATCCTCTTTGTGGATGAGGTGCACCGCTTCTCCAAGTCGCAGCAGGATTCGCTTCTTCCAGCGGTGGAGAACCGATGGGTAGTGCTGGTCGCGGCGACAACGGAAAACCCGTCCTTCTCTGTGATTGCTCCGCTGCTGTCTCGCTCGCTCCTTTTGACGCTGCGTCCGCTTGAGCCTGAGGCGCTTGAAGGTCTCGTTCGCCGGGCGCTGTCCGATGAACGTGGGCTTGCGGGCCGCTTCGCGATGACAGACGAGGCCGTGGCTGGGTTGGTTCGCTTGGCTGGCTCGGACGCCCGCAAGTCTCTGACGCTGCTGGAGGCGGCGGCTGGGGTGGCCAGCGATGATGGGTCCGGTGAGATCACGGTTGCCAGTGTCGAGGCTGCTGCTAACCAGGCGCTCGTACGCTGGGGGCGTGACCAGCACTACGATGTCACGAGTGCTTTTATCAAGTCGATGCGCGGATCGGACGTCGATGCGGCGCTGCACTACTTAGCGCGGATGATTGAGGCGGGGGAGGATCCGCGTTTCATCGCGCGACGTATTGTGATCGCCGCTTCTGAAGAGATTGGTATGGCTGCGCCCGAGGTGCTGTCCACGTGTGTGGCCGTCGCGCAGGGCGTTGCTCTTATTGGAATGCCCGAGGCCCGCCTGCTTCTCGCGCAGGCTGTTGTTGCGGTGGCGACGGCACCCAAGTCGAACGCCACGTACCTGGCCATTGATCGGGCGTTGGCAGATGTTCGGAAGGGAGGCGGGGGAGCGGTGCCCGAGCATCTGCGTGACGCTCACTACGCGGGGGCAAAGACGCTGGGGCACGGTAAGGGTTACCTCTACGCTCACGACCATCCGCATCATGTAGCTGCTCAGCAATATCTTCCTGACGACCTTGAAGGTACCCGCTACTACGAGCCAACAGAGAATGGACATGAGGCGATCCTCACGAAGAGGCTTGCTGCCATTCGTAGTCTGTTGAAAAGACGCTAGGATAGAACAGTTGTCCGCACGAGCGGGCACCTGGGGCCTTAGCCGACGAACCGCTTCCGGTTCTGGAGTTGGCCCCATGTTGGGGATCCACCCTGACATGACACGAGAAACAGGAAGAAGATTTCATGGCAACGAATCGTTCCCGCAAGCAGGTGCGCG
>ERZ773233.2123-NODE-2123-length-11171-cov-4.362900_pt1 | contig 11171 bp, 7 predicted proteins | sample MGYA00580991_ERZ773233 | MGnify/ENA primary metagenome ERZ773233 (study PRJEB29015, sample SAMEA2738178) | human oral metagenome | biome: human oral; feature: human-associated habitat; material: saliva | place: China | collected 2161 ...
AAAGAGTCTGATAGGTTAAAGGTCATGAGCGAGGAGCTTACAAAACTCGGAGCCAAGATAGAAGCTACGGATGACGGTCTTATAATCGAGGGCGGGCACAGTCTCAGAACCGCAACTATAAACTCATATAAAGACCACAGAATTGCCATGAGTTTTTATATTCTCAATACCTTACTTGGGGAAGAGCTTAAAATAACGGATTCGAATTGTGTGGATATATCTTATCCGAACTTTTATTCAGATTTTAATAATTTATTACAATAGGAGGGTTTTATGGACTTTTTAGAACTTGCTAAAGGCAGATATTCGGTACGAAGTTTTTCAGATAAAGCGGTTGAAGCTGAAAAGATAGATAAAATACTTTTTGCCGCAAATGTTTCACCTACAGCTTGTAATAATCAACCCCAAAAGATCTATATACTGCAGAGTGAAGAGGCTCTTAATAAATTAGCTTCAATATGCAAATACACCTTTAAGGCAAAAACAATATTTTTACTTTGCTATGATTAGAATCTTGCTTGGAAAAATCCTTTGACCGAAGGATATAACAGCGGAGAGACCGATGTAAGTATAGTATGTACACATATGATGCTTGAGGCTCATAATCTCGGACTCGGCTCCTGTTGGGTAGGATATTTTGAACACAGTAAAATAAGCGAAGTTTTCTCACTTCCCGAGAATATCAAACCCGTAGCACTGCTTCCGATAGGTTATCCTTCAGAAACTTCTAAGCCCGCTCACTTGCATGAAAGTTATAGAAAACAAGATGAAATGGTGGAAATTCTATAAAATTTCAAATCAAAAAGCTTGTTGTAATAAATCAAAGTCCGGTGTTCTTTCCACCTTTTATTTATTACAACAAGCTTTATTTTTTGTGATATAGCGTTCGGATAAGTCATATATGCATAGATATACCAAATACTATCCTGTTTCTATGATTTATTAAAACAGATGCATCTATCTTTCTAAAAAAATATATCATCATCTACTTTAAGAAAAACTGAGTTTATCACTTCTGTTGTTTCTTTCTGTTTCTAAGGATTTTTGCAACCAACATGAAAACATATATAAAAGTAGGCAAAGATATATCAATATAAAACATAAGCATCAAAACATTTTTTTTTGCTCCCGTGAATGCCAATACAGCTGTCATTACATAACATACAACCAACAGTATTATAACCGCAATTGCCAATACTCGCTTTATTTTTTTCATAATCTTCCCTTTATCTAAGACTCACTTGAGAGTTCTTCCCACAGGCTGTAAAGTTCCTCAAGTTCAGGCTCTATCTCTTCTTTTTTCAGCTGCAAAGCATGTAATTTTACAGCATCGGATTGATTTTCTTCTTTAAGAAATTCCTCTTCTATATATGATAAGTCTTTTTCCAGAATACTTATTTTATCCTCACAACGTTTTATGGCATTTTGTCGCTTTTTAAGTTTTGCCCTGTCTTCTTTTGCGCTCTTCCAATTAAGCTTGGTATCGGACTCGGAATTATCATCTGACTTTACTGTGTCATCTTCCTCTGTCGCATATATAAAACTCGATTCCACGTCCGACTTTTTCTCAAGATAATAATCATAATTGCCTATATAGTTATAGAATTTATTATCCTTTAGATATAAGATTCTTGTAGCAGTCTGATTGATAAAATACCTGTCATGTGATACATAGATCACCGTACCTTCAAACTCCCTGATGGCATTCTCAAGTATTTCCTTACTTGTTATATCCAAATGGTTTGTCGGCTCGTCAAGTATTATAAGGTTTGCAGTACTTAGCATTATTTTGGCAAGGGATACCCTTCCTCTTTCTCCACCGCTTAAACTTGAGATAGGCTTAAATACTTCATCCCCGGTAAATAAAAAGCTTGCAAGGACATTCCTCACTTCGGTATTATTCATATCGGGATGCTCATCATGTATTTCATCAAATATAGTCTTATTCCGATCAAGAACTTGATGCTCCTGGTCGTAATATGCGATACTGACATTTGTACCGAAATGTATATATCCGCTGTCCGGCTCTGTAAGATTATTGAGTATCTTAAGCAAGGTGGTCTTACCGGTACCGTTATCACCCAATATGGCTATATGCTCTCCCCTTTTTACATCAATATTTACATTTTCAAAAAGTTTTCTGTGGCCAAAAGACTTAGATAATCCTTCAATATGTAAGACATCCTTACCGCTTTCTATACTTTGAGAAAAGAAAAGATCCATATCAGATCTTTCTTCTGTCGGCTTATCGATTCTTTCAATTCTATCCAAGGCTTTTTGCCTGCTCTCAGCTCTTTTTACAGACTTTTCCCTGTTGAAACTTTTAAGCTTCTCTATGACCTCTTCCTGCCTCTTTATCTGCGCTTCACGGTTAAGATACGCTCTCATGGCACTTTCTTTGAGCTCTTTTTTCTTTTTTATAAACTCGGTATAGTTGCCGTTATATGTTTCAACTTTTTTATTATCTATATCTATGACCTTAGTAACTATCTTATCTAAAAAATATCTGTCATGAGATACTATAAGTACTGCCTTTTTATAGTTATTAAGATAGGATTCAAGCCATTCTATACTGGACAGATCAAGGTGGTTGGTCGGCTCATCCAAAAGTATAATATCAGGCTCGGTAAGAAGGATCTTCGCCAAATAAACTCTGGTCTTTTGCCCTCCGGAGAGTGTCGAAACCTTCCTTGAAAATTCTTCTTCAATAAATCCAAGTCCCTTTAATATACCTGTAAGCTTGCTCTTAGCCATATAAGCATCATTAAGCTCAAGTGCATGTTGCAGCCTGTCATACTCGGCATACAAAGACTCAAGCTCTTTTTCGTTCGCCTTACTTATCTCTTCCTGCAGTTTTAGGAATCTTTCTTCCATGTCAAGTATAGGCTTGATCACAGTAGTAAGTTCCTCTTCTATAGTCAGATCCGTATCTATATTGTTGATCTGCTTTAGGTAGGCAAAACTTGTGTTTTTAGCAAATGTAACAATTCCCGAATCAGGGCTCATCTCTCCGGCAACGATCTTAAGGAAAGTAGTCTTTCCGGATCCGTTTATACCTACCAGAGCCGCCTTCTCTCCCTCATTTATAAGTATATCAGCATCTTCTATAAGCGTCTCTCCCGCAAAAGATTTACTTATATTTGCGGTACTTAAAACCAAGTCTACACCCCCATTCAAAGTTTATTCGTCTCTATCTGTATATTATCTCATCACGTCCCGGACCGTTACTTACCATGGTTATCGGAACTTCCAATTCTTTTTCGATAAATTCTATATATTTTTTACAATTCTCAGGTAACTTATCATAATCTTTTATTCCCCTGATATCGCACTTCCAGCCCGGAAGGTAGGTATATACGGGCTTTGCTTTTTTAAGCATGTTGGTCGTAGGAAAATCTTTGTATACCTTTCCATCTATCTCATAGCCCACACATATAGGAAGCTCATCAAGGTATCCGAGTACATCCAACACCGTAAGAGCAGCCTTGGTAGTTCCCTGAATCCTGCATCCGTATCTTGAAGCTACCGCATCAAACCATCCCATTCTTCTGGGTCTTCCGGTCGTTACTCCGTATTCACCCTTATCTCCGCCTCTTCTTCTTAATTCCTCAGCCTCTTTGTCATCAAGGATCTCACTTACAAACTCTCCGCCACCTACCGCACTTGAGTATGCTTTTACAACCGTGATGACTTCCTTGATCTCATGAGGTGCTATTCCAGCACCTATACTGCCGAAACCTGCGAGTGTGGATGAAGATGTGACCATAGGATATATTCCGTGATCGGGGTCTTTAAGAGATCCGAGTTGCCCCTCCAGAAGTATTTTCTTGCCCTCTTTTAAGGCTTCATAAAGAAACTTACTCACATCACAGACATAAGGTTCTATCATATCTCTGTAACTGTGTAAGGTCTCCAGTAATTCTTCTTTCTTAAGCTCTTCTTTGTTATACAAGTACTTAAATAATACATTTTTCAAAAGACAGATCTTCTCAACCTTTTCTTCAAGTATCTCGTCATCAAAAAGTTCACTTACCTGTATTCCGATCTTGGCGTATTTATCCGAATAAAAAGGCGCTATGCCGGATTTTGTGGAGCCGAAAGCCTTACCCTCAAGTCTTTCCTCCTCATAGCTGTCCTGAAGTATATGATAAGGCATAAGAAGCTGTGCTCTGTCCGATACCAATATCTTGGGTTTCGGCACATTGGCGTCAACCAGGGACTGTATCTCATTAATAAGATAAGGTATGTTAAGCGCTACTCCGTTTCCTATGATACTTGTAGTATGCTCATAAAATACTCCCGAAGGAAGTAAATGAAGTGCAAACTTACCGTAATTATTGATTATGGTATGACCTGCGTTACTTCCTCCCTGAAACCTTATTATTATATCCGCTTTTTCAGCCAACATATCGGTGATTTTTCCCTTTCCCTCATCACCCCAATTGGCTCCGACTATAGCTGTTACCATAAAACCTCCTAACGTTTACAACCGTGTAAACTCACTTTTTATAATTTCAAAAAATCAATACTGACGTTAATTCTTGTATCTTTGATTTTCCTTGTTTTTCCTCAGTATGATTTATAAATATACTTTTCGCCTTTTATTATTGAAAAACGATATCTGCCTTAAGCGTAAACGACCTGCTTTTTCGATTCGATATTTTATTTCATATTATACCTTGATATCCGGCTTTTCTCCGAGATACGTACTGAATTTTTCAAGTATAGGTGCTATATATTCATTCACAAATTCAACTACCTGCTCACTGCTTCTTCCTATATAGAGTTTCGGATTCATGGCTTCTTTTAACTTATCCTCACTGAGATTGAAAGTCTTATCTGCAGCAATCAGTTCAAGTAAGTTATTATCCTTACCTTCTACCTTAACTCTTTTTCCGGCTTCCATAGACAACTCTCTTATTCTTTCATGAAGCTCCTGCCTGTCACCTCCGTGCTTTACAGCCTCCATAAGTATATTTTCAGTAGCCATAAAAGGAAGTTCCGACATCAGTCTTTTTTCTATGACCTTAGGATATACCACCAATCCGTCAACCACGTTAAGGTACAGATCCAGTATACCGTCAATGCTTAAGAAGCCTTCCGGAACAGATAATCTCTTGTTGGCAGAGTCATCAAGGGTTCTTTCAAACCACTGTGTGGAAGCTACAAGCATAGGATTCATAAGATCGCTCATTACATAATTCGCCAAAGATGCGATTCTCTCACTCCTCATAGGATTTCTCTTGTATGCCATAGCGGAAGACCCTATCTGATTTTTTTCAAATGGTTCTTCAATTTCCTTTAAATGTTGTAAAAGTCTGATATCATTTGAAAATTTATGTGCGGACTGTGCTATACCGGCAAGTACTCCCAGGACCTTACTGTCTATCTTTCTTGAATAAGTCTGACCGGATACCGGATATACCTCGTCAAATCCCATCTCGGCTGCTATCAGCTTATCAAGAGACTTTATCTTTTCCTCATCACCGGAAAAAAGCTCTACGAATGAAGCTTGAGTTCCGGTAGTTCCCTTGCAACCGAGAAGTTTTATATTCTCTATCACATAATTTAAATCTTCATAATCAAGCAACAATTCATTTAACCAAAGCACTGCTCTTTTACCCACAGTTGTAGGCTGAGCCGGCTGAAAATGTGTAAATGCCAATGTAGGAAGATCCTTGTATTCCATAGCGAATTTACTGAGCTTTTCCATAACATTTACAAGTTTTATTCTTACAAGCTCAAGTGCTTCCCTCATAAGTATCAGGTCGGTATTATCTCCCACATAACAGCTTGTAGCTCCCAGATGTATGATTTTTTTCGCCTTTGGACATTGCAGACCGTAAGCATAGACATGACTCATCACATCATGTCTTACTATCTTTTCTCTTTCTTTGGCTTCTTCATAATTAATATCATCTTTGAAAGCCTCAAGTTCCGCAATCTGCTCATCACTTATATCAAGCCCTAACTTTTTTTCTGACTTTGCGAGAGCTATCCAAAGTCTTCTCCATGTCTTGAATTTTTTCTCGGGAGAAAAAATATACTGCATCTTAGTTCCTGCATATCTTTCCGATAACGGACTTATATACTTATCATACATTATACTATACATCCTTTCATCAAGTGCTTTAAAATAAACAGGTTAAATTTGATTATTTTAAAATCAATTTATTGCACTCGTTTATGATACTATAGCTTAAGTTCAGTTGCAAGCTTGATAAGGAATTTCTTTATATAATAATAAAAATATAAGGGGCTGTCAGAAGATATAAACTCTATACAAAACTAAAATGTCCGTTTATCAAGTCATTTTTGTATTGAGATTATACCCTCAGACAGCCCCTTATATAAAATTATCATAATCTTTTTTATTCTGAAAAAAGTGCTGTTGAAAAATATCTGTCTCCACTGTCAGGTAGCAGTGCAACTATAGTTTTTCCCTTGTTTTCTTCTTTTAAAGCAAGTTCTACGGCTACACTTAAAGCCGCACCTGAAGATATACCGACTAAAAGTCCTTCTCTTTTTGCTATATACTTAGCATATTCAAAAGCTGCATCATTACTTACTTTTGCGATCTCATCATATATCTTCTCATCCAATGTATCCGGTATAAATCCGGCACCGATTCCCTGTATCTTATGCGGACCCGGCTTGGCACCCGATAGAACAGCCGAATCCTGCGGCTCTACAGCTACTATCTTAACATTGGGATTCTTAGACTTCAGATAATGTCCTACTCCGCTAATAGTTCCTCCCGTACCGATACCCGAAATAAATATATCTACTTCTCCATCACTGTCTTTCCATATTTCCGGTCCGGTGGTCTCCTCGTGTACCTTAGGATTAACAGGATTTTCAAATTGGCTCGGAATAAAGCTGTTCTCAATACTTTCCGCAAGCTCCTGAGCCTTAGCTATAGAACCTTTCATGCCCTTACTTCCTTCTGTAAGTACTACCTCGGCACCGTATATCTTAAGCATATTTCTTCTTTCAACACTCATAGTCTCCGGCATGGTAAGTATTACTTTATATCCTTTTGAAGCTGCTATTGATGCAAGACCTATACCTGTATTACCTGAAGTCGGCTCTATGATCACAGATCCTTCCTTTAATTTACCCTCTTTTTCAGCCGCCTCTATCATAGCCTTAGCTATACGATCTTTTACACTTCCCGCCGGATTAAAGTATTCCAGTTTTACCAGTACTCTCGCATACAAATCTTTATCTTTTTCTATATTAACAAGTTCCACTAATGGAGTATTTCCCACTAAACCTGTACTGCCTTTATATATATTAGCCATAAATAACCCTCCAATTGTTATAAACATATATTCATATCTGTTTGATAGGTTTATCATAATTCATTTTAAAGTAAATGTCAAGCTTTTTTTAACGAATCAATACTAAAGGGTTGTTAGGGTCTGATTAAAGATATTATACGGATTTTTATATAGGTCTTAGTCATACGTGTAATTCTATATTATCTTAAACCTATATTTTTTATCTATTTATAATAATAAGCCTGTTTTTATACATAAATGAATTTGTATTAAAAAAAGCATATATGACATCACAGCCATATATGCTTTAATTATTATCTGTTACTGTTCAAGGTCTGAAGGTTTCATACTCAGATCTATCTTGCCTCTGACAGGATCCACCTTAATTACCTTGACCTTTACTATATCACCTATATTTACAACATCCTCAACCTTGGCAACTCTCTTCTCCGAAAGTTTTGAGATATGTATCATACCGTCTTTGTTAGGTGTTATCTCAACGAAAGCACCGAATTCAAGTATTCTTACTACCTTACCTTCGAATACCATACCCGGCTCTATATCGGTCGCAATATTTCTTATGATCTCAACCGCTCTTCTTATCTTCTCCTTATCGGTACCGCATACGCTTACCTTACCGTCATCGTCTATGTCTATCTTAACACCGGTCTCTTCAATGATCTTGTTGATGACCTTACCCTGCTTACCTACCACATCACCTATCTTGCTCGGATCTATCGTAAGAAGCTCTATCTTAGGTGCGTACTCTAAAACTTCTTTTCTCGGCTCTGCTATACAAGGTATCATACAGGTATCCATAATGAAGTTTCTTGCCTCATGACAGGTCTTTATGGCTCCCTCAACTATCTCTCTTGTAAGTCCTTTGATCTTTATATCCATCTGTATCGCAGTAATTCCGTTCTTAGTACCGGTCACCTTAAAGTCCATATCTCCGAAGAAGTCTTCAAGACCCTGTATATCTGTAAGAAGCACATAGTCACCGTCATCTTCTCCTGTCACAAGACCGCATGATATACCGGCAACCATACTCTTTATAGGTACACCCGCTGCCATAAGAGACATACATGAAGCACAGGTAGATGCCATAGATGTCGAACCGTTTGATTCGAATGTCTCCGATACCGTTCTTATAGCATAAGGGAATTCCTCTTCACTTGGAAGTACCGGTATCAAGGCTCTTTCCGCCAAAGCTCCGTGACCTATCTCTCTTCTTCCCGGTCCTCTTGAGACCTTGGTCTCACCTACCGAATAAGACGGGAAATTATAATGGTGCATATATCTTTTAGCTGTCTCCTCAGCATTAAGACCGTCAAGTCTTTGTGCCTCTGCCAAAGGCGCAAGAGTCGCTACATTACATATCTGTGTCTGACCTCTTGTAAACATTGCCGAACCGTGTACTCTCGGTATTATATCTATTTCAGCCGAAAGTTCTCTTATCTGATCGAGAGCTCTTCCGTCAGGTCTTTTCTTATCCTTCAATATCATTTTTCTTACTGTTTTTTTCTGATACTGATAAAATGCTTCTGAAAGAGATGCAAGGTATTCTTCATTATCCGCAAATGCTTCTTCAAGTCTTGACTTAAGCTGTCTTAAGTTCTCTTCTCTTATTTGTTTTTCATCCGTAAATACCGCAGCTTCCATTTCTTCCGGAGTAACTTTTGCAGAACCTATATCAAATCTTTTATATATTTGAACACTATCTATAGAAATAATCTCACAATCGAATTTTTTAGCAAGTTCAATACTTAAGGCTGTCTTACCAACAGCCGTAGGACCTACTATTGCAATTAAAGATATTTTTTCCATATTGTCTCCTAAACTATTCGCTTAAACATTTTTTCTAAGTCTTTTTTCTCCATTTTTGTAATAATAGGTCTTCCATGTGGACACGTAAATGGATTCTTACACTCATAAAGATCACTTATTACTTTATTCATTTCAACTTCATTGAGTATTTGATTTGCCTTTATAGACATTTTACAGCTAGCCATAGCTATTGCATCATTTCTCAATTCATTAAATGTAATATTATTATTTTTCAAAACTTTTTCAACAATAATTTTTATCATCTCTTCTTCATCTTCTTCTATCCAACCAGGAAATTCACGAACAACGTAAGAATTATCTCCAAATTCTTCAAAAACTATACCTAGCTCTTCAAATTTTTCTAAATTATTTCTAACTTCTGCCGATTCTTCTACAGAAAAATCAAACATAAGTGGAATTAACATTTGTTTTTTATAATTTTTTCTGTCACTAAATTCACGTTGTAACTTTTCATAGTTATATCGTTCAGCTGCAGCGTGTTGGTCAATAAGATATAGTTTATTATCCGCTTCTGAGAGGATGTATGTTTTAAATATTTGAGCAAGAACTTTTAAGTCTGGTAATGTTCTTACCTTAGTTTCATCATCTTGAACTATTTTAGCATTTTTTATTTCATTGAAATGACTATTATCTAATTCAGAATCAGAGCCTAAAATTACTTTGTTCTCAGTATATTCAATTTCATCTCGCTTAGAGAAATTCATAAAATTTTCTATTTCTTTTTTAGTTGGCTTTTCTCCAAATCTATTTCGTTTATCTTTTGGATGTGGAGTAAAACTTAAATTAGGTAAATCACTTTTAACTCGATTTGTCTTACGAGAATAACTATTATCATTATTTTCATTTTTATCATTAACTGAAATATTATTTTCTGAAGATAAATTGTCTTCACCGAAAATAAAATCATCTTCATTTATTATTTTATCTTCTAATTGTTTTTTAGAAATGTCCGCATCCTCTTCTATACCAAATTTAGTATCTAATTCAGATAAGAAGTCTAGTTTTTCTATACGTGATTTTTCTTTTTTAGTAAGAACATTATTCATACCTTGAGGAATATATGTATAGTTACTAAGTCTTTCAGCTATTATTTCTTTAATAAGTCTTATTAGTTCTGCTTCTTTTGACAATCGTACTTCTTGTTTTGTCGGATGAACATTTACATCCAGTAAGATTGGATCCATTTCTATGTTTATAACACATAGTGGATATCTATTTTTCATAAGTAGTGTTCCATAAGCATCTATAATAGAGTTTTGTATAACGTAGTTCTTTATATAACGTCCATTAATAAATATATGAATGTAATTTTTACTTGCTCTAGTTTCCTCAGGAACAGAAATAAATCCATAAACTTTATAGTCATCATTACTACCACTAAAATCTATCATATTCTTAGCTACACTCATATTATAGATTTTTGATAATATTTTATGAACATCCCCATCTCCATATGTTTTAAAGGTTATTTTACCATCAACATGAAGTTCAAATGAGATATTTGGATAAGATAAGGCAAACTTATGAATTACATTCGTTATATTTGCTTGTTCTGTATGTGGATTTCGTAAATATTTTAATCTTGCAGGAGTATTATAGAATAAGTTCTCTACACTGAGATCTGTTCCTTTAATAGGAGCATAAAATTCTGATTGTACTACTTTTCCACCTTCCAATATTAACATTTTCCCTTGGGCTTCGCCTGAACAACTTTTAATCGTAACCTTACTCACTGATGAAATACTTGCTAAGGCCTCTCCTCTAAACCCTAGTGTTTCTATATGGAATAAATCATAATCTGCACTTATTTTACTAGTAGCATGTCTAAGAAATGCTCTTTCTAAATCATCATTTGAAATACCACTACCATTATCTATTATTCTTATTTGTTTAATTCCAAATTCTTGAATTATTATCTTGATATTTGTACTACCTGCATCGATTGAATTCTCAACTAACTCTTTTACAACAGATGAGGGTCTCTCTACTACTTCTCCAGCTGCAATTTTATTAGATAATTCTGCAGATAATATATTTATT
>ERZ773233.2127-NODE-2127-length-11157-cov-2.789678_pt1 | contig 11157 bp, 5 predicted proteins | sample MGYA00580991_ERZ773233 | MGnify/ENA primary metagenome ERZ773233 (study PRJEB29015, sample SAMEA2738178) | human oral metagenome | biome: human oral; feature: human-associated habitat; material: saliva | place: China | collected 2161 ...
TTACGACGCTCATACCGCCTTTTGTAGCATTTATGCCAAATCTCTGCACCTCTAGCCCACTTGGCTTAAATATATCTTTTCTATTAGATAAAAAATCACTAAAAATTGTGCCAAATTCGCTCTCATCTTTTATCATGTATTCTAAGATGGCTCGCTCGTTTAGCCTCTCCCAAAGCTCTTTTAGCTCAGTAAACTTAGCAGGTCTTATCTTTATACCTTTTTTCTTGTCTTCGACATTTCTTATCTTTTGCGATAAATTTCCGTTTCGTAGCGGATAAATCTCTTTAAATTTTTCATATCCACCTTCTAAAAATTTATTACTTCTGTTAATAGCACATTCTTCATCAAGTCTTTTTAAAATTTCGCCTTTGCTTATGCCAAATTTCAAAGCCACAAGCCTTATCATATCTTCAGTAAGTTCTTCTTTATTTATTTCAGCTTCAACACTTTCATTTATCTCGTTTATCAAGCTATTTGCAAAGTCCTTTTCTTTAAAATCAACAATATAGTTAAGCATAAATTTATCATCTTTTACACGAGCCATATACTCATTTACAGGCAGTCTTAGCCCACGCCCTACTTCTTGTAGCTTACTTGTATTTGAGCCACTACTTCTTAGTTTGCAGATAGTAAATACATTTGGATTATCCCAGCCTTCACGTAAAGTCCATTTTGAAAATATAAAACGTCTTGTGTTATCTAGGCTCAACAAGCTCTCTTTATCATGTAAAATTTCATCTATCTCTTTTTGTATCTTCTCATCTTTTTCATCATTATCTTTTGAAAAGTATCCACCATGAGTTAAAGAGAGATCGTCAAGCGATTTTTTTAAATAATCTTTATAAAATCCAGGCTCTTCTTCTTTATAAATTTGCTCCATTTTTGATTTTATAAGTTTTTCAAATTCAGCTCTAAATTCTCCTTTTTTCTCACGGTAGCTATCTATATCATTTATAAAAAATAGTGCAAGTGGTTTTATACGAGGAGATCTCTTCATCAGCTCACGCTCATTTTTAAAGTGCGCATCTACGGCAACTTCTAACATCTTTTGTTGAAGTGTTTGCGAGTAGCTAAAAGGGTTTATTTCATCCCCTCTTTTCATCTCTAAGCCGTTATTTAATAACACGATTTTTGTATTTAGTTTCTCTATCCTAATGCCACTTAAATTTTCATCTATTAACTCCAGATCATCACCCTTACCAAGATTATAAAACTTGCTTTTTCTATCAGCTTTACGCTCAAATTTAGCAATCGTTCCATCCGTAGATACCAGCCTTACGCTTACATCAGCCACCTCGTCAAATTTAGCTACATAAACCTCTACGCCTTTTACTAGATCCGCATTAAAAGCATCAAGTGCATTTAACTCATAAATTTTATTTTCAAACTCTTTAAAAGTAGCGCCGTATCTAAATGTAAGTTGAGCGTTAAATTTTTCTAAATTTTCCCACGTTTTATTTTCTTTATCAAATTTATGCGGTTCGTCTATTATCAAAATAGGCCTTGTATATGAGATAGCCTTAAAAGGATTTGATATCTCGTCAAAAAGAGTTACGTCGAATTCTTTTTGCAGCGTTTGAGAGTTTATCATGCCTTGATTTATTACAAGCACGTGTATAGCATTATTTTCACTAGCTCTTGCATACTCGCTTATCGCACTTGGCATACGCTCTTTTTTATCGTTTTGCTTTGCGCTATCGACTAGATAAATTTTGATATTTTTAGAATAAATATCTCTAAAATGCTCTCTGGTAGCTTCTGAGTTTAAAAAGCTCATCGTTCCAGCTTTTATAGAAAGCGTCGGCACTGCGATTATAAATTTAAAAACGCCTGCGATTTTATTTAGCTCAAACATCATTTTCGTAAACGTATACGTTTTGCCAGTTCCAGTTTGCATGCAGATGTCAAAAACATTGTTTTTGCTTTCTATTAGAGGATTTTGCTCTGCGTTTAGGCTCGTTTTTATCTCGCATCCAACTAAAGCGTCCATCACCGCATTTATTGCTTCATTTTGATGAGGCAAGTCTTTTTCGTAATTAAATCCAGCCATTTTAATGCCTTGCAATTAAGCTTATTTGCAAATTCTTTTTATTTGCATAATTTTTAATAGCTTCATCTAACTCACGCCATCTCGTGCTTTCAAAACTAGGCTCGTAAATTACTATTTTTTCAGGCGCAAATTCTTTATCGCTATCTATTTTCTCAACCAAAGCTTTTAAATTTTTACCATTAAAATTTTCATTTATAAGATATAGCTTTTTCTGTGCATAATACGCCTCATATCCTCCCAAATCTACTATTTTTAGCTCATCTGTTAGTTTTATGCCGTCATAAACTGCAAATGTAGTTAAAAGTGCCGTCAAATCATCTTTTGAAAGCTCATTTTTAGAAAACAAATTCGGCTCTTTCGTATCAGAGTCGTCATCTAAATACTTATCTAAATATGATTTTAAAAGCGGAACGGTCGAAAAGATTTTAAATTTAAGCCGCGCATCGTCTTCAGAGAGAGAGAGAGAGAGAGAGAGAGATTGCGCTGCGCGCAAGATACGCTCTTTTGTGATGTCAAAGATAGTTGGATTTTTACTTTTTAGCTCATTTTTACAAAAGTCATAAGCCGTTTTACTCTTTTTCTCGTCTATTTTTTCATCAAGCTGAACTAATATAAATTTACGGTTGCCGCCGTCTTCTAAATTTTGAGCCATTACGGCGTGAGCGGTTGTGCCGGAGCCAGCGAAGAAGTCCAAAATGACATCGTCATCATCGGTACCAACTTGCATTAATTTTTTAAGTAAGTTTGTAGGCTTTGGGGTGTCAAAAACTTTTTTACCGTTAAATAAAGTTTGTATTTCTTTTGTAGCCTCTGTAGTAGTTCCGAATTCTGTAAATATAGTCCTAGTTTTTATAATTTTTTCTTTTTCAACTTCATCAAAATATGTTACTTCATAAGGAGTTAAACGCCCCATTGAATTTTCTTGCCAAAAAATATGATCTTTGTCTAAATTTTCAGGCTTTTTACGCCAACATCCATCTTCTCCGTTTGGCGCCATAGGGTAAAAGTCGTTTCCATTTGGATCTTTTATTGGGTAATAAAGCGTAGGTCTATCTACACGCAAAGAATGATTTCCCCATTTTTCCAACTTTATAATGTTGGCTTTTCTATTATTTATTGTTTTATTAAAGTCATCTTCAGTAAATTCTTCTGTTTCGTCGTAAATTTGCCAATCTTTTTTCTTATAGCACAAAATATATTCGTGTTCTTTTGAGAAATCTTGACTATCTTGTGAACCGCCTTTTTTCTTTTGCCATATTAAGTTGGCAACAAAATTCTCTTCTCCAAAAATTTCATCGCATAAAATTTTAAGCTGTGCTTGTTCGCTATCATCAATGCTTATAAATATTACGCCGTCATCGCGGAGTAGCTCCCTAGCGATATAAAGACGAGGGTAGATAAAGCCTAGCCACGCAGAGTGCGAGTTTGAACCTTTTGCAGTAAATTCAAGCACTCGTTTAGCCTCTTCTTGCGAGATACCGGCTAGACTAGAGAGTTCATCAACATTAAATTTTCTATCATCTTTATACACAAATCCATCACTACCTGTATTATAAGGCGGATCGATGTAAATCATCTTGATACTTTCAAAATAAGCGTTTTTAAGATGTTTTAACACTTCGAGATTATCGCCCTTTATGAGTAAATTTTGAGCGTTCTCATTTTTAGAATTATGATCGATATCTGGCATCAAAAGCGTTTTGGGATTTAAATTCGCCGTTAATCTCGCATAAGATTTGCCTAAAAATTTTAACTCAAAACCCTCTTTTTTGATATTTTCTACGCCTAAAATTTGACTTAACGTTTCAATGTCAAATTTACCGCTTTTATCAAAACATTTTGGAAAATTTCGTTTTAAAATAGCGAGCGACTCGCTGTTTGCCGAGATATCTTTATCGTCGAAAATATTTTGCGCCTGCATCTTTTCTCCTTTAAGTTTTAGTCAAAATTATACTAATATTCGCTAAAATGTGCCCTAAATTCAATAAGGATAAGAAACGATGATAAATTTAAAACTACTTGAGACAAACTACGATGAATTCGTAAAAAAACTAGAGGGCAAAAATGTTAAAGCTAGCTTGCTAGAGGAGCTTTTGCAAACCTTTAACGAGCTAAAACAAAAGCGCAAAGCGCTTGAAAATTTCCAAGCGATCCAAAACGCAAAAAGTAAAGAGCTTGGCATAAAAGCAAGAGCTGGCGAGGATGTGAGCGAGCTAAAAAATGAGCTAAATTTAAACAAAGCTGCCCTTGCTGACGCTGATGAGATCGTTAAACAATATGAAGAAAAGCTTGAGCAAATTTCATTTAGCGTGCCAAATATCACCGACGATGACGTGCCATTTGGCAAAGATGAGGACGATAACGTCTGCATAAAAACGGTGCTTGAGCCCACTAAATTTGACTTTAAGCCAAAGGAGCACTGGGAGCTAGGCGAGAGCCTTGGCTGGCTTGACTTTGAAAGGGGCGCAAAGCTCTCAGGATCTCGCTTTACCGTGCTTCGCGGCATGGGAGCAAGGCTTAGTAGAGCGCTTGTTAATTACATGATCGACTTTAACAGCGCGCGCGGCTTTGAGCTTGTAAATGTCCCTTATCTAGTAAGCTCAAACACGCTTTTTGGCACTGGTCAGCTGCCTAAATTTGAAGAGGATCTTTATAAGGTGCGCGACGAGGATCTCTACCTCATCCCAACTAGCGAAGTGCCTGTGACAAATTTATACAATGACACCATCATCGAGGCCAGCGAGCTGCCTATAAAGATGACTTGCTACTCAGCATGCTTCCGCCAAGAGGCAGGCTCAGCAGGACGTGACACCAGAGGCATGATCCGTCAGCACCAGTTTGAAAAGGTCGAGCTTGTAAGCATCACAAAACCTGATCAAAGCGAGGGCGTGCTTGCTGAGATGATATCTTGCGCGAGCGACCTACTAACTAGCCTTGGGCTGCCTCACCGCCACATGCTACTTTGCAGCGGCGATCTAGGCTTTAGCGCCGCCAAGACGGTAGACCTTGAGGTCTGGCTACCAGGTCAGGGCAAATACCGCGAGATAAGCTCTATCTCTAACACTCGTGATTTTCAAGCAAGAAGAGCGAAAATTCGCTTTAAAGATGGCAAGAAAAATATGCTTGTAAATACCCTAAATGGCTCAAGCCTGGCAGTTGGCAGGACGCTAATAGCGATAATGGAAAACTACCAAAAAGCTGACGGCACTATCGAAATTCCAGAAGTTCTTAAAAGGTATATGTAGTGGCGCAAAACGACGATGAAAACGTAGTAATCCTCGAAGAGGCTGAAGCCAATACCGAGCTAAGCGACAAAGCGCCGCAACAAGAAGAGCAAGAAGGCAATGAAGGCGACGATCTAGTTTCGCTTGATGAGCTAGAGCCGGTAACTCCGGAACAGCCGGCAGATACAAAAGAAGACGATAAAAAAGGCAAGAAAAAGCTTTTTATCATCGGCGGAGCAGCGTGCGCGTCCATCACCATTCTAGCCGTAGTTTTGTTTTTTGTTTTTAGAGGCGAGAAAAATCCGCCTATAGACGAAAAACAGATCGTAAAAGATATCGAGGAGCACTACGAGTCGCAAAAATTCGGTAGCTCAAAGATCGACGATATGATCGCCAAGGCAAATTTGCTCTATGAAAAGGGCAATAAATTTGAAGCTCTAAAAATCTACGAAAACATCGCCGTTTATAACCAAAGCCTCTCAAACTATAACTTAGGCGTCTCTCAGATGAGACAAGGGAAATTCGAGGATGCGCTGGAAAGCTTTAAAAGAGCCATTGCAAACAATGAAAACGTCGCCGTTAGCGCTATAAACGCCGCGGTTAGCTCACTTGAGCTAAAAAACGAGCAAAATTTTAACTACTATATAAATCTCGCAAGCTCGTTTTTATATAAAGAAGCAGACTCTCCGCTATACAACTACTACTACGCGCTCATAAACTACTATAAAGGCCAATACGTCGAAGCTCTAGCAGCTCTCTCGCACGCCGAAAACGGCTACTATAAAGACCGATACGACTACCTCGCGGCTAAAATTTTAAGCTTTATCGGCGACGATGCCGAAGCGATAAAAAAGCTAGAAGCGCAAAAGGAATTTGACGCGGACCTGGCACTTGGCATGCTTTACGCAAGACTCGGGCAATATGAAAAGGCCAGAAATAGGCTAAATTTAGCGCTAAACAAGGGCGGCGACTCAAATAAAATAAACTCGATGGTAGCCATCATAAACCTAAAAGACGGCAATTTTGAGGCCGCGACAAATGAAATAAAGGCCGTATTTCACGAGGATCCGCTGTTTTTAAACGCGAATTTCCCGATCAAAACGATACTAAAACCCGAGCTTTTCGACGTAAATTTAGCTCAGGCGCACTTTAGAAACGACCTGTTTTTCGATAAAACCAAGCGCTACGAGACGCTGTTTTACTTCGCGCCTTATAAGGTTTTTGACCCGAACCAAACGATAAACTACATAAGAAAAGGCGGCGTGAGCCTATTTTTGGACGATGCAAGTGCAGCGGGTAACTACCTAAACGCTAGCGGCGCGCTCTCAAAGGTAAATTTAGAGCTATCATCCGCTATCGCAAACGCCCTAAACTACAAGCTAAAGCAGGCCAACGCGCAGTTTGCCTCGCTCATCTCACTCTATCCAGAGCACTCGGTTTTACACTACGACCTAGCACTTAGCTACGCGCAGCTGGGCAACTTTAGCATGGCGGCAAAGCACTTTATCATGAGCTATCACCTAGACCCGACAAATCACCTAGCGGGCGTACTGGGCGCTATCGCAAACGATATAAACGCAGTGGATAATACCAAACTACTACAAGAAATTTCAGAAAATCTCGACCACGACGCAAGCTCGAAAGACGCGCCCGTTAGCCAGGCTCTGATGGCGCTCATAGCAAATAATAGCGGCGCTTTAATGCGCTGGCTGGAGGAAGAAAAGGAAGAGAGTGCGCTAAATTTAGCCTTTGACGCGATAATCGCAAAGATGACCGACAGGGGCGAGGAGTTTGCCAAAAAAACGCAAATTTTAAAAGCCAAGCTGCCTGAAGATATCGTGGCGAACATCCTTGATTTTATTGCAAACTACAAGGATGATGGCATCAAAAAATACGTCGAGCAGATTCAAATTTACTTCCACGACAAACGGCTAAACGACGCGGCGTTTTATCACGGCGCAAACATCATCAAAGAGCAATACATCAAGCTTTTGCAAATCTCGGGACTGCTAAACTACGAACGCCAGAAGCTAAAAGCGCTACTAAAACAAGACGCTAATAACGCGGACTTGCTCCAGACGCTAGCTTATATCGACATTTTTACGAACGATTTTGAGGAGAGCTATCAGATCTACAACCGCATAATCGACGAATTTAAGATAAACGACGCGGGCACGCTGTTTCTAGCAGCCGTAGCCGCCATCGGCTCAAACCATCCGCAAAACGCCACCGCGCTTTTGGAGCTATCAAAGCTCACCGATCCAAATGCGATGGAAAGCCGCGTGGCGCTAGGACACCTATATCAAGAGATCGATAACATCGAAGCCGCGACGATACAATACGGACTGATAAAAGATCCGAATTTTAAAAGCAAATTCGTTGATTTTATGATTGATTACGAGAAGCTGAAAAAGTAGTTTATTTGGGCGATACGGCGATAAATTTATCGCAAATTCGCCCGAATAATTTTTAATAATTCTTGCATGTTTACAGCGTCAAAGCAGTTTTGTCAAATTTGACAAAAGCAAAAACAACTCGCCTCGTCAAATTTAACGCCCTACTCCGCCCTGCTCTATAACTCGCGGCTTAAAAACACCCGCAAATTTAACCAAAGCACGACACTAAGCCGCGCCTTAAGTCAAATTTTACTTATCCTCAAGCACCTTTTCGCGCCACTTCGAGCTTGATTTTTTATCCATCGCCATATCTTTAGACATCTCGGCAGCGGCCTCGAAGTTTTTCTGCACGCCCTCGCTGCTGTTTTTGTATTTCACCGCGTTCGTGCCCTTTATGCCTAGGCTCTGCGCCTCGCTAACCGCGTCGATGTTCGCTCCCAAAAATATAAACTCCCAGTCGTATTTTTCCTGCTTATCGCTTATCATTTTTTTGATCTGCGCCTTTGAGTACTCCTTGCTCGAGTTTTCTTGCCCGTCGGTGATGATCACGAAAAGCACGGCTCTGTTTTTAGCATAGATGTCTTCGACTTTTGAGATTTTGTTTATCGTATCGCCCACAGCGTCTAGTAGCGCGGTGTTACCGCCGGCGACGTAGTCCTTGTTCGTTAGCTTCTCGACCTTTTTGATATCGACCCTATCGTGCAGAGTTTTAAAATTCGTATCAAAAAGCACCGTCGTTACCTTGGCGTCCACGCCCGCTTCTTTTTGCTTGTCGATCATCGAGTTAAAGCCGCCGATAGTATCGCTCTCAAGCCCACTCATGGAGCCCGATTTATCCAGGATCAGCACCATCTCAAGCTGCTTTGGTTCCGATTTTTGCGGCGCTTCATCGCTTTTGGCAAATGCAAATGCCCCGATAATCATCACCAAAAACGCGATTTTTTTCATATTTTCTCCTTTGAAAAATTTGGCTTGATTATATCAAATTTTAATAGCGAGGGGGTTTAAATTTGAGCTTTGTATTTTTATTTGCCCAAAACCCGGTCAAATTTACTTCAAAATTTACGGCCGAATTTAAAGGTTAAATTTAGAAATTTAAGGCCCGAATCCGAGCCTTAAATTTGGCTAAGCGGCGCGGTCAAACCGCTCAAATTTTACTTTGTAGCGGTGATTTTTACGTAGCTGTTTAGCGCGCCCACATACGCTCTAGCGCTCGCCGTCATCGTATCGATATCAAGTCCGTGACCGATGATGGTTTTACCGTCAAATTCGACCTTCACGACGACGTTTGCCAGCGCGTCCTTACCCTGCGAAACGGCGCTAACCTTGTAATCCTTGAGCACGCCGTGGATGCCGCTTAGGCGGTCGATGACCTTAAATATCGCATCCACCGTACCGTTGCCTAGCGCCGCATCGCTCTTGATCTCATCGGCGTGACGAAGCGTGATCGCCGCGCTACTTAGGCCCTTGTTGCAGCTGCTTTGCGTAAGCGTCAAAAACTCGAAAGCCTCAGGGATCTTGATGATCTCGCTAGTTACCAGCGCGCGCAAATCGTCGTCAAAGATCTCTTTTTTCTTATCCGCTAGCGCCTTAAATTTCTCAAACGCCTCGTTTAGCGCGCTATCTTCTAGCTCAAAGCCAAGGCTGATTAGCTTATCTTTAAAGGCGTGGCGACCCGAGTGCTTGCCTAGTATCAGCGAGTTTTTATCCAGTCCGATGCTCTCGGCGCTGATGATTTCGTAGGTTTCTTTATGTTTTAGCACGCCGTCTTGGTGGATGCCGCTTTCGTGAGCGAAGGCGTTTTTACCGACAATGGCTTTGTTTGGCTGAGGCTCGATACCGATGATGCCCGCTAGCAGGCGCGAGCTAGGATAAATTTCTTTATAAACTATGTCCGTATAAAGCGGTGCGAATACGTCGCTGCGCGTCTTTATCGCCATCACGATCTCTTCGAGCGCGGCATTCCCCGCACGCTCGCCGATACCGTTTAGCGTACACTCAACCTGTCTGGCGCCCGCTTTTATCGCGGCTAGCGAGTTTGCCGTAGCTAGGCCTAGGTCGTTGTGATTATGCACGGAGACTACTGCGCGACCGTTTATAAATTTAACCATTTCTCCTATGCGAGCGGTAATCTCCTCGGGATATAGATACCCCACGGTGTCTGGGATATTGATCGTTTTTGCTCCGGCGTTTATAGCGGCGTCGCAAATTTCTTTTAAAAAGCTCATCTCGCTCCTGCATGCGTCCTCGCAGCTAAACTCAACGTCCTCGCAGAATGTCTTGGCGTATTCCACGGCTTTTACTGCGCGTCTGATCACTTCATCTGGAGCCATTTTTAGCTTAAACTCCATATGGATCGGGCTTGTGGCGATAAAGGTGTGGATGCGCCTATTTTTTGCCGGAGCGATAGCCTCTCCCGCAGCCTTTATATCGCCGTCTACGGCGCGGGCGAGCGAACAGATAGAGGCGTTTGAGGCTTGTTTAGCGATCTGATGTATCGCGTCAAAATCGCCCCTGCTAGCCGCCGCAAAGCCGACCTCCATGACGTCTACATTTAGGCGCTCTAGCTGGCGCGCGATACGGATTTTCTCCTCGGTATTCATTGATGCGCCGGGGCTTTGCTCGCCGTCTCGTAAAGTCGTATCAAATATTATTATTTTATCATTGTTCATTTTTTATCCTTTTTGGGGTTTTTGTTTGTGTGGTTAAATTTTTATTATTAGGGTGTGAAAGAGTCGCTGCTTAGCGCAGCAGCAGAAGTAGAGAGAAAAATGCGTTAAATTTGACGTTGCCGTTCATTCGCTCTCCTTTTGGTTTTTTTTGTTTTTACATCTCATAAAAACATAGCGGATTATACCGTAAGAAACATAAACGCTCATTAAAGCCGTAACCGCCTCGATCGGGTAGATATAAATAACCGAAAACGCGACCGTAAGGCCGACTAATATGCGTAAAAAATGGGCTTTTTTTAGATCGATTTTTTTAAAGCTAGGGTAGCGGATGTTGCTTACCATCAAAACGGAAAGCAAAATTTGCAAAAACAGCAAAAACCACTCGGCACTTCTAGTAAAATCATACTCCAAGCTCAGCCCAACCCAAAATGCAGACACAATGGCCGCCGTTGGTATCGGAAGGCCGATAAAAACAGACGGCTCGTAGGTGCCGGTCATTACGTTAAACCGAGCAAGTCTAATAGCACCAAAAACTACAAACAGTGCAGCGACTAGCGAACCCAAACGCCCAAAGCTGTGTCCGACCGTAAAGTAAAAAAGCATCGCGGGCGCGACGCCGAAAGCTATAATATCGGCAAGACTGTCAAACTCCACGCCGAATTTTGACGTAGTTTTAGTTAGCCTCGCTACTCGCCCGTCAAGTCCGTCCAGAAAAAGAGACAAAACGATATAAATAATAGCCTTAAAAAAATAGCCGTTGGCCTCCTCGACCAGTCCTGCGCTAGCCGCGATGTAGCCGCGCACGGAGACGATGA
>ERZ773233.2129-NODE-2129-length-11155-cov-7.226937_pt1 | contig 11155 bp, 6 predicted proteins | sample MGYA00580991_ERZ773233 | MGnify/ENA primary metagenome ERZ773233 (study PRJEB29015, sample SAMEA2738178) | human oral metagenome | biome: human oral; feature: human-associated habitat; material: saliva | place: China | collected 2161 ...
AAGAGATTCAATTACTATTGGCATTGTTATCCATCATAGATAATCCGGAACAAGATTTGCCGATGGCTGCCGTATTGCACTCTGGCCTGGTAGGCCTTGATGCGAACGAACTAGGCGCATTGCGACTGTCTGGTGAGGGGGCTCTATGGTCGCTCATGCCAACCTATGCAGAAGAGGCTCAAGATGAGCGCTTATTAGCTTTCATTGGCCATATGGAGCGGTGGCGCACCTTGTCGCGTCGCCATGGTGTGACCGATTTGTTGTGGGATATTTACGAATCTCAAGATTACGTAAACTATGTAGGGGCTATGCCGAATGGCCTCGTTCGTCGTGCCAATGTGCTTGCCTTATATGATAGAGCTAAGGGCTATGAAGCCTCTGGCTTCCGCGGGCTCTTTAGGTTTTTGCGCTTTGTGGAAAGCTTGCGCGACAGCAACCAAGATATGCCACTTGCCAATGTGGTGAGCGAGGCGGATAATGTGGTGCGCCTCATGACCATCCATAAGAGTAAGGGCCTTGAATTCCCTGTAGTATTTTTATCTGGTGTACAGAAAAGATTCAATATGATGGACTTACACTCAGAGCTTCTTATTGATAAAAATGCAGGCCTTGGTTTGAAAGGGTATTTTCCAGATATTCGCGTGTCCTTCCCGACCATGCCTTGGTTCTATGTGAAAGACATAAAAGAGGCGGCCCTCAAGGCGGAGGAGCAGCGCATTCTCTATGTTGCCTTGACACGGGCACGAGATAAGCTGTTCATGACAGGATTTATTAAAGGCTTTAAAAATTCTAAAGGTGTATTAAGCACCATGGGTGAGCTCATTAAAAATGCGGCTTCCGTAGAAACTCAACAGTTACCGACAGATATTATCACGCAAGCTAATAGTTATCTAGACTGGATGATTATGGGCTTTGCTCGTCACTTAGATGGTGGCAATCCGTTGCGTGTAGCTATTGAATACGAAGGGCCTACCTATTTTGATTTGTCTGATAAAAAGTGCCGTATTAAGGTTGAAGTTCATGATGGTTCTCTCTATGGCGACCTCTATTATAAAGCAGATGTCGATGAGACTACAATCAATAAAGTTCGGGAGTTGAAAGCGGTTAATTCTGTAGAGTTGCCACAGGAAATCGTGAATCGCTTTAACTATAATTATCCGTACAGCGATGCTACTCGTCGGACAGCGAAAATTTCCGTTAGTGAATTGAAACGACGCTTCCAAGAGCGAGAATTTGAAGCAGGAACTATTGATACTCTAAATGAACCGATTGCAACGGTAGATTTGAGTGCTAAACGAGCCGTGTCGGATGCGGTTCAGGCTATCAAGCTAGATACAACGAACCCGAATCTTAATGCCGATGACACTAGTAATATTAGTGTTCAGCCTGTTATAGTTTCGGAGGATGAATTAGCAAATTCCGTATTCGGTAGAAAGCCACAAGCACTACAGTCCGAAGAAGATATATTGACAGGTGCTCAATGGGGTACCTTGATGCATGAGGCTATGCAATGGTTGCCTCTTGTTGAGTATACGCAAGCTTCTTTGACAAAAGAACTAGATGCACTGGTGGCTGAATAATAACCTTATCGCCGGGGTTTGTAAACACGTTAATAACAAAGCCAATGCCCTTTACGATACCAGGGATATAGGTAAGCCACTGGCGTTGCACCTGCCATTGGTGTTGGTGTTGCTGCCAGTTAATGATGCTCTGCCATAGCTCTTCGGGCGTAACAGTGTAGCCAAAAATGGGATGTTCCAAACGTTTGCGCATAGCCTCTACGATAAAAGGAGGTGTAGCAAAATCCATATCGGCCACCCAAAGCGGCAAAAGGTCGTCGCGTCCCCAACGTGGTTTCAAGGCGTCATGCTTGAGATCGCCACTTCCTCGGCGGTCGATTATCTCGTCAAAGTTGTAGTTGTGCATACCATTTTAGTTTTTTAAGATTATGGGGTTGAGCGTTGATTGTTAGTTGAGCGCCTGTTTGATATCGTCTAAGAGGTCGTCCACGTCTTCCAATCCTATACTAAGCCTGATTGTTGTGTCGTTCACATCCATTTCGCGGCGCTGTTCGTCTGTAAAAGCACCATAGATGGTACTTGCGGGATGAATAGCAAGCGTGCGATTATCAAACAAGTTGGTGGCGCGATGAATGAGTTTCAGTTTGTTTATCATGTCGAAACAAGCCTCTTTACTATCTAAGTCGATAGTAATCATCGCCCCAGCCGTGTCACCAAACTGCTTTTTGGCCAATTCGTGATAAGGGTTATCGGGCAATCCCACATAGTTTACATGCTTAATCTGGGGCAGTTTTTGCAATTGTTTAGCTAATTCAAGCGCATTGGCGGCCTGAATGCGATAGCGTGCATCAAGCACTTCCAGCCCTACGGTTTGCAGATAAGCAGCCTGTGGCGTCATATAAGCACCGAAATTAAACAGCAATTCGCCACGCAGCGCACGCCCAAGGGGTTGAAATGTGCCGTAATCAATAACCAGTCCACCCAAAGACGTAGCACCACCGCTAATGTATTTGGTGCTAGAAACCACCTCGGCATCCACCCCAAGCGCTTTTGCAGAGAACTCGGTAAAGGGGATTAGCGTGGTGTCGGCCACCAAAGGTATGCCCCGCTGATGAGCCAAAGCCGCCAAAGCCGCAATGTCTACCACCTCAAGTTGTGGGTTAGTCATTATCTCAAGATACACACAACAGGTGTTGTCGTCTAGCTGTTGTTCCACTTGTTCAACGTTAGTGAGGTCGCAAAGGCGAGCTTCAACGCCGAAACGTTTGAGAGTTGAGGTAAGAAGCGAATAGGTGTTGCCAAACATATGGCGCGAGCTAACAATGTTTTTTCCCTGTTGTGCCAACGCGATAAACACGGCGCTGATGGCAGCCATGCCCGAATTAAAGGCCACAACATCGGTTGCGCCGGTTATGCCTTTAACCCTATGTTCTAAATTTTCAACTGTTGGGTTGCCCACTCTGGAGTAATCGGGAGCCGACACCCTACCGCAAAACACGTCGCTCATAAGCTGTGCGTTGTCAAATTCGTAGGCAACGGCGTTATAAACAGGCATACTAAGCGCATCGTAGGCATCGCGTCGCTTATAAGGTTGGTGTATGGCACGCGTTGTTTTTTTCATTTTTATATGTTTAGTTGTTGTGGATTTGACTCATCAATACCATTGCACAGCATTACCAACACCGCTACGTTTGTCGTACTTCAGTGCATCGGTAAGGGTGGATGCATTACAACGGAAGCTAAAGTTGTAGCTGGTGTAGGGTGCAAGAACCACCGAACAACTCATGCTAAAACAGTGAAGGTCGCGTTGAAGTGAAGCGGTGGTCATAGAAATCTTACGATTTTCGAAGTCGTAACCCGATGAGAAGCTGATGTTCCAACCATCACTAATGCGAATGTTACCGCTAACGTTGAGCGATTGTGTGAACTTATAGGGGTAACGCATGGTGTTATAGTTGAACTTTTTCACATCGGTATTCTCCAGCATAGTGACACCATAGCCAAAAGTTAGCGACCAAGGCAGGGAGAATTTCATGTAACCATCTTCGTCGGTTTCGGTTTTTCCGCCGTCTTTTCCTCCCGAAGCGCCTCGTTGTCCTTCAATCATATCATCATCGATGTTGCTTTCGATATTGGTATCAGGTCCTTCATCGTCTCCGTTAGGTTTCTTCTTGTCATCGTCTTTGGTTTTCTTACCAAAGAGTTTAGCCAATTTTTCGGGTGTGAGTGTGAACGAAATGTTTTGCGACATACCTTGGAAACGTCCAAACCTTCCACGACTCCACTCGGTGTGTGTGCCCACATAAGGCACGCCGTTGCTATCCAGTTCGTAGGCATAGGTGGCAAAAAGTGCGTTAAGACTGAAGGTATAGTTTTTCCACCACTTCAATCTAAGGCGCATACTAAGGTCGCTCCAGGGCCTTGTTTCTGCAGCCATATTATACGACATTGAAGCGCCAAGCTCGTCGATGATGCTTAGTTTTTTAAATCCAGTAGAGTCTTTGTCCGACCGCACTTTCATCTCGATGTTGTTTCCTAAGTCGAACGACACGCTACCCGTTTTACCTCGTCCAGGAACACCAAAGAGCGAGCCTTCGAAAGGCGAGTATTCCACGAGCGAGACATTACCAGCTGCGTCGGTTTTTTGGTAAGTGGCGTAGTAACCATAGCGCGATGCACTGAAATCGGGTGCATAACTAAAGCTCACTTGTGGAGTGAGGACGTGGCGAATGGCCACAACTTTATCGCCAAAGAGTTTGCGGCTAGGTGTCCAGAAGCCATAAAGCTTGGTATTGGCCGACACACTCATGCGCCAGTCGTACACGTTATGAAATCCGTAAGTGGTGTCGTTCACCTCGGTTTGGCGAGCAACGTCCCACGAACGAGTAACCTTATTGGTGTACATACGGTCGGCAAACGAGAACGAGGGATTAAGACTAAGATAATTAAAGAGCGTAAACGAGCCACTGATGGGCACTGTGTGCATCATTCCGTTGCGCCAATCCTTAATGAGGTTCGAACGCATCAGGCGGCCTTCTTTAGTGTTTATCGAATTACTTAACTGTCCGGTGTAACTCATTGCTATCTTTTCGTACCATCTCTCTTTACCAGCAGCGTGCTTACGTTTAAAGGGATTGAAGCGTGCAATGGAGATGTTGAGGTCGGGTAAGGTAAGTGCGATGCTCGAGTCGCGCATATTTTGCGAGAGGTTACCCGTTGCGCTCAGCGTCAATCCGATGCTTGAGAAGCCCGTGCTCCAGCTCACCGACGAGGTTCGGGTGCTTTGCGTAAGGGCTTGCGGGTTGTAAAGGCTATTTAAATTGTTGCGTTCGTAGCTAGTGGAAGCAAAGTTTACACTTCCCGACAACGTGCTAAAGGGGTTGGCCTTGGGGTCTTGTCGGTGGTTCCATTGCAGTTTAAAGCTTGTTTGCGATGAATAATCGGGTAGCCCTTTGTCGCCCGTCTTGGTGTTTTGGTAGCTAAAATAGAAGCTTCCATTGTAACGATAGCGCTTACGATAGTTAGAAGCAGCCGAGAATCCCCACGAACCTTTGGTGTAGATTTCGCCAAGAAGTTTCAAGTCCCATTTATCTCCAAGTGCGAAATAATAACCCATATCGCGCAAATAAAAGCCACGTTCGCTTTCATCTCCGTAAGTAGGCATAATAAAACCACTGCTATATTTTTGTGTAAAAGGGAAAAATCCGTAGGGAATGGCCAAGGGCAAAGGCACATCGGCAACCACGAGATAAGCCGGACCAAACACCACATCCTTGCCAGGACGCACCTTAGCACGCGAAAGCGCAATGTAGAAGTCGGGGCAATCTTTATCGCAAGTGGTGTAACGGCCGTGTTGCAGATAGACGTCGCCATTAGCATCACGCTTGGCTTTTTCGCCATAAAGATACCCCTCTTGCTGCTGCGTGCGCACATCTTTAATCAATCCGCGCTTCGACTTAAAGTTAAAGGCCATGGTGTCGCTTGTGTATTTATCGGACCCCATGTTAAAAACAGGCTTGCCCTTGATGCCATCTTTTTCGCTGCTATCGGCCACACCAGTGGCATGAACCACACTGCTATCGGTGTTGATGCGTATGCGTTCGCTGGCCAAGTCCATGTTTTCGTATTTCACTTTGCCAGTGCCGTAGATGTAAGCCATCTTCGATTGGGCATTATATACCAAGGAGTCGGTACCCGAATACACCACGGGCGCATCGATACCGTTTTTCTTTTGCCGGTTAATTGAGTCGAGACGTATGGAGTCGTCTACATGCTTATTATGTCGATAGATAGCCCGTTGCAACGAGTCCATGCGTGTAGTGTCGTTGGCTACACGTGCCAACGAGTCGCGCCGAAGAGAATGTTGCTGAGGCAGATGTGTTGATTATCGACTGTTTTGGTTTGCTGTCATCTATCTATCATTATGGCGATGTAGCCTACGTAGGTGGTGGCTTCGGAGTTGGAATCCACAATGTTCTTGAAGCAGCTGTATGGGATATGCCAGTTCTCTTTGGTCCCAACAACAAGCATTTTGCAGAAGCACAAGGACTCTTGCGTGATGGTGGTGGCTTTGAAGTGTTCGACCTTGAGAGTTTCAGTCTATTAATGAATCGCTTTGCCGAAGACGAAGAGTATCGCACTGCTTGTGGCAGCTTGGCTGGTGCTTATGTTGAGAGTCTGGCAGGTGCAACAAATAAAGTTCTAAGCAACGTAAAGTTATGAAATATCAGATAACATGTGATAACTGTGGCACACAGTTTATTGTTGAGGCTGAAGAAGGACAGACCATCGAGTGTACTTGTCCTCATTGTCAAGGCGTCATGGAGGTGACCTTACCTTTGGTAAGTGCTGGTCAGCAATATGAACAACCATCTGGTTTTACTCCACAGTCGCAGCAGATGCAGGCAGAAACACCAAAGAAAGATAGTAATGCTATCCTTTGGGGTGTCCTTATTGGTCTACTTCTATTGGCAGGTGGTGTGGGTGCTTATTTTATGTTTGGCTCGTCTTCGCCAGAAACTCCAGTAACTGATTCTATTCCTAACGATACGATTCCGTACGAAACTCCTATTCAGGTAGAAGAGGCTCCATCTGTTGATACTGTGGCAACAGCCCCAGTAGAGCCTGAGCATAAGGAAGAAGAGCAAGTTGAAGAACAGCCAGAAGAAGGCGCAGATACTATTGCTACATTCGGACACGATGAGTAACTTCAACGATACACATAACGAATAAAATAGAAATATATACATGGGAAAGATTATTTTAACAGGTGACCGCCCTACAGGTAAACTTCACTTGGGTCACTACGTGGGTTCTCTCCGCCGTCGTGTGGAACTTCAGAACCTCGGAGACTACGATAAGATGTTTGTCTTTATGGCAGACGTACAGGCGTTGACAGATAATGCTGACAACCCAGAGAAGATTCGACAGAATATTATTGAGGTAGCTTTAGATTATCTCTCTGCTGGCTTGAGTCCAGAGAAATGTACACTCTACATACAGAGTCAGATTCCTGAGATTGCAGAGCTAACCACTTTCTTGATGAACCTCGTTAGCGTAAGCCGTGTTCAGCGTAACCCAACAGTGAAGACTGAGATTAAGATGCGCAATTTTGAAGCTAACATTCCAATGGGCTTCTTTGCTTATCCAGTGTCTCAGGCTGCTGATATTGCTGCTTTCAAAGCTACTACTGTACCTGCAGGTGAAGATCAGGAGCCAATGTTAGAGTTGACACGCGAACTCGTACGTCGCTTCAATCAGACTTATGCACCAGTACTTGTTGAGCCAGAAATCATGTTGCCAGAGAACGCAACAGCACGTCGTCTGCCAGGTACTGATGGTAAGGAGAAGATGAGTAAGAGTCTTGGTAACTGTATCTATCTCTCTGATGATGCTGATACCGTATGGAAGAAGGTGAAGACAATGTACACAGACCCAACTCACTTGAATGTTTCTGATCCTGGTCATGTTGAGGGTAACGCTGTGTTTACTTACCTCGACGCCTTCTCAACAGATGAGGATTTCGCAGAATTCTGGCCTGAGTTCCAGAATCTTGATGAGTTGAAAGTTGCTTACACAGCCGGTGGTATCGGTGATATGAAGTGTAAGAAGTTGCTCAATAGTGTGTTGAACAAGATGCTGGACCCAATCCGTGCACGTCGTCGTGAGTACGAACAGGATATTCCAGAGATTTATAACATCCTCAAGAAGGGCTCATTGGAAGCGCGTGAGGCTGCTGCTCAGACAATGGATGAGGTGCGTGCAGCTATGCAGATTAACTACTTTGAGGATACTGAGTTGATTCAAAGTCAGGCTGAGCGTTTCAGACAGAAGTAAGTTTTTAGCCCTACTTTAAATTTATATAGCAGTCTTATTCCATCTTTCTATAGAAGGAATAAGACTGTTTTTTGTGTCTAATAGTCTTGCAGTTAGTACTTTGGATTAAGTTTTCTCACCTATTCTAATATATGTGCGAACGCCCCGCACGTATGGTGCGGACGCCTAACACCATTGGTGCGGATGCTTAGCACGATGCAAAATGATGGAAGTTTTTGAGCATTTTGATGTCAATAAAGAGTTCTGTTGCAAATGGTAAACAATTCTTTATAGCCTAAACTCTTTTTTGTACCAGTATAACGTGGATAGAAAAAGAGAGGCTTTTTGTCTGATTGTCAGTATATTTCCTTTTTCGCTTGACTAAAATTAATAATTATTTAGGAATTATTCCTTAGTATAATTTGTGTCAACTAAAAAAAGTCCCTACATTTGCCTAAACCAACCTAAACAATATAACATAGGCAAATAGTATTCTGCGGCGAGGGATATAATCCTATCTTCCGTGATGAGCTATTAATATCGTGAACATAAATAGAATTTCATTAATAATTTTATATCCTTCCGTGCTGCTTTAGGCATGACTCTCTTTGCCCATTGCTTTGCGGAGGACACTAAACAATCTTTATCTATTAAAAGTTAGATGCGTATGATTTTACACATCAAACCAATTGGTTTTACGTTATGCATGGGTGTATCTTTCTTGATGCCTACGCAAGGATTTGCAGTTTCAAAACTGCCTGTTCAGAGCGTACAGCAATCAGGGAAGTGCACAGGTATTATTCTTGACGAGCAAGGTGAACCTATCGTAGGTGCTACTGTTCAAGTGAAAGGTACAAGTAATGGCGCTGCTACTGATTTAGACGGTCGCTTCACTCTGTCGAATATCTCTCCTGGTAGCATTATTGTTATCAGCTACATTGGTATGGACACTAAGGAAGTGAAATGGGATGGTCAGGAAATTAAAGTAAGGTTAAAGGAGGAGCAGCATGCCCTTAACGAACTTATCGTGACGGGTTATGGTGGTCAGCAGAAGCGTGCTACGTTGACAACTGCTATCTCTAAGATGGATAATAAGGTGCTGGATGCAGCAGCTTTCTCTAATGTAGGTAGTGCATTGCAGGGTAGCGTGACTGGTCTTCAGGTTGTTAATAGCTCTGGTCAGCCTGGTACAGCACCTTCTATCACATTGCGTGGTGGTGCTTCAATTACGGGAAGTGCTCCGGCATTGATTATCGTCGATGGTGTTGAGCGTACTTTATCAGAGATTAACCCATCTGATATCGAGTCAATAGAAGTTTTGAAGGATGCGGCTTCAACAGCTATTTATGGTGCGAGAGCAAATGGTGGTGTAATCCTTGTTACGACAAAGCGTGCTCAAGCAGGAAGTTCCAGCATCAACTATCGTTTGAAAGTGGGTGCTAACTTTAAGCGTAATGACTATAATTTCATGAACGCCCGCAACTATCTTTACTATAACCGAATGGGCTTTAAGCGTTATGCTGACGCTATGGAAGGACACGGAAGGGCTGCTAACGTAGATGCACAGAATGGTTATTCTGGTCGCGGATATACTGATTATACTCCACGCACGGATGTTATGTATTACGATGCAACCAATGCTGAACACCAGAGACTGCTAACTGAAGAAGGATGGGAAGTTATGGACGACCCTTACTATGGCTCAATAAATGGTGCAAAGCTTATCTTTAAGGATTATGGTGGCCTCTTAGAGGATGCAATCTACCATAATCAGACCCTTACACAGGACCATTATCTGAGCTTTAGCGGTGGTAATAACATGGGTTCTTTTGTAGCTTCATTAGGTTACTATGATGAGAATGGTGTTGTACGCAATACTTCTTTCCGTCGTTTTACTGGTAGTGTGAAGGGTGATTATCAGATTAAGCCTTGGTTGAAGGTACGTGCTGGTGCGCAGTACACATGGTTTACGAAGCCTGATAGCTATTTCGGGTCATGGAGTTCTTTGTTTTATCGTACTCGCTCACAGCGTCCTACATGGAATCCTTACCTTGCTGACGGCTCTCCAGCACCTGGTTGGAGCAGTTCAGATGGTAACTATATGTATTGGAATGATAAGCTTACAATGGAGAATAGCTCACGTTCAGAGACTTTCAATATAGGCTTTGACTTGACATTGATACCTAAGCATTTGAAGTTGTCAGCTAATGGTTCTATCTATCATGTGCTCAACCAGAATGAAAGTTTCAATAAGGCTTACTATACACAGAGCAATCCTAATAATATCAATACGACACGTCGCTCGTATGCTTATATGATGAAGGATACACAGATACAGCTTAATACGATATTAAATTACTTCGATACGTTTGCTGAGCATCATAATGTAGACTTCATGGTGGGTGCTGAGTATTATGATTATAACTACTTCTGGATGAATGCTTCTACAAAGAATTCGCCTACAGATGATATCCCAACACTCAATGCAGGTGCTGATAAGGATAGTAATCCTAAGTCAGAGAAGTCTGGTAATCGTATTGAGTCTCTCTTTGGACGTTTCAACTATGATTACAAACAGAAGTATTTGCTTAGCTTCACTTTTCGTTATGATGGTAATTCTAAGCTGAAGGATAATCGTTGGGGCTTCTTCCCTGGTATCTCTTTGGGTTGGAACATGATGGAAGAGAACTTCTGGAAGGAGTCTAAGCTGTCAAACTTTGTTAGCAATATCAAACCACGTATCAGTTATGGTAGCAATGGTAATGTGAGCGGTATTGGTGATTTCTATATCTATGGAATCTATGACCAACTTACAAACTATCGTGGTAACACTGCTTTCTACGATCGTTCGCTTGTGAATACAGCCTTAAAATGGGAGCAGAGTCATACTTTCGAGGCTGGTCTTGACCTTGGTTTCTTCAAGAATCGTTTGTCATTAATTCTCGACTACTACGTACGTAATACAAGTAATCTGCTTCAGAGCGTGAACCTTCCTTCGTATTTAGGTTTCACATCTATCCAAACCAACTTGGGTAAGTTACGTAATCAAGGATTTGAAATGGAGGTACGTGCTACTCCTGTTCACCTGAAGAATAGCTTCCGTTGGGACCTCTCTTTCAACCTCTCAACTGTAAAGAATACGATTGTTCAGCTTCCTAAGAGTGACCGTCCATTCAATCAACTTCAAGGAGTAGAGGTTGCTGCGGGCAAGGTTGGCGCTGATGGCAAGACTCCAACTAAGTGGATTGGTGGTTATCGTGAGGGGGGAACACTCGGAGAACTCTATGGTTACAGCCAAGATCATATCTTCAGAGACTGGG
>ERZ773233.2130-NODE-2130-length-11154-cov-3.522480_pt1 | contig 11154 bp, 8 predicted proteins | sample MGYA00580991_ERZ773233 | MGnify/ENA primary metagenome ERZ773233 (study PRJEB29015, sample SAMEA2738178) | human oral metagenome | biome: human oral; feature: human-associated habitat; material: saliva | place: China | collected 2161 ...
TAATCTATTTTCACAGTTTATACACTTTTATGCGTTTTCATTAAAAACAATTATCGATTATAGCATCCATTTAATACTAATCCTAAAAACAAAAAATAACCTGAGAATCAGTTTATACTAATTCTCAAGTTATTTATTCGTTTAATTTTAATCTGTCGTATATTTTATATTAGAAGATTCCGATGATTGTTTCTGTCTCTTCGTCGATATCGATATTTAATGCACTTGGTACTTTTGGAAGTCCTGGCATTGTTAAAACTTTGTTCGCATAAGCTACTACGAATCCTGCACCACTACGTAATTTAACATCGTTGATAGTAATGTTAAATCCTGTAGGACGACCTTTGATCTTCGCATTATCTGTTAATGAAGCTGGAGTTTTCGCCATACATACTGGTAAATGCTTGAATCCAAGTCTCTCGATTCTTTCGATTTCAGCTTTGACTTCATCAGAGAAGTTAACTCCATCAGCTCCATAAATCTCACGACATACTGTCTCGATTTTTTCAGTAATTGAAGCTTCATCTTTGTATAGTAATTGTAGTTCTTTGTCATTTCCTTCTACAGCTTTTACTACTTTTTCTGCTAGGTCTACTCCACCAAGTCCACCTTTTTCCCATACTTCTGTACGTGAAAATTCTACACCTTGTTCTTTTGCCCAGTTCTCTAAGAATGCTAATTCTTTTTCAGTATCAGTAACAAAAACATTTAAAGCTACTACTATAGGCAAATTGAATTTTCTTAAATTTTCTATATGTTTCTCTAAGTTTTGTACACCTTTTGCAAGTGCTTCAAGATTTTCTTCTTTAAGATCTTTTTCTTCAATATCACCATGTAATTTTAGTGCTTTTACAGTTGCTACAACCACGGCTGATTTTGGTTTTAAACCAGACTTACGACACTTAATATCTAAGAATTTTTCAGCTCCTAAATCAGCTCCAAAACCAGCTTCAGTAATAACATAATCAGCAAATTTCAGTGCTGTTTTAGTAGCTAAAATAGAATTACATCCGTGTGCAATATTTGCAAAAGGTCCACCATGAATTATTGCAGGATTATTTTCCAATGTTTGAACAATATTTGGTTTAATTGCATCTTTTAATAAAGAAGTAATAACACCTTCTATTTTTAGATCTTTAACGTAAACAGGTTCCCCTTTTTTATTATACGCTACTAAAATATTTTTTAGTTTTTCTTTTAAATCACCTAAGCTCTCAGAAAGGCATAAAATCGCCATTATTTCACTTGCTACTGTGATATCAAAACCATCATTTCTTTCTAAATCTGTTCCTGCATTAATTTTAATATGTCTTAAATCACGTGCGTTCATATCCATTACACGATTAAAGACAATTTTATCAATTTCCAATTCATTACCTTGGAATACATGATTATTAACTAAAACTGCAATCGCATTATGAGCAGTTGTGATAGCATGCATATCTCCAGTAAAATGTAGATTAATATCTTCCATTGGTACCACTTGCGCATACCCACCACCAGCAGCTCCTCCTTTTCTTCCTAAAACAGGTCCTAAAGAAGGTTCACGAAGAGCAACACATGATTTTTTACCAATTCTATTTAGAGCATCAGATAATCCAATTGTAACAGTAGATTTTCCTTCACCACTAGAAGTCGGGTTAATTGATGTAACTAATACTAAGTTAGCATCTTCTCTAATATCTTTTTTAATATTTTTAGTTTGTATTTTAGCTTTGTGATTACCGTATAAAATTAAGTCTTCACTATTTATTCCTAATTTTGCAGCAACATCTGCTATATGTTTTTTTTCACATTCATTTGAAATTTGAAAGTCTGATTTCATTTCTTTACCTCACTTTTTGGGGGATTTTATATTTTATAAATTATTAATTATTAATCTTCCAAACCTGGAATACGTTTATAGATTTTATCAATATTTACTAGATGAACATTTAAATCAAAGCAACTATCTAAAACTTCTTTAGAAACTACTTCTTTTATTGTTTCATTTTCTTCTAGTAAATCTCTAAATGGTATACCCTCAAACCATGATTTCATAGCTAATGGTTGAACCAAATCATAAGCTTCTTCTCTAGAAAAACCATATTTTTCTATTAAATTACTCATTGTTCTTTGAGCAAAGATAACTCCATTTGTTGCATAAATGTTTTTTATCATATTATCTGTAAATACTGTTAGATTTTTAACAACATTTGTGAATCGATTTAGCATATAATCTAACAATGTTGTTGCATCACTACTTAGTATACGTTCAGCACTAGAGTGAGAAATATCTCTTTCATGCCATAATGGAATATTTTCATACGCCGCAATCATATACCCACGCATAATTCTAGCACAACCTGCCATATTTTCGCTAGAAATTGGATTGCGTTTATGTGGCATAGCACTCGATCCTTTTTGATTTTTTGAGAAAAATTCTTCAGCTTCTCTAACTTCTGTACGTTGAAGATGCCTAATTTCAACCCCAATTTTCTCAATTGAACTAGCTATTAATGCAAGAGTAGAATAGTAATCAGCATGTCTATCTCTTTGTAATGTTTGAGTAGAAATGTTACTTGATTCGATTCCTAATTTTTTACAAACATAGTCTTGCACTTCTGGTGGAGTATTAGAAAACGTTCCAACAGCACCTGAAATTTTTCCAACTTCTATAATTTTTCTTACTTCTTTAAATCGTTTAATGTGACGATTAAACTCATCATAGTAAAGCGCAAATTTAAGTCCAAAACTACTAATATCAGCGTGGACACCATGAGTTCTTCCGATGCATGGAGTAAATTTATATTCTAGTGCTTTCTCTTTTAGCACTTCTTGAAATTTAAGTAAATCAGCTAAAATAATATCATTAGCTTGTTTATATAAATATCCATACGCGGTATCTACAACATCAGTTGATGTAAGCCCATAATGAACCCATTTTTTTTCATCACCTAAATAACTAGAAACATTTCTAGTAAAGGCCACAATATCATGTTTAGTTTCCTTCTCTAATTCTAGAATACCAGGTAGATCAAATTTTGCATTAGCAAATAGTTTCTCTACATCTTCTTTTGGCACAACACCTAATGTACTCCATGCTTCTGTCGCATACAGTTCTACCTCTAAATAAGCCTTAAAACGATTTTCATCACTGAAAATACTTCTCATAGGTTCTCTACTATATCTTTCTATCATTAAAATGTCTCCTAGATTTTATTATTTTCTAATCATTATCTTATTACTAAGACAATTTATTCTATAACGATAAATGTCCGATATCTGTTCGGAAAAATAAATCATCACATTCAATTTTTCCTATTTCATTATATACTTTTTCACGTGCTTCTTGCAAGTCTTTACCATTTGCACAAACAATTAAAACACGTCCTCCATTTACAGTTATATTACCATCTTTCTCTTTAGTTCCCATATGAAATATTGGTGTATTTACTTTTTCTAAACCTTTGATTATAGTACCTTTCTCACTTTTTTCTGGGTATCCTTTTGCTGCTAATACTACACCAATGAAAGCATCGTTATTCCACTTAAGATCTATGTCTTTTCCATCAATAATATTATTTGCAATTTCATATAAACTACTTTCTAGTTTTAACAATAATACTTCACATTCTGGATCACCAAAACGAACGTTAAATTCAATAGTTTTAACTCCATCACTACATTTCATAAGTCCAGCGTACAAAATACCATAAAATGGCATTCCTTCATTACTCATTGCATCAACCATAGGTTGCACTACTTTCTGTACACCTTCTTCTATATCTTCTTTTGTTATTTTTCTTAACGGACAATAAGCTCCCATGCCACCAGTATTTAAACCTTCATCATTATCGAAAGCTCGCTTATGATCTTGAGCTATTTCCATAGGATATACTTTTTTATCTGACACAAAGCACATTAATGAGAATTCTTCACCTTGTAAAAATTCTTCAATCACCACACTTGCTCCAGCTTTACTAAATTTTGCATTACACATCATTTCTTTTAGTTCAAATTGTGCATCTTCTATTGTTTCTGCAATTATAACACCTTTACCCGCAGCTAAACCATCTGCTTTTAAAACTATAGGTGCTTTTTGTTTAGCTAAATATTGACTAGCTTTTTCGTAATCACTAAAACTTTCATATTTAGCAGTAGGTATATTATATTTTTTCATCATCATTTTAGAAAATACTTTACTACCCTCTAATTGGGCTGCTTTTTTACTTGGTCCAAATGCTCTAATACCTTTTTCATGCAGAATATCTACCAATCCATTGACAAGTGGAACTTCTGGCCCAACAAATACTAGATCTATTTTATTATTTACACAATACTCTGGGATTTCTTCTTCGGAAATATTTAAACATGTTCCAAATTTGTTAACAGCTGGATTTACTCCAACCATATAGATTTCATGTCCTTCTTGTTTGAATTTATAGGCGATAGCGTGCTCTCTTCCACCAGCACCTACTACTAATACCTTAGCCATATTAGTGTTTAAAGTGACGAATTTTACTAAATACCATCGCCACACCTTTCTCATTACATGCATCAATACTCTCTTGGTCTCTTATTGAACCTCCAGGTTGTACGATTGCTGCAATGTTATAATCTGCTGCAAGATCAGCACTATCTCTCATTGGGAAGAATGCATCTGAAGCGAGAACTGCACCTTCAGCTTTTTTGCCAGCTTGTTCAAGAGCGATTTTACATGAGCCAACACGATTCATTTGTCCAGCACCAATTCCCAATGTTTGACCATCTTTAACTACGACTATTGCATTTGATTTAACATGTTTTACTACTTTCAATCCAAATTCTAAATCTCTTTTTTGTTCAGGCGTAATTTTTTTCTCTGTTACATTTTCAAATTCATCTGCTAATTTATTGTTAAAATCTTGAACTAAAATACCACCACGGACACTCTTAATTTGTTTTTCATGATTATTATTTTTAGTACCTAATTTATATATACGTAGATTTTTCTTTTTAGTTAAAATTTCTAAAGCTTCTTCATCATAATCATCCGCTAAAATTATTTCTAAGAATATACTATGCATTTTTTCAGCAGTTTGTTTATCTACTCTTCCATTAACAGCTACAATTCCTCCGAAGATTGAAACAGGATCTGCTTCATATGCACGTGAATATGCTTCGAAAACAGTTTCACCTATTGCTACACCACATGGATTCATATGTTTTACAGCTACACAAGCAGTTTCATTAAATTCTGAAAGAATATCAAGAGCAGCAGATGCATCTTGGATATTATTGTATGACATAGCTTTCCCATGTAATTGAACAGCATTTTGAAGTGCATAACTTTCATTGTTATCTTGAGTGTAGTGATATGCTTTTTGATGAGGATTTTCACCATAACGTAATGTTTCTTCAAGTTTATACGATAATGTTAGTTTTTCAGGAACTAAGTTATCTACTTTATTGAAATAGTTTGCTATTGCTGCATCATAACTTGCTGTAGTATTAAATACTTTAATTGCTAATGATCTACGCGTTGACAAAGTAATTCCACCATTATTTAACTCTTCTAAAATTAAATCATAATCTTTTATATCAGTTACTACCGTTACATCATTAAAATTTTTTGCGGCACTACGTAACATGCTAGGTCCACCAATATCAATATTTTCAATTATTTCTTCTTCAGAAACTCCTTCTTTTTTAACCGTTTCTTCAAATGGATAAAGGTTAACACATACTAAATCTATATATTCAATATTATTTTCTTTTACATGTTTGCTATGTAATTCATTACCACGTTTTGATAATAATCCACCATGAATTTTAGGATGAAGTGTTTTAACTCTTCCTTCTAAAATTTCAGGAAAATTAGTAACATCTTCAATACTTATACAATTTACACCATTATTTTTTAAATGTGTATATGTACCTCCTGTACTTATTATTTCAAAACCGAATTTCTCTAATCCTTTAGCAAATTCTACAATATTTGATTTATCACTTACACTTATTAATGCTCTTTTCGTCATAGTGCCTCCTTAATTAGTTCTAAAATTACTTTTGGATATAGTTCATGTTCTAAACCATGAATTCTATTTGTTACTGATTCTAATGTTTCATTTTCTTTAACTGTTAGAAATGTTTGTTCTATAACTTCTCCACCATCTAATTCTTCATTCACATAATGTATACTTATTCCAATTTCCTTATCACCCGCATTATATGCTTGAGCAATTGCATCTTTTCCTTTATATTTTGGTAATAATGATGGATGAAGGTTTAGAATTGTTTTCTTATAATTTTCTAGAAAATATGGAGATATTATTCTCATATAACCAGCTAAAAAGATATAATCTAAATCTTTTACTTGTTCTATTATTGCTTTTTCATAATCTTCTTTAGAATTGTAATCACGAGCTGCAAATACAAATGTTTTAATACCGCGATCTTCAGCTTTTTTAATAACTGCTGCTCCTGGTCTGTCACAAACTAGTAACTCTATATCCATTATTTCTTTCAGTCTTGAGTCATCAGCAATTCTTTCAAAATTACTTCCAGTTCCTGATGCAAAAATAGCTACCTTTTTCTTCATATTATTTCTATTCCACTTTCATTAACAACTTCACCTAAAACGAAACCATTTTCAAGTAATGATAATGCTTTATCTACATCTTCTTTATTGACCACTAATGCCATTCCTACACCCATATTAAAGATATTATACATTTCTTCTTCGTCGATACCACCTTTTTCTTGAAGATATCTAAATATTTCAGGGACTTCATAAGAATTTTTATTAATTTTCATACCTAACCCTTTTGCTAGACATCTAGGTAAGTTTTCATGGAATCCTCCTCCTGTAATATGAGCAATACCAGCTACTTTAACTTCATTTAGTAGTTTTAGCACTTCTTTAACATATATTTTTGTTGGAGTTAAAAGAGTTTCTCCGATAGTTGATTCATTAAATCTCTTATTTAAACTTATATTGTTATCTCTTAAAATTTTTCTTACAAGTGAAAATCCATTTGAATGAACACCACTAGAAGGCAACCCGATTACTACTTGTCCTGCTTTAGTATTTTCTGGAGATAATAGATCTTCTTTCTCTGCAGCACCTACACAAAATCCAGCTATATCATATTCTCCATCTTCGTAGAAACCTGACATTTCAGCTGTTTCTCCACCTACAATAGCACAACCTGCTTGAACACAACCTTCCGCCACACCTTCTACAATAGATTCTACTTGTTCTGGATAGTTCTTTCCAACAGCTAAATAATCAAGGAAAAACAATGGTTGAGCACCCTGTGCAAGTATATCATTAGCACACATTGCAACAACATCTATACCAATAGTATTATGAATATCAAGTTCAAATGCTAGCTTAAGCTTTGTTCCAACACCATCAGTACCACTTACTAGTACTGGATTTTTATAATTATATGCACTTAAATCAAAAGCACCACCAAAACCTCCTATTGCTGAAAGCATACCAAGGTTTTTAGTTCTTGCAACATGTTTTTTAATTAGTTCTACTGATTTATAACCAGCTTCTAAACTAACACCACTCTCTTCATATTTCTTACTCATTATTTGTTCCCCTTTCTTTCAAAAAGTTTTTTTGTAAATCAGTCATCGAATTTATATATGATTCTTCATAATCGTATAATCCAGCAACGTAATGCCCATTAAAGCAATCCATACATAGACCCGTATAAGGTCCTTCATAATTTAAACCTATAGATTCTATTAATCCATCTTCACTTAGAAAACCTAAAGAATCAGCTCCAATAATTTCACATATTTCTTCTTGTGTTTTATTTGCTGAAATCAATTCCTCTGTTGTTGAAATGTCAATTCCATAGAAACTTGGAAAAATTAACGGTGGTGCCGCAATTCTTACATGGACTTCTCTTGCCCCTGCTTCTTTTAATAACTGCACTATACGTTTACTTGTAGTTCCTCTTACAATAGAGTCATCAACAAGCACAATACTTTTTCCTCGTACTACACTTTTAACTGCTGATAACTTCATTCTAACACCTTGTTCTCTTAATTCTTGAGTAGGTTGAATAAATGTTCTAGCGACATACTGATTCTTAATTAGTCCCATTTCATAAGGTAATCCACTTGCCTCAGCATATCCACTAGCAGCAGATAACGAAGAGTTTGGAACACCTATAACCATGTCTGCATCAGGAGTTGGTTGTTCTTTTGCAAGACGTCTACCTGTATTTTTTCTTGCAGTGTGCACATTGACTCCAGCAATATCTGAGTCAGGTCTTGCAAAATATACATATTACATAGCTGCAATCGCTACTGAGGTATCATCTGTATACTTCTCTAGTCTAATTCCATTATCATCAATAATAACTAATTCACCGGCTCCAACATTGCACACAAATTCTGCACCTACAACATCGATTGCACATGTTTCACTAGCCGCAACATAAGCTCCATTTTTCATTTTTCCAATAGCTAATGGTCTTAGACTGTTAGGATCTACTGCACCATATAATCCATCTTTTGTAAGGATAAGAAAAGTAAAACCACCTTTAATTTGGTTTAAACTTTCTTTAATTTGTTCTTTAAGTGTATCTTTTGAACTTCTGCGAATTAGATGAATTAATACCTCAGTATCAGAAGATGAATGGAATATTGCTCCATCTTTTTCTAACTCTCTTCTTAATGATTTAGCATTAATTAAATTCCCATTATGACAAAGTCCAATGCTCATATCATAAAAATGAAATAGAAATGGTTGTATATTTTGAATATTGTTACTTCCAGATGTTGCATATCTTACATGCCCAATTGCACTTGACCCAGTTAATCTTTCTAGTTTTTCTTTATTTTTAAAAACTTCTGATACTAAACCTAAATCTCTATGTCCATTCAAGATTTTTCTATCTGTTGCAACTATTCCTGCTCCTTCTTGTCCACGATGTTGTAAACTATGTAATCCGAAATAAGTAACATTACTTGCTTCTGGATGTCCCCATATTCCAAACACACCACATTCTTCATTAAGCCCTCGCATCTTCTAATCTCCTTAAAACTTCTTCGTAAGCTTCCATTACAGAACCTAAATCACGTCTAAATCTATCTTTATCTAATTTCTCATTTGTATCTTTATCCCAAAGTCGGCATGTATCTGGAGAAATTTCATCAGCTAAAATGATTTTACCATTTTTATCTTTTCCAAATTCAATTTTGAAATCTACTAATACTAAGTTTGCTTTTAAATATAATTTTTGAAGTAAAGAATTAATTTTTAAAGCTTGCTCACGTATATTCGCAAGTTCTTCTTCTGTTACTATTTCTAATGCCACAGCGTGGTCATCATTAATAAGAGGATCATTCAAATCATCATTTTTATAGCTAAGTTCAAAAACAGGTTTTGCTAATTTTTTTCCTTCTTCTATACCATACTTTTTAGCCATTGAACCTGCTACTATGTTTCTTACAATAACTTCTAACGGAATTATAGTGACATGTTTACAAATTTGATCAGTTTCATTAACTTTTTTTATAAAGTGAGTCTCAACTCCTGATTTTTCAAGATATTCAAAGATAAGTGAAGTTATAGTATTATTAAACACACCTTTGCCTTCGAATTCTTCTTTCTTAATTCCATTAAATGCTGTAGCACTATTCTTATAATGCACATAAATTTCATCATTATTTTCACATTCAAATAATTGTTTTGCTTTTCCTTCGTATAGTAATTTCATTTTATTTTTCCCCTTTGAAATAATTTACACCATTTTTAAATATATCTTGTTTGACTTTTATTGTATTTGTTTTATATAAACTTTCTCCAAAACGTTCACTGTGTCCCATCTTACCAAGGATAAGTCCATCTTCACTTATTAAACCTTCTGTTGCTAAGTAAGATCCATTAGGGTTAAATCTACCATTTAATGTTGCATTTCCATTAAAATCACAGTATTGGAAAGCAATTAAGTGTTTGAATTTGTCTATATTAAGACCAACTACTTTTCCTTCTCCATGACTAAATACCACTTCGTGTTCAGTTCCGATTGTAAAATCTTGTAACCAAGGTGAATTTGCATTTGCTACACGAGTAAATGCTGTTGTTGAAATATGTTCATAACTATCATTTCGGTATAACGTAAGGTCATCCTCATTCAATTCACGTATTTCTCCATAAGGAAGTAATCCTGATTTAAGCAATGCCTGGAATCCATTACAGATTCCTAATATAAGTTTTTTCTCAGCTAAATGTTTGTGAATAGCATTTTTTACCTTTTCATTTTTTAAGAAGTTAACAATATACTTAGCACTTCCATCTGGTTCATCTCCACTAGAAAATCCACCTGGGAACATAATGATATGAGATTCTTCTACTGCATTTACAAACTCTTCTATTGATTCATTAATATCATTTTCTCGAGTATTTCTGATTACTACTGTCGTAGGAGTTGCTCCTGCTTCAATAAATGCTTTCTCACTATCATACTCACAGTTCGTACCAGGGAAGACAGGTATAACTACTTTTACATTCTCTACATATTCTGGATAATATTTTCGTCCTTTATTTTCTGTGTGAAGATTTTCTACAGTTCCTTTATCTTCGTTTTGATACATCGGATAAATATCATTTAGAGTAGCTGTATAAGCTTCATATATATCATTATGTGTAAATAATTCATTGTTTACTATAATTCTACTGCTTACTTTACCAATACATTCAAATGGTAATTTTTCTTTTGCTTCCACTACTAATGATGCTGGATCAAAGTTTAAAACATTTTCTTTTTCTACTTCAAATCCTAAATCGTTACCTAATGACATTTTTACTAGAGAAGCGGCTAAGCTACCTTCTTCTTGAACATATGCTGAAACTACTTTACCTTCTTTAATATATTTATGAACAAGTTCATAATTTTCTAAAGTAGCTGCAATATCTGGATATCCTTTTTCATCTTTTACTACTGGCACATAGTAAAGTTTGTTTCCAACTTCTTTTAAATCTGGAGTTATAACATCATTTATTTTTACAGGCACGCAGGCAAATGAAATTAGTGTTTCTACAACATTAAGATCATTGAACGTTCCTGACATACTATCTTTTCCGCCAATACTTGGGCGACCAATTTCACGTTGAGCATAAATACTTCCTAATAAACTTTGAGTAACTTTACCCCATTTAGTACT
>ERZ773233.2135-NODE-2135-length-11144-cov-13.050771_pt1 | contig 11144 bp, 5 predicted proteins | sample MGYA00580991_ERZ773233 | MGnify/ENA primary metagenome ERZ773233 (study PRJEB29015, sample SAMEA2738178) | human oral metagenome | biome: human oral; feature: human-associated habitat; material: saliva | place: China | collected 2161 ...
ATTTATGAAAATTGCTCTGTCACTTTTAAAAATTGTGTCTTTGAATGTACGGAAGATCATAATGAAAATTATTTAATCTTTGCAAATGATGATTCGTTTGTTACATTTGAAAATTGTAAAACACATTTTGTTAGTGATGAAACTGAACAAACTATTTTTCTAAAAAATTGTTCTGTAACGGCTAATGATTGCTTTTTCCAATGGAGAATTCTTTCTGAAGGTTCGCAACTGAAACTTACGAATACCATTTGTGAGAACTATTCAGGAAATGCTGTTTATTTACAAAAAGATTCACGATTAGAAGCTACTAATTGCCAATTTTATGGTGGCGATATGCTGAAAGGTTATCCAATGATTTGGGTAACTGATTCTTCATTCCAATTAGAAACAGGGATTATTGGTAAAGCCGATAGAGGACAAGGAATCTATTCTGAAAAGAAAAGTGGCGTAACTTTGACGGATGTAACGGTTCAATCGATGGATTTGAGAGCGACAATTAGTCGTTTAAATAATTGTAAAGTTATAGATAACTTTGATTTAGGTCCAAATACGTATTGCTTTGCTGACGGAATCATTACATTCCAGTGCGAAAGTAAGTCTAGTATTCCATTAAGACTGTACTATTGTTCAACTATTTTTGCGAAACAACTTTTATTCGAAAAATCTCTTGAGGTGAGTATTAAAGGGTTGGAATCTTCTTTAATTCATGTCCAAGAATTAATGTATGCACAAGGTAGTTCCAGTGAATTAAATATTGATACAGATGAAGATTCTATTTTACATGCATCTGTTCGTCATACAAAAGGTGTCAGTGCAGAAGGAGACGAGAATGCTCCTAAAGAATTAGATAGTTATGAAGAATTACAAAGTTTAGTTGGATTAGAAGCGGTTAAAAAAGAAATTGATACATTAATTGGAATGGTGGATTATAATAAACAACGTGTTTCTAGAGGAGAACCACCTCAACAGTTAGTATTACACTCTATGTTTATGGGAAATCCAGGTACAGGTAAAACAACTGTTGCACGTTTAATGGGTAAAATCTTATTTGAACGTGGAGCATTGTTTGGAGATACGTTTAAATTTGTAGAAGTTTCTGAATCAGATTTATTATCTGGGTATGTGAACCAAACAACGACTCAAACTTTAGCAAAATTAGAAGAAGCACGTGGCGGGGTTCTATTTATCGATGAAGCTTATTCATTAGATAAGAAGAGTACCAATGATACAGGTAAAGAAGCCATTACAACAATTCTTAAATATATGGAAGACCACAAAAATGAGATTATGATTATTTTTGCGGGATATACAAAAGAAATGGAGCAATTTTTACAAATTAATCCAGGTTTAACTTCACGTGTTCCTAACCGATTAGACTTTGAAGACTATACTCCAGAACAAATTGTTCAAATGGGGATTAAAGGTCTACAAAAAAACAGCTATGAAATTGCAGATGTGGAGTACTACACACGTAAAGTGACGTTGGAATATAATCGTTCATTAGATCGTAGTAATGCACGTTGGATTCGTAATTTTAACGAAAAGATTATTAAACAATTAATTGCTCGTGTTATTGCTGAGAAAAGTGAAGATATTTCACTCATTACAAATGCAGATATTGATGCTGTTCTTGAGATTGGTAAGTATCAAGACAATGGTACGAAGAAAGATGCTTGGGAAGAATTACATCAATTAATTGGTCTTCATAAAGTAAAAGAGCAAGTTGAAGACTTTATTGCTCAAGCTGAAATGAACCGTAAACGTGAACAAGAAGGATTTGCGACTTCAACTACGACTTTACATTCATTATTCTTAGGAAACCCAGGTACAGGTAAAACAACAGTTGCTAGAATTGTTGCTGAATTACTATATCAAAAAGGCTTAATTGCTACGAATAAATTAATCGAAGTGTCTCGGGGAGATTTAATTGGCGGATACCAAGGTCAAACGGCTATTAAAACAAGAGAACATTTACATGCTGCTCTTGGTGGGGTTCTATTTATTGATGAAGCTTATTCTTTAAAACATGGCCCTAATGATAATTTTGGACAAGAAGCGATTGATGAAATCTTGAAATTTATGGAAGATCATCGCCGTGATATGGTAGTCATTTTTGCAGGATATCATAAAGAAATGGCAGAGTTTTTAGAAACGAATTCAGGATTGAAGAGTCGTGTTCCAACGACATTTGATTTTGAAGACTATAGTCCAGATGAAATTGCACAGATTGGTGAATTTATTTTACAAGGTCAAGGGTATCAATATGATGCAGAAAGTTATCGAGCAGCTGTTAAGGATGCTTATGCTACAACTGATGACCATAGTAATGGACGTTGGATTCGTAACTTTAACCAAAAATTATTGGCACATATGTCTCGTCGTGTGACAAAAGATGAGTCGAGTGATTTTAATACGATTACAAGTGAAGATTTAGAAAAAATGAGGGAGGCATAAGATGACAGATTATGTAGCACCACCAAAAAGAAAAAAAGATTCTGATAATGAAAATAAGGATTATGTAGTAGCTCCTAAAACAGATGATTATGTAGCTCCTCCTAAAAGAGATGACTATGTAGCGCCCCCTAAAAAAGGACAATCGAATTCTTCAGATTATGTTGATCCGACTTCAAATGAATGGAGAAAGAATATAGTCTTTCAAACCAAACCTTCTTCAGAATATCCAAAAGAGGAACCAAAACTAGACCCTCAACTAATTCCTTATACTGGAAATGATGGATATTTTGAAACGCCAAAGCAAGATTTAAGTTTTTATATAACGGGTTATTTAGTGATTTCACTATTCAATTATATTACTTCTTTTAATGAGTTAGGATTATGGGGAAAAATCTTCTGGCCTATTTATGTCCTGCTTTCGAACTATACTTATAGTTGGTATATTGACTATCGTCGTTTCAAAGGTGGAATTTTAGGTTGGTTCTTTACACCATATGGTGGAATTCGTGCTGGATATGCTGCTTCTGAAATCATGGATTATAGTAGTGGAAAAGTCAAACGTGGACTATTTGGTGGCTATAAGATGAAAATGAAGAAAGATATTGGATCACATCTGCTTTCATTTGTGATTATTACGTTTATCGTAGAAATTATTAAATATTTTGTAGCAATTCCAGTTGCATTTATCTCGTTATTCTTCCATAAGAGTACAGTTCGTAAATATGTAAGAGCGAGTGAAGAGGCTGTTAGAGGATAGAAATTGACTTTTTAAACAGTAGCAGTAGGACGCCAGCAGCTTCGCTTTTGCGAATCTCATGGCTAAATTTCGAGCCTAGGGTCTCGAAATTTCCTATCATAAAAGCCATTATTTTGGCTTTTATGATTTGTGCTACTGTAAAAAGTCATTTCTATTTGACGTGTATTTATGAGAGTTCGTAAAAGAACTTTGACTTTTTAAACTGTGGTAAAGGACACCAGCAGCTTCGCTTTGCGAATCTCATGTTTTCTGCTACTGTAAAAAGTCATTTCTGAAAAACGATAGTACTTGCATTTTTTGGAAAAATAGCGTATTATTCTTATATTCATGGACGAGAACGTTCTATTTTTGATACAAGTAGCGAGCTAATGATTGGTGAGAGTTTAGCATGTCCCTCAAAGATAGAGAATCATCTCTGAGATATATTTCCGAAATCATAGTAAGAAATATCGCCTAAATAGCGTTAACAATTTACCAAGTTGAAAAGTAGTGAATACTTTTCAAGAATTTGGGTGGTACCGCGAAACTTTCGCCCCTGCTTTTGCAGGGGATTTTTTATTTTATTGACAAAGGAGGAAATGCAATGAAAATGAAAGAAACATTGCAAATTGGAAAAACAGAATTTCCAATGCGTGGGAATTTACCTACAAAAGAAATCGATTATCAACAAGAATGGGAAGAAGCAAACCTTTATGCACAACGTCAGTTGAAAAATGAAGGCAAACCTTCTTTCGTATTACATGATGGCCCTCCATATGCCAATGGGGATGTTCACATGGGACATGCGTTAAATAAAATCTCAAAAGACTTTATCGTACGTAGTAAATCTATGAGCGGATTCCGTGCTCCATTTGTTCCAGGTTGGGATACTCACGGTTTACCAATTGAACAAGCTTTAGCAAATGCTGAAGGTGTTGATCGTAAAAAAATGTCTGTAGCAGAATTCCGTAAATTATGTGCAGAATATGCTTGGCGTCAAATCGACAATCAAAGAACAGTGTTCAAACGTTTAGGTGTAACTGGTACATGGGATAATCCATATGTAACATTAAAACCTGAATTCGAAGCAGAACAAATTCGTGTATTTGGTAAAATGGCTGAAAATGGCTATATTTACAAAGGATTAAAACCAATTTACTGGTCTCCATCAAGTGAATCTTCACTTGCCGAAGCAGAAATTGAATATAAAGACGTAGAAAGCCCATCAATCTATGTGGCGTTCAAAGTGAAAGACGGAAAAGGTGTTGTATCAGAAGATGCATCATTCGTGATTTGGACAACAACTCCTTGGACACTTCCTGCAAACTTAGGGATCTTCGTGCATCCTGACTATGAATATGCAGAAGTGAAAACAGACAAAGGGACTTTTGTAGTAGCAAAAGAGCTTGTAAACTCTCTTGCAGAAACATTAGGCTGGGAATCTGTAGAAGTGCTAAAAGAATTCCGTGGAACTGAATTGGAATATGCGACAGCATGGCATCCATTCTACGAACGTGAATCACTTGTAATGCTTGGAGACTACGTAACACTTGATGCCGGTACTGGTTTAGTTCACTCAGCACCTGGACACGGGGAAGACGACTTCTACTATTCACGTAAATACAACTTAGATGTATTATCACCAGTGGATAACCAAGGACATTACACTGCAGAAGCTCCTGGTTTTGAAGGAATGTTCTATGCAAAAGCAAACAAAGTCATCACAGACCTATTAGCTGAAAATGGTTCATTATTAAAACTAAGTTATTTCGTGCATAGTTACCCACATGACTGGAGAACGAAGAAACCAGTCATCTTCCGTGCAACTCCACAATGGTTTGCGTCTATTGATGCTTTCCGTCAAGATATCTTAGATGTGATTGAAAATGATGTGAAATGGTACCACCCATCAGGGCAAGTACGTATTTACAACATGGTTCGTGACCGTGGCGACTGGGTCATCTCTCGTCAACGTGTATGGGGTGTTCCACTTCCTGTATTCTACGGTGAAAACGGAGAACCAATTATCACTCCAGAAACAATCGAACACGTTGCGAAATTAGTGGAAGAATTCGGTTCTGACGTATGGTTCGAGCGTGAAGCAAAAGACCTATTACCAGAAGGATTCACACATCCAAGCAGTCCAAACGGCACATTTACAAAAGAAATGGACATCATGGACGTATGGTTCGACTCAGGTAGCTCACATGCTGGTGTATTAAGTATTCGTCCAGAGTTAGAATTCCCAGCTGATTTATACTTAGAAGGATCAGACCAATACCGTGGATGGTTCAACTCAAGTTTAACAACAAGTGTAGCGGTTCATAAGAAAGCTCCATATAAAGCAGTTCTTTCTCAAGGGTTCGTAATGGACGGAGAAGGCAAGAAGATGAGTAAATCCCTAGGAAACGTCATCTCACCTGCAAAAGAAATGCAAACAAAAGGGGCAGACATTATCCGTCTATGGGTATCTTCTGTGGACTATGAATCAGACGTACGTATCAGTACTGAAATCTTAAACCAAGTATCTGAAGCATACCGTAAGATTCGTAACACAATGCGCTTTATGTTAGCGAACACTACAGATTTCGAACCATCTAAACATGCCGTAGCGTTTAAAGATCTACGTACTGTTGACCAATATATGATGATTCGTTTCAATGATGTTGTGAAGACAATTGAAGAAGCATATGAAAAATATGAATTCTCAACAATCTATCAAACAGTGATGAACTTCTGTACAGTTGATTTATCACAATTCTACTTAGACTTTGCTAAAGACGTTGTGTATATCGAACACGAAGATAACTACGAACGTCGTGCAATGCAAACAGTGATTTACGATATCTTAGTGAAATTAACGAAATTACTAAGCCCAATCTTAGTTCATACGAGTGAAGAAGTTTGGAAATACTTGAAGGAAGAAGAAGCATATGTTCAATTAGCTGAATTCCCAACTGTAGAAAGCTACGAAAATGCAGAAGAAGTAGTAGCACAATGGGCTGAATTCTTCAAAGTTCGTAACACTGCTTTGAAAGCTTTAGAAGAAGCTCGTAACGAGAAATTAATCGGTAAGAACTTCGAAGCAAAAGTAACGCTATATCCATCTAATGAAGTTCGCACTTTATTAGAGGGCTTAAACACAAATGTAGCTCAATTATTCATCGTTAGTGAATTAGAAGTGGCTGCAGAAGGCGTTGAAGCTCCTGCAAATGCAGTTGAAGGTGAAGGCGTGAAAGTCGTTGTTGAACATGCTAAAGGTGAAACTTGCGAACGTTGCCGTGCTGTGAAGATTGAAGTAGGAACATTAGAAGATGCTCCGACTTTATGTAATCGTTGTGCTGCAATTGTGCGTGAACACTTCCCAGAAGCGCTTGTTCCTGAAGAAGAATAATAAAAATTTAACTGAGTCGAAGCAATTCGGCTCAGTTTTTTTCAAATTGTGTTCAAAATAACCATGTTGAAGGGGTGAATTAGAATAATTCTAGTTCATCCCTTTTTTTATCGTTCTATCAATGTTTTGATGCGAAAAAGAGAGCGAATTTATAAACAAAAGGAAACTTTCACCTCCATACTTTCTTTAAATTTCAATCAAAATCATACTTATTTAGCAATTTTACTATAGATTTAGAAGATTAATTTCATAAGTCTATCAGGAAATTTTCTTACCCAGTTTAGATAATGTCTAATGTAAGAAAGGGATTCCAGATTTTCCTTTCTTAAAATAAAGAAGAAATAGGAGAACAAGTATGCAAAAAGTACGTAATAAACAAAAAGGTATGATTGCAGGAGCAAGAGTATTAGGAGCAAGCCTAATCTTGAGCACAAGTCTGTTAGCGCCATTCGCAACAGTCTATGCGGAAACGGGTGAAGGAAGAGTTCCTAATGTAGTACTGCCAAATGGAGTTCCAAAAAACTATGATTTAACATGGTTTGATGAGTTTGATGGGGACAAACTTGATAGAACAAAATGGGATTATTCTCTTTCAAGTTTCGACCCTAAAGCAAGAACACAGATGCATTTCACAGATGACCCAGCGAACGTTTCTTTAAAAGATGGAATTCTTCATTTAACGGCACTCTATACGCCGAAGCAATGGAAGTGGAATGACCAAACAAAAAAACATGAATGGGTAGACCGTGAGAATACTTATAAAGATAAGGATAGCAATCCAGTTACTTACAAAGCACCATTTACATCAGGTGCCATTCAAACGCGTGACCGTCATGGGAAAGTTCTTACTGAATTCAAAGGTGATTTTTATGCCGAATCACGTATCAAGTTACCATTTAGTGAATCTTCATGGGCTTCCTTCTGGATGACTGGAACAAAAGGCGGGGGCTCTCCTAAGAGTGGAGAAATTGACGTCTTCGAGTCTAAAGGCTATGATCCAACATTCATTCAAGCAAATATCCATACAGCACCGACACCTGAGCCGGGCAAGGAAAAGTATAGTGATCAATATCAAAAGAAACTTCCTAATAATGGAGATACGCAAACAGATTTCCACACATACGGTGTCTTAAAAGAAGGAGATAAGGTAACTTTCTTCTATGATGGACAAGCAGTCTATACCCTAAAATACAGTCAGATAAAAAATAAGGAAGCATTTGTCAATCCTGAAAATGGATTTATTTTACGATTAACACATATCGTAGGTGGTTCATTTGTGAAGGACTTTGATGGCGGTACTCGTAACTATACGGATGCGATTCCTTACAAAGATAGTTATAAGGATGGAAGTCGTTCAGATATGCAAATCGACTATGTTCGCGTATGGCAACCAAATGCTAAACCTGTGACAACAGAAGCGCCAACAACGACAACGGTCGCTCCAACAACAACGACGACAACAACGGTCGCTCCGACTACGACTACAACAACGACAGAGGCGCCAACAACTACAGTAGCGCCGACTACGACAGAAGCTCCTACAACAACGGAGGCACCAACAACTACAGTAGCGCCGACTACGACAGAAGCTACTACGACAACGGAAGCACCTACTACAACAGTAGCAACTACAACGACTGAAGCGCCAACTACAACTGTAGCGACAACAGAAGAACCAGTCGTAACGACATCAGCACCTGTAGTAACAGAAGCACCAGTCGTAACGACATCAGCTCCAGTAGTGACAGAGGCTCCGGTAGTAACAACATCAGCTCCAGTGGCAACAGAAGCGCCAGTAGTGACAACATCAGCTCCAGTAGTGACAGAAGCGCCTGTAGTAACAACATCAGCTCCAGTGGCAACAGAAGCGCCAGTAGTGACAACTTCTGCTCTAGTAGTCACAGAAGCACCTGTAGTAACAACTTCAGAACCAGTAGTGACAGAGGATCCGACTACGACAACTACGACGACAGAGGCTCCAACAACGACTACAGCAACAACTGTGACAGAGGCAGAGGTACGTGCTACAGTTGCAGAAACATTAGCAACAAGTGAAACTCCAGCATCAACAGCTGTTTTAACAAATGCAACGGATGCAAGTGAAGATTCAGCGTCAACAGCGGTTTTAACAAATGCCGTTGAGGACAAAGTAGTCACAGCCGAAACAAATGCAGAAGTATCACGTAAGTTAGCAACACCTCTTGCTGCTAAATCAGAACAAGCAGCAGACAATGATGCTAAAAAAGAAAAAGATCCATCTCCTACACCAGTTGCACAAGGTACACCAGCAGCTGCGGAAGATGAATTACCAAATACAGGTACTTCATTAGGAACTTTATATCTGATTCTATCAGCAGTCTTCTTATCAGGTGGCGCATTCGTATTTGCTAAAAGTAAAAAATAAAACTTTTTAAGAACAAGAAGGGAATTAAGCAGTGAAGGCTGTTTAATTCCTTTTTTGCGTTCTTTGATTCAGTCTAAAGTCCCATAGAAATCATCCTTAAGTACCATGTTCCAAAATAGCCAAATGATACAATAGGTCCATAAGGAGGGAGTGCCATGAAGCAGTGGAATAGACTTATCAAACTAGTATTGTTTGTATTCATAACACGTTACTTTATGAGTCATATTTACGGTTCATCAGTACGGTTGTTATTCTCATTTCTCGTACTAGCAGGTATCTTTTTCTTCATGCTATTTCCAGAAGAAATGGAAGTGAAATCGATCTTTGGCAAAGCGAAGAGTCCGTTAAGGAAAACTTCTAGTAAGGTAAAAGAACGATATGAACAATCAGGATTATCCAAGCAGGAAATCGATTATTTTAGACAAAAAATGTCAGTGGTGAAGACACAAATTCAAGAGATTGATGAGACGATTCAAAGTTATACAAAACTAAGAATTATTAGTAATCGCTATAACACAACCGTAACGATGAAAGATTATTTCAAAGAATTAGTGGCACACCCTGAGAAACTTCCAGAAGCCAATTTGTTCGTTCATACTTGCGTACCGTCATTAAATGAAATGACGAAAGCCTACAAAGAGTTGAGTGAACAACCCGTAAAAGGAAGCGAAACGTATCAAACCCTACAAGAATTAGGAGAGAAAATCGATCTCGTCTGTGCGACTCTGGAAGAGGATTACTTACATTTCCAAGAAGACAAGATTAAAAAATCTGAAGCAGAGATGGATTACGTGAATCGTACGATAAAGGAGTAGAGAACAATGACTGAACAAAAATCAATGGTGGATACACTCATTCAAAACCCATTTGGAGAAGACGTCGTAAAAAATACGACCTTGCAAGATGTGGCAAGTGATTTTCCACAAGAACAACTAGATGCCAAACGTGCATTAGTCGACACATTGCCAGAGAAACAACAAGAACAAGCACGTGCTCTTGCAAAACAAATCGATGAAAAGAATATGCAGGCCATCATTAGTTATGGTGCTGGCGCGCAAAAGCAACTTGGTGAATTCTCTCATTCGATGCTAGCTCATGTGCAAAATAAAGATACCGGTGAAATCGGGGATACGCTCAACGAGTTGATGATGCGACTCAACGAGACAGACCCGAACGACCTTATAGCGCAAGATTCGAACATCTTCCGTAAAATCTTTGGTCGTGTGAAGAAGTCGATTTACGAAATGCAATTAAAATACCAAGAAGTCGGTTCTCAAGTGGATAAGATTGCCGTACGATTAGACCATGAAAAAAATGGCTTATTAAACGACAACTTGTCACTGGAACAACTGTACCAACGCAATAAGGAATTCTTCGAAGCGTTAAGTATTTATATTGCTGCTGGGGAATTAAAGATTGAAGAGTTGCAACAAAAACTCATTCCTGAAGCGATGCAAAAGGCGCAAGAGTCCGGAGACCAAATGGATGTGCAAGTCGTCAATGACTTACATCAGTTCTTAGACCGTCTTGAAAAGAGAAATCACGACTTGAAATTAACGCGCCAAATGACCATCCAACAAGCGCCACAAATTCGCTTGATTCAAAATACGAACCAAACATTGGCGGAAAAAATTCAATCTTCCATTACGACAACGATTCCTTTATGGAAGAACCAAATTGCCATTGCGATGACATTGCTTCGTCAAAAGGATGCCGTGACAGCGCAACGTCAAGTGTCTGAAACGACAAACCAATTGATTCAAAAGAACTCTGAAATGTTGAAGATTTCAACGATTGAAACAGCTCGTGAAAATGAACGTGGGATTATCGATCTTGAAACTCTTCAAAAGACACAACAAGACTTGATTGAAACATTAGAAGAAACGATTCTAATCCAACAAGAAGGCCGTCAAAGACGTAGAAAAGCCGAATACGAATTGACGCAAATGGAACAAGAACTCCGCGAAAACTTACTTGTTTTAAGCCAAAAAGAAAAACGAGTGAAGGAAGAAATGCGCGGTCAATAATGATAGAAATCTTTACCTTTTATTCCTTTTTCAGGACTGGAGGGTAAAGATTTTTTTGTGTTTCAAGAGGTTTATGTAATGTTTCAATTCGTTAACAAAAATGATAAACTTCGCCTTGAACCTTGATAT
>ERZ773233.2136-NODE-2136-length-11143-cov-7.794102_pt1 | contig 11143 bp, 14 predicted proteins | sample MGYA00580991_ERZ773233 | MGnify/ENA primary metagenome ERZ773233 (study PRJEB29015, sample SAMEA2738178) | human oral metagenome | biome: human oral; feature: human-associated habitat; material: saliva | place: China | collected 2161 ...
CTCCTATTTGACTGTATTCCATAAATCCAATAAATATATCTAAATATAATATACTCTTTTTTTTCATAATAAAAGATAGAGTTCTTATACTCTACCCTTAATCAATATTATTTATTATGAGATTTACTACGCTTTTTAAAATCTTTATCAATACGCTTTTTCCAATCTGCACTTACATAACTACATTCTCTTAAAACACCAATTGCATCGTTTAAAACTTCGTAGTTTAAGTCAGTCCCTTCACTATCGCAATTGAAATTAACTGCTCGGTTTTCATCAATACCCATATAACTTGCGACATTAACAGCATCAATATTAGCACCTAAGAACATAAACTCCCAACCATGCTTTTCTTTTTGATTTTCAATTAACTTTTTTACTTTTGGATATGTATATGTTCTACTTGCATTTTCCATACCATCTGTTGTGATAACAAATAGAGTATGTTCAGGAACATCTTCCTTTCGCGCATACTTATGAATATTACTAATATGATGTATTGCATTTCCAATCGCATCTAATAAAGCTGTACATCCACCAGTTATATAATTATTTTCTGTCATTGGTTTGACATCCTTCACATCTACACGATCATGAATCACTTTACTCTCATTTGCAAATAATACAGTTGAGATTAACGCATCTCCTTCAATCTTCTTCTGTTTTTCAATCAAGGAGTTAAATCCACCAATCGTATCCTTTTCAAGTCCTTGCATTGAGCCACTACGATCCAAAATAAATATAATCTCTGTTAAATTCTTTTTCATACACTTTCCTCCTAAGGTGTTTCCCTTTTGTATGGCTTTAGTGTATCTATAAATTCAGATGTAATGGTCGCCTGCAAAGCGACATTTTTTATCCACCAATCAAGCTTTGATCAAATGCAAACAATGCCTCATTGATTTCATATACATTGTAATTACCCAGTTTAACGAAGTATTCGATAATCAAATCAAACTTACTTGAATGTGATAATGCAAATCCAGCCTTTGCAAGCATGTCTTGCATTTCCTCTAACGATAATTCTAGTGCTAAAGCAAATGCAATAACTGTAGGTTTAGATGGCTTATATAATTTATCAGAACGAATCTTTGAAAAGAGTTTTCTATCGATGTTTGCTTTCTTATAACACTCCGCATCACTCATACCACTTTCATCTATTTTTCTTAATAACATTTCCGAAAAGCTTTCATCGATATCATTAAGCCAATCCATTATTGATTTCTTTTCAGAAGAATTTAATGGTTCTGACCCTTCTCTTAAACATACATTCTCAAAATTAACAAATCTAGGTTTTTGTAAAAATAAAGAATCAGAATGTTCATCTACATATTGATCATCAATATATGATTCGATATCAGAATATAACTTATCCCCTATTTCATATGCTTTACGATCAAATATCACAAGATATACCATCATCTCATTTTCTAGAAGAAACTTTCTAATCTGTTCAACTGCAACTCTTAATGCTTGCGCTTTTGGATACCCATAAATTCCAGAAGATATAAGTGGAAATGCTATAGATTTACAACCGTATTCTTTTGCAATATTTAGAGAAGCTATATAACATGATTCAAGTAATTCTTTTTCATTATGACTTCCATCAATCCAACGTGGACCTACCGTATGGATAACATACGTGCATGGTAATTGATACCCTTTGGTAATTTTAGCAGCACCTGTTTTACACCCATTTAGCAACTTACATTCCGCAAGTAATTCAGGTCCAGCAGCACGATGAATACAACCATCTACTCCACCTCCACCTAAAAGAGAATTGTTTGCAGCATTGACAATTACATCAACCTTCATTTTTGTAATATCATTTCGGACAATTTGTAAAGGCATAAAAACCTCCTGATTTATAAAAATCTATACATATCTTAACTTTCATATATTTTACTTCACTTCATATCATTTTGTATGCATCTTTACTATTTTTAGTTATCTCTATTGAAACTTCATACAAAAATACTATTTTCATTAGAATCTATCACAAAAAAGAGCCATGTATTTATAACATGACTCTGTTTAGATCTATTTTTACTTACTCTTCTTAAAGCATAGGAACCAGTCTAAGCAATACTGATCTTCATTCTGATTTTCCATACGTTCTCTAGCAGTACCACAACTTCCAGCTGTTGGAACGATAACATCATCACCTGGACGCCAATCTGCAGGTGTAGCGCACTGGTCTGAATCTGCTTTTTGAAGTGCGAGAATAATTCTCTTAATTTCATCAAAGTTTCTTCCAGTTGATAGTGGGTAGTATAAAATTGTACGAATCTTACCATTAGGATCTACTACAAATACAGCACGAACAGCCTGTGTATTAGAAGCACCTGGTTGAATCATTCCATATTTATTGGCAACTTCCATGCGGATATCTTCAATAAGAGGGAACGTAACATTCACGTGACTCATACCCTTCCATTCAAGTTCTTGAATTCTACGTAACCATGCGATGTGTGCATAGAGTGAGTCAACTGAAAGACCAACTAATTCAGTATTAATTGCCTTGAATTCATCAATCATTGAAGCAAATGTCATAAACTCTGTTGTACATACTGGTGTAAAGTCTGCTGGATGTGAAAATAGAATTACCCATTTTCCTTTGTAGTCTTCAGGGAAGTTAATCTCCCCTTGTGTTGTAATCGCCTTAAACGCAGGAGCATCTTCTCCTATTAAAGGCATTCTTTCTCTAATTTCTTCCATATTCAAATTCTCCTTTCATTTATTTTTGAACATGTATCTTTGATTAATGATATTATCTGCTATAATTTACATAAATCATTGTATTATTTGCGATAATAATAGGAGAAAATTCTATGGATACGATTATTTTCCAGAATGAGAGTTTACCCGTACAGGTAGAACTCGAAAATGTTGCTTTACGAGAAATGCATAGTGAAATACTTCATTTACACGATAATGTTGAAATTATCGTCATTAATAGTGGGACTGTAATATGTTCGGCAGGAGAAGATAACTTTGAACTTCGTGCAGGAGATGTTTGTCTGATTAACCATAAACAAATGCATAGAATCTGCGCAAATGGTGAGGCTAGGTGTGCTTATAAAGTATTAAATGTTGGTATTAGTCTTCTAATGCAAAACCCACTCATTTATCAAAAATATCTCAAACCTATGATAGAGGATAACTCTTTCTCACATATTAGTTTTGATGGAAATAGTGGTGCAGCTGCTAAGATTGCGGAATTAATTACAAATATTGAAGAACTCCAGCATACCTTACCGAGTGGTTATGAGTTACGATTAATCGCTCTACTACACCTTTTATTCCATGAAATATATCTGACATATGTAAACGAGCCTAAAAAACCACCGATGGAGAATAACGCATTTATTCAACAAAAAATGATTGAATATATCTACAATCACTTTAACGAAGAAATTATTTTAGATGACATCGCTCACGCAGGCAATGTAAGTCGTAGCCAGTGTGCAAAGATCTTTAAGAAGTATGCTCATCTATCTCCAATGAACTTCTTAAATAAGCATCGCTTAGAAATCAGTCTTCATTTACTACGTTCTACCACAAATAGTGTTTCAGAAATAGCACAAAGTTGTGGTTTCTTTGACCAGAGTTATTTCAATAGACTATTCCTACGAGAATATGGATGTACACCACTTGCGTATAGAAAGAGCGGATGGAACACTCCATCAATCTCTTAATAATAAAACTAAACTAACCTAGATATGATTCTAAGTTAGTTTTTTATTCATCATCTCTATGCCTTCTTATATGTTTTTGAATAAATAAGGATCTGCACTACAATACATATCACAATAGACACTACGATATAACCTAACATCTGGTTCATATAAAAGAAGCCATCAAATAATCTAGCTTTAAATGAGAATAGTTCTTTGATACTAGTTACAAACATTCCTTGATCAACTCCATTCAACGATGTATTCATATGCTCTAGTAATCCATTGATTAAAACATTTCTCAATACGATTGTTATCTGACTTGCGGGAAAGATATTACATACAGTCTGTATAGCTTCAGAAAACTGTGAGATAGGAATATATGCACCAATTATAAATCCTGATACTGCAGATAATAAACCAAAGAACGCTCCACTAGCACTAACAGATTTAAGGAACAGCACTACAATCATGAAGATTGAAGTTGCAGAAATAGACCCTAACGCTACAACACCAAATGCTTTCAGAATATCAATTGTGCCTAAATAGACATCACCATGCATACAAATGGTAGCTAAGCCAACCGCAAGAATAATACCAGTTAGAATCACTGAAGATACAGCAGCGGATACAAAGTAAGACAAAATAATCTGCCCTCTTTTCAGTGGTGTTACAAGGATATCATAATCCACCTTGTTTTCTCTATCCTTTACAAGAGTAATCAAACAGTTATAAGGAACCGTTATCATTGCAGAACCCAATATACCTGTTAACAAGATTAGATTTGCAAACATATCCTTATCATTTTTATCAATGAGTGAAGATAATCCTGGGAATTGATTGATTGCACTATCCATCGCACTTACAAATGTATCTTTCAAGAATAATAAATATAATGCCAGTACAATCATTGATGTTAGTAATGAAAATAGTATTGATTGCTTATCTTTAAAAAATAATAATAAATTTCTTTTTGTTAGTCCTAAAAATCCTCTCATGTTATTCACCAAGCTTTCTACCTGTTAAGTTCAGGAATACGTCATCCATACTTCCTTTTACGACTTCATAATCCGTAATTTGATAACGATTTAGATATAAGAATTCTGTTAGGTTAAATTCCTTTTGTGATTCTAGATTGATGATATAGTGGTCAACCTCATACGTATATTCAAAGTCGCTGATCAACTTCTCATTTTTACTATTCTGTTGCGTGTACCAAATTAATTTTGTATTTGTATACTTATTCTTTAAACCAGCCGGTGTATCATTCGCCACAATATGTCCTTTATCTAGAATTACTACTCTATCAGCATCTCTTACTTCTTCCATGTAGTGTGTTGTAAGGAATATTGTCATGTGCTTTTCCCTACGAAGATAGTCAATATACTCCCATACTACTTTTCTAGACATAGGATCAAGCCCAGTTGTTGGTTCATCCAGAAAGAGTATCTTTGGATTATGTAAAAGGGCTCTAATAATATCAACTCTTCTTCTCTGACCTCCAGATAATCTTTCATACTTTTGATTCCAGATACTATCAAGTTCAAATGCTTGCATTAATGGATTCAAACGCTGTAATATTTCATCTTTTCCAATACCATAATAAGATGCCCTTGTTAGAAGATTTTCTTTTACCGTTAACTTTCCATCTAATACAGAGTTTTGGAAAACAATACCGATGTTCTCTCGTATCTTGTCATCATCTTTTCCGAGTTTGTAATCAAATATTTCCACATCACCTTCTGTTTTATCGAAGATTGTACATAGCATATTTATCGTTGTAGATTTACCTGCACCATTCTCTCCTAGAAATGCAAAGAACTCTCCTTCTTTTACCTCAAATGAGATATGATCCACTGCAATCTTTTTGTCATATTTCTTTGTTAAGTTTTTTACTGTAATTGCATTCATCGTAATCACTCCTTCTAAATTTCTTTGTCTGAAAGCATCTTACCATTGTGAAATAATAAAAAAAGTGCTACTCTACCAACCTGCATATACAGGCTACTGAGTTGCACTTTTTCTTTAAAAACATCTATTTTTATTATTTAATAATCATTCTAAATCTTGCATATCTTTGATAGCCGCATTGATTTTAATCTCATCAGACTTCGCAATCCATGCAGTAACAAACCATACAAAAATATAGATAATACTATACATAACTAGAATTGACTGGACATTAAATAATGAGCCATACCAATCAAATAAATAACCGCATAACACTACAATTCCACCAACTGATATAAAATGGATTACTATTCTCATCCACATTACATCCTTCTTCAAACTATCTAAATCTAAGAGAAAGTAAGTTGGAAGTGAACACAAAAATCCAGTTAAACATATCGAAATAGGAACATTCCAACTTAAAGTTAATGACTCTGCACCTGAGATATAATGTTGAAGAATCATCTGTATTCCAATTCCAAAAAGAATAGCAGCTGAAATCATAACCGTTTGATGAAAAATAATTTTTACCTTTTGCATGTTAGATTCCTAGCCTTTCTTTTAACTCTTTCACATAGCTTCTTGCGATAATAACTTGTTCTCCATTTAAAAGTTCTGCTGCCATCCTACCATTAATTTCAGATTTAACAGACTTTATCTTTCGAATATTGATGATCATCGCCTTGGCAGCTCTGAAGAAATTACGAGTCAACTCACTTTCAAGTTCATATAGTCGATATGAAACTTCAAGAGTATTATCCTTCGTATAGATATATGTTCTCTTATCTATAGATTCAATATAATATATTTTATCAATCTGACACATGACAGTCTGACCATTATAACGCGCTGCTATAACACGACAGTTATTCTCAAGTGTATCGATTGCATTTTGAATTATATCCGTTACTTCAACAACACTTACTTCAGCATGTTCATCATCATATGAATTTACTTTTTTGATTTCAACCTTCACGATGCCACCACCAAATTCCTTTTAGAAATACATTCATATCACTAATTTTAAAAATAGATATTAAAGTTAAAAATCTATTTTAATATACATTTTATCAAAGCATTGGTCTACATATATTTTTATTATCACACAATTCAATTATTAAATCCCACTCTATAGCTTGTTTTATTGCTTTACTCTGTTCTGGTTGTTTCCCTTTATTACGTGCCACTTTTGCTCCTGCAGTAAATGCTTTCTTAATATCACATTCGTTTGCGCCGATTGCCTCAAGAAACCATATTAATCCAGCTGCATTTTTAAATCCATTACCACTCCATACATGTTTTAAACTATCCTTTTTATTTTTTTGTAATTTATAACATGCACCTAAATACGTAATAAAATGAATTTTTTGACCACCGACTATCATTTCATTTTTATCTAACCACCATCTGTCTTTTTCTTGCGGATATACTTTTTCATATATATCTGACCAGAAATAGTGTGCTTGACAATTATTCAAGTAGACTGCTAAATCTAAACAACTAAAATCCTTACTGTTATCCATAGTTAAATCTCCTTAATATATTTTACTTATTCAATGTATTATATATCTTCAACAAAGCGTTAGAAGAAATGATTTAAAGTCTACATAATAAGCATGATTAATGATATATAAAACAATTCCATAATTTAAATGACTTAATCACTTTTCCTTTTCGTAAGAACCTTTCAGACAACACTGTACGTAGTAATGAACCGATAATATGGATACCAATTAGACTTCTACAGTTTCGTGGAAAATATTCATTGGTTTTCACACATTTTTAAACCATATAGTATTATCCAAGAAATTAATGTATGCTACATATAAATATATTTTCCATTCTCATTCATATTATTAAATCGGTTTAATTCACTATCAATCTCCACTTTAGTATCAAGATATCAGAGCAAATTATATACATAATATTTGTAGCAAACCTAGGACATTTCTAAAGTCTCACGTTCACTAAAAATTAAATCTATTTTTCCACCTACAGCTTGCTGACTCTAAAAATATATCAATATTGTTATAAATTCCCCATTAGTTTTCTTTCACTTATTTGCAAGGAAAACAAGACATCATTTTAAATTAGTCAAGATTGAAGTCATTTCTAACGTCAGATAGGGACATGACCTTACCTTGAGCAATTTCTTGATGCCCAGCTAAAATTTCTTTCTTTAAACCCTCAAATGCTACTTGATACTGTGTATCCTGTAAATCACTGAAAACAAATCCCTTCGCATCAACTGTATCGTTGGCAATTTTTCTAAGCATAGCATTCATCACATTAGAAACTATAACTTTCTCACCCTCTAAGATTTCTTTAGTCTTCTGGTAAGATTCTGAATCTTCACGAAAGTTTACTACTTGTGTACTAGCCATCCTAATCACTCCTTTGCAAATACAATTTGTATATGCATAATAGCATAAAGGAAGTAACGTAATCAAAAATATATCCATCACTGTTATGTGTAACAATGATGGATATGAAAAGCACCTGTGAATCTTTACTAATTCCTTCTCTTAAATATGGAAATTTTTATTACTTACCATATTTTTCAATCAGTTTCTTCTTTATCTCAGTAAATTCTTCTTCTGTGAGAACACCTTGATCTAAGAGTTCTTTGCTCTTTTTAATTTCATCTGCGATAGAAGTCTCTGTATTCACTCTTACTGTAGTATTTTCATTTTGCTCTTGAAGATCAACAGTTCTCTGAATCTCCATTAAGTCAGCTTCCATTTCTTCTTTTGAATATGAGAATTTCGCTTCATCTAAAATATTTACAAGCCTAAAACCCTGTGGCCGTAATGTTACGAATGTAATTCCTCCAGATACAATACCACCTAATATTGGCACTGCTTTAGCAACAGCTTGTCCAAATATTTCTCTTGTCATCCTTCCACCAAAGAATTTAACTATCGACTTAACTAAAGGGTAGTAGAATGTCTTTGTTAAAGCCATTTGTGGTATTTTCTTTAATGCCTGCTTACCCAATTGAGAAGCAAGAACTCTTAATGTTGCAGCCGCACCACCTGCACCAAACATAACACCACAATAGATAATGAGTGTGTTCATTACCTTCTCTTCTTTTAAGTTCCCTTCACTCCATAAATCATCTTCACCATATAAATAAGCAATTTCTTGGGCAAGTCTAAGTGCCATACCAAAGTACTGGATTGTATCAGCGGGAATTGTAGCTGCTAATGCTAATCCTCCAGGTAAACCTGCCGCAAATGACATGGCTGTCGATTTCATTGTACGATCAACAACCAAACTTCTGGCCCGTTTCATTAACTCATCTCTATCAATACCAGCCTCAATAGGGCCTAACGCAAGAATTTTTTCTTTTAATTCCTGATCCTTCTTCTGAAATACAGACATTAGAAATGAGTCCCTATTTACTTTTACACCAGGTAATTGGACTGCCAATTCAATAACTTGAACGATTGCATTATCTGTGTTTAATTGTTCTGCCATTATTTTTTCCTCCTAGAATAGCAATTGTATTTTTCGCGAAATAGCGATTTGAATTAACGAATAATCACTCACTTGTATGTTTCCCAAAAACAGGAGTTAATATTGTTATTTGTTATTATTATAACATATTGGCAACTTACATTTATCTAAAAAAGCAATCTCTGCCAATTGTATATACCGTCCTAAACTTCTAAGATACATGGTTTAAATCAGTTTAGTTTGAGATAAGATATACATTTTTATGGCACGAGAAAACATTGTATTCATTTTGGCGCTTTAATTTAAATTAGCACAAAGGATAATTTCTTTATTCTCAGTCTGATGGACATAAAACGCAATCTGATTTCCTACATGATAACCAAAATCTTGGTTCGGCTCATTTAGTAATGTGCCAATAATTTCATATTCAGCTAATGCTTCAATACGTACCCAACATCCTTCTGGCTTGTTTCCGTTCTTCAATAGGTAAACTAATATATCATCTGGATATTCAGGACTTCTTGAGCCATCTAAGAAATCCATATTACGAGATTCTTCTACCCCATCTTCTGCATCATAGTTTTTTAACATATCGAGCTTATCTGAATATAGTTTATACATGCTATCATCTTCATCATCGACATAGTAACATTCATCATCTATAACAGACCCAATTCGAATCTTTGATAATTTTTCTGCATTCCCAGCACCAAAGGACATTTCTTTATTATCCATAAATGCAGCGGCCAACACTTCAAGTGTTAATCCTGCCATACGGTCAATATATCCATATGTTAAAATACAATTTGCACTATCTACACCAGGAAAATCTTTCAAAATCCCTTTTAGACTATCCTTCATAGGAACGACAATAAAATTATGATAAAAAGCTCTAAAACCCACTTCACTAAATTTCATCTTTTCTACCTCTGGTATATTCTTATATATACTTCTTAGCTGTATCTCTTTTCTCAAATATATCTATAATGCCTTCTCATATTCATTTATTTTGATTTCAATTGCATGCATTCCTGTTTCTTTTCCAAAATAACAATATTTCCGGTTACCCTCTTGCATTAAAATATAACTATTTATTGCATGAGTAAAAAAATGATCAATTTCATTTTTATATATATACACATAGCAATCTTTATCTTTCGTTACTCTATATCCATATAACATATCATTATTGAAATTTATCTTATACTCATTTATTAAATACTTATTTTTTGAACCATAGGGTGTACAATACTGTAATTTATCATTTACAGTATAATATTTAATACCATCATCATTATACGGTTTATTTTCATTATTACTTTGTTTCAATTTAATATCAAAATCATATGCAGCCTGGAATTTTTCCTTATACCAATCACTTCCTTTAGTGTATATATATTCTCTGATTGCTAACAGAAGATCAAAATTTATCTCAATTTCAGAATTTTCCTTAGATTTTCTTATATAACAAATATATTTCATCCCTTTTTCTATTAGGCAATGTAATCCCTTTTTATCATATTTTTCTTTTTTTATTCATATTCCCCCAACAAATTTACTAAATATTTTGCTTCAAAATGTAAAAAGCTTCTTTGATTTTTGCAGCCATAAGCTTTCTGCGCTCGACAAGGAAGACTTCATATGCCATTTTCTCCCATCCATGAGGAAGAGCATTCTCTTCTTCCATCTTCCTGATTACTTCTTCTGAACGTCCCTGACACACAACGGGATAATATATAGATGGTGCTTCATCTAAGATTTCCATATTATCCTTCAGTCAATAAATGCATAATTTGCCATTTGATTTATCTTAGAATCTAGATAACCTTGTGACTTTAGATATGCCTTCGGAAAGGTGCAGTTATCGATAGCTCAAACTACGAGACTGAAGAGGGAAGCATTGTCCTAAATCTTAAGAGGAATTACCTAAACACACTAGCTCCAGGAAACCACACTCTTGAGGTTGAAACAAGGGATGGTAGAGTTGAGACTGCGTTCACAATAAATGCAGCTCCAGTGACATATAAGGCAACTCATGAGTATAAGTCAATAACACC
>ERZ773233.2138-NODE-2138-length-11140-cov-9.677943_pt1 | contig 11140 bp, 9 predicted proteins | sample MGYA00580991_ERZ773233 | MGnify/ENA primary metagenome ERZ773233 (study PRJEB29015, sample SAMEA2738178) | human oral metagenome | biome: human oral; feature: human-associated habitat; material: saliva | place: China | collected 2161 ...
TTTATGCAAATACGGATAAAGGGAGTATCTTCGTTGCTGTTATTCTCCTGATTTTATTTGCATATAAAGTTAAAAAGTTAAAAAATTGAAAATGCAAAAGAGAAAGGAAATTGGAGATTAATGATGGAAAACAACATTATTCAAAAACTTATAGATGAAAAAAAATATTTTGAAATTAGAAAATATTTAAATGATTTAAACATTGTGGAAGTTTCAGAACTGCTGAATCAGTTTGAGTCTTCTGAACTAATAATGATTTTTCGGCTACTTTCTAAAAATAGGGCAGCCGATGTATTTTCATATCTGGACAGCGAACATCAGGAAATGATTATTAAGACAATGACAGATGTGGAAACTAAAAATATATTTGATGAGCTGTATTTTGACGATATTGTCGATATTATCGAAGAAATGCCATCGAATGTAGTAAAAAAAATATTAAGGAATACTGATGCAAAAGACAGACACACAATAAATCTTTTGTTAAAATATCCTGAAAATTCAGCTGGAAGCATTATGACAACTGAATATATGGACTTAAAAAAGGATATGACAGCTTCTTCTGCAATTTTTAAAATTAGGGATGTTATGGAAGATATGGCAAATGTCTATACCTGCTATGTGATTGATGAAGGTAGGAGGCTGGAAGGAGTAATTTCCCTAAAAGAGCTTATTACGAGCGAGGATGATGAGCCAATTCAAAATCTTATGAATAAAAATGTAATAAGTGTTCATGTAAATGATGATCAGGAAAAGGTTGCGGAAATAATAAAAAAATATAATCTTATCGTACTTCCTGTGACTGATGATGAAAATAGACTTTTAGGAATCATTACGATTGATGATGTAATGGATGTTGTGGAACAGGAAGCGACAGAGGATTTTCATAGAATGGCCGGGATTTCGCCTGTGGAGGAGTCTTATTTAAAAACAAGCGCCTTTACAATGGCAAGACAAAGAATTAGCTGGCTTATTGTGCTTATGATTTCTGCTACATTTACTGGAAGAATTATAAGCAAATATGAAGATGTGCTGCAGTCTGTAGTTATACTTTCTTCATTTATTCCAATGCTGATGGACACTGGAGGAAATGCAGGCGCACAGTCTTCGACAATTGTAGTCCGTGCTTTGGCATTGGGGGAAGTTGATACAAAAGATACTTTTAAAATATTAAAAAAAGAATTTCTTATTTCATTTATAGTAGCTGTTGTTTTGGCGGCAATAAATTTTTTGAGAATTATAACTTTGACAAAAACACCTTTAAATGTTGCAATGACAGTTTCAGTAACTTTAATTTTTGTAGTTATAATTTCTAAAATAATAGGTGCTTTTTTACCAGTTATCGCTAAAACTTTTAAAATGGATCCGGCAATAATGGCAGGGCCTTTAATAACAACGATTTTAGATGCGCTTACTCTTACTATTTACTTTAGATTTGCAACTATGTTTTTAAGTAATGTTATAAAGTAAATATTTTTATAAAATTTAAGAATATAAAAATTGATTGTCTAATCGAAGTTATATGGCAACTAATATAAGAAAAATGAGGTGAGAAAAAAATGAAAAAAATAAAAAGAATAATTGAAGATCTTTTGAAAGAAAAAAAATATTTTGAAATAAAAAAAGAATTAGATAAATTAAATGCAGTTGAAATTTCTGATGTGATAAATTTATTTAAACTGCCAGAGCTTGTAATAATGATTTTTAGACTTTTAAAAAAGGATAAAGCGGCTGATGTATTTTCATATTTGGACAGTGAACATCAGGAAATGATTATTCACGCTTCAACTGATGTTGAAACACGGGAAATATTTGATGAACTGTATTTTGACGATATTGTTGACATTATCGAGGAAATGCCGTCGGATATTGTAAAAAAAATCTTGAAAAATACGGATAGAAAAGATAGACATTTGATAAACCAGCTTCTAAAATATCCAGATAATTCAGCTGGAAGCATTATGACGACTGAATATGTGGATTTTCAGAAAAATATGACAGTTCAAGAGGCAATAGGACAGCTGAAAAAAACTGGGAAAGACAAGGAAAATATTTATACTTGCTATGTTACGGACAAAAAAGGGAAATTGGAAGGTGTGCTTTCACTAAAGGAATTGATTTCTAAAAAGGACAGTGCTGTAATTGAAGATATTATGAATACAAATTTTGTAAGTGTAAATACACATGATGATCAGGAAAAAGTTGCAGATTTATTTAAAAAGTACGATTTTATCGTTATGCCAGTTGTTGACCATGAAAATAGGCTTTTGGGAATAATTACGGTGGATGATGTTTTGGATGTTGTGGATCAGGAAGTTACGGAAGATTTTCACAAAATGGCTGGAATTACTTCACCTACCGATGATTCCTATTTAAAAACAAGCATCTTTACGATGGCAAAGCAAAGAATCGGGTGGCTTGCAGTTCTTATGATTTCTGACACAATTTCTGGAAATATAATACAAGGTTACGAAAAAGTTCTGGCAAAGTCAATAATTTTAACAGCATTTATCCCAATGCTTATGTCAAGCGGTGGAAATGTTGGTTCACAATCTTCAACGGTTGTAATCCGTTCACTTGCACTTGGGGAAATCTCTCCAAAAGATGCCTTTAAAGTAATAAAAAAAGAATTTTCAATTGGAATAATGGTTTCAATAGTTTTGGCGCTGTTAAATTTTATAAGACTTATAACATTTGAAAAAACTAATTTTGTAATTGCTTTTGTCGTTTCATTGACACTTGTATTTACAGTAATTGTATCAAAACTGGTAGGAGCACTGCTTCCGCTTGGAGCAAAAATTGTGAAGGCCGATCCAGCAGTTATGGCAACACCTTTGATAACAACGATTTCAGATGCTGTGACACTTGTAATTTATTTTAATTTTGCTGCGATGTTCTTAAAACTTTAACAAAAGATAAATGAGAGCAGTTTATAAGTAATGTAAATCTAATGAAATACTGGAAATATCTTTATATATTTATGGTATAATATAATAAACTTTTAGGAAGGAAGATAATCTTATGAAGGCTAAAATATTAATTTTATTAAGCATGCTTCTATTTGTAGTAAGCTGTGGAACTCATCCGGCGCAAAAGGAATTTGAGAGACAAATGAAAGTAATACAGTCGGGAAATTTATCAAAATTTGGCAAGGCAAGTGGAGATGTAACGGTTATTTTAGATCAATTTAGTAAAATGTATGGCGAAGGAATGAAAAAAATAACCTACAAAATTAACAAAGTTGAGGCAAAAGGGGATACAGCTACAATTAATGTTACTGTAAAATCTCCTGATTTAACACCTTATATGTCAGAACTTCAAAATAGAATGTCTGAAAAACTTTCAAAGGCTATGCCAAAAAATAACGAAGAACTGCAAAATCAAATATCAGAACTTGGAAAAGAATTTTTTAATGAAAAATTTAATAGCAAGGATTTGAAATATACAGAAAAAACTTTGGATGTTAAGTATGTAAAAAATGGAAAAGATTGGGAAATGAGCGATGAAAATGAAGAATTTTTCAAAATCTTAACTTTTGGGCTTATGAACTAGTTTATACTATTTCCCATTAAAATAATAGAGTTGTTATAATTTCTGCTATGCAAGAGGTCGAGGCTCTTTGTCAGGAAATAAATAAAATATAATTTCTGGATTTAGTATTGAATAAAAAAGAAGAAGTTACTTTGAATTTAGATAACTTCTTTTTTTTGAAAATAAATTTTTTAGCAAGGGTCATGCTGTTTTCCATTTAAATAGTGGATAATTGTGAATTTCAAAATTTAAAGGCTGTTAAATATTGTAAATTCTCTAAGTTCATTTTCTTTGAGTGTATCTGGATGCTTTCTAAATTGAATTTTTCCAAAAGATTCTGTTATGTCAAATTCTGATATAAGATATATATGTAGTTCAAATTTTGTCTGCGTGCTGCAAATCCAGATTGTTCCTTTGGATGAATCTGTAAAAGCGTAACCGATATTGCTGCTTCTCTTCCATTTGAAAATGTGGTTTTTTGGAACTGGAAGTTTTGACATTCTTCGGTTAAGTTCCTTGCTAACTATATTTTCGCAGGCATCAGTGCCAAAAACTATAAAAGATGAAATTACAAAACAGATACCAATAACAAATATTCCGAGTTTTAAAAGAATTGGTGTTAATATACAGGCTAAAAAAATTAGAACTCTTGCTGTATAAGCTAATTTTATATATTTATAATTTTTTACAATCATTGTCTTTTTCTCCTTTGCATTAGATAATATTCCAGCTGGTTATCTAAAAATTCCTTTATATCATTTAATTTTTGAGTTTTAGCATTAGCAGTTTGATCCGAATTTCTATCTGGATGTACTTTTTTTATTTCCCTCCTGTATGCTTTTTTTATTACATCCTCATTTATTTCTCCATTTTTATCAATTTTCAAAATATCTAGATATTCTTCAAATTTCTGAATAATTCCTCCATCATTTGTGCTTTGGTAATCAAAATTTGAATAGTTATTATTTTTTCTTTCATATTGCTCCCTTGAGTATTCCTGTTGATGTCTATAGTATGAGTATTCTTGGGATTTTTCTTTCCAGTACTGTTTTTCCCTGTCCTGCTGCTTCTGATATTCTTCCTGATCTTTTCTTCTTCTTTCATATTCTTGATTCCTTGCGCTTTCAAACCATTGCTCATATTTTTTGTAAATTTTTTTATTTTCTCCTCTTTCATTCAGAAGAATTCCTAAAATAAAATTCAAAAATTCTGGAATGGCTTTAAAAATCAGAAAAACTGCACAAGCAATTAGAACGTAAATAAGAACACCTAAAAGCCAGCTCCAGTTTCCAGCAAAAATAAAAGCAAGAAGAGCAAAAAATACTAAAATTGGCAATATCGTGTAAAATCCTATAGCCATTATTGTCAATGAAATTAAACTGCATAATTCAGCAATTTCACTTAATATAAATTGTACTAATCTTATTAAGGTTTTCACTATTTTCCTCCTTTTTAGAATTTAAATCCTGTTTAAAAAATTTAAGTAAGAGATCTTTACCCCTTGCAAAGAAATTCATAGCTATTTGCTGTTTAAATGGAAAATAGCATTAAACAGTATTTATTTAGCAAAAATTCAAAATTTCCTATTTCAAATAAAAAATTCTTAAATTAATAGTATTTTACTCAATTATAAGGTAGATGTCAACTTTTTATATCTTTTATAAATACGATAAAAAAATGGGGCTGTTTCACAAAATAAATAAAATTCCTAAATCATAAATCTATATTTATAGAATCAATAAAAATAATACCTATTGATTTTTAAAATATATAATATTTATGTTAGTAAAATTATTTTTGAATTATGAGACAGCCTCACCGTATACTAAACTATGAATTTATTATTAAATTAAATGCAATAAAATTAATATCTTGTAATTAAATAGTCAAATGCTCCAAGAGCCGCCTTTGCTCCTTCTCCCATTGCAATGATTATTTGTTTTTGCTTGATATTTGTAACATCTCCTGCTGCGAAGATTCCAGCTGCGGAAGTTGAGTTGTTTTCAGGGTTGATTACGATTTCTCCAATTTTGTTTGTTTCAACTAAATCTTTTACAACTTCGCTTCTAGGCGATAATCCTACTTCCACGAACATTCCTTCCACGTTTAATGTTTTTTCTTCTTCAGTTTCTCTGTTTTTGTAGATGATATTTTCTACAAATTCATTTCCGTTTACTTTAGTAGTTGCAGAATTTAAAATTACTTTTATGTTTGATTGCTCAGCCAATTTTTCCTGTAAAACTTTATCAGCCTTTAATTCAGGCATAAATTCGATTAATGTAACTGATTTTGCAATTCCAGATAGGTCAAGAGCCGCTTCAACACCTGAATTTCCACCACCAATTACAGCAACATCCAGTCCTTTGTAGAAAGGCCCGTCACAAGTTGAGCAGTAATGTACCCCTTTCCCAACATATTCGGCTTCTCCTGGAATATTAAGGCTTCTTGGTTTTGCTCCAGTTGCTATAATAACAGTTTTCGATTTATAACTTTTTCCATCATCAGTTACCAAAATTTTATCTTTTCCATCTTCCTTTATTTCTTTTACCAAATGTCCTTCTTTAAATGCAACTTCGTATTCCTTCAGATGTTTTTCCAAAGTTTGGGCAAATTTAGCTCCAGTAGTCGAAATAGTTCCAATAATATTTTCAATTTCATTTGTATCAAGAACTTGTCCTCCGATTTTCACACCAATCATCGCCACATTAAGCCCTTTTCTAGCTGCATAGATTGCCGCTGAGACAGCTGCAGGTCCAGAACCCACTACAGTTACATCATAAAGTTTATTTTCATCAATTTTTGCCAGTTTCCCTTCATCTAAAGCCCCAAGATTTAAGCTAAAATCCATTTTTTATACCTCCAAATTTTATTTAATTTTACAATAACATATTTAATTTTGTAATCATTACAATTTATTTTAATATAAATTTCCAAAATTGTCAATAGTAAAATGTATAATAATTACCATATTTTAATAATAAATCTTTGACATTTATATAATTAGAGTATTATTATAATAAATTAATAACTAGATTTATATTTTCTGAAATGCTATAATTTGTTATTCAATTTTACAATAATTTGAATAAATAAAAGAAAGGGAAATAAATTATGAATATTAGAAAAGCAAAAATGGAAGACTTAAGTGAAATAGTGGCAATAGAAGCGGCATGCTTCCCAGTAAGTGAAGCTGCATCTAGAGAATTTTTTGAAGGCAGGCTGGCAGTTTATTCGGATTATTTTTGGATTCTTGAAGAAGATGATAAAAATGGGAACAAAAAAATTGTGAGCTTTGTAAATGGAATGGTAACAGATAGTCCTAATTTGATGGATGAAATGTATGAAAATCCTGATTTGCATAATGAAAAAGGTGACTGGCAAATGGTCTTTGGAGTAAATACTTTGTCTGAGTATAGAAAAAGAGGGTATGCGGAAAAGTTAATTAATGAACTTATTTTGGATGCTAAGAACAAAGGCAGAAAAGGAGTTGTCTTAACTTGTAAGGAAAAACTTGTTCCTTATTATTCAAAATTTGGTTTTGAAAATAAAGGAATTTCGGAGTCTACTCACGGTGGGGCTGTCTGGTATGAAATGAGATTAGCATTTTAAATTAAAAATACTTGGATTTTAAGTTTTTATACATTTTTTTGTTTAATATGAGTAATTTTAAATAAATTAATGTTTGTGTCCGCATTCGAAAAAATGGTTCATATATAGTTTTTGTGATTGGTAAATTCATAGTTTCTGACAGCAATCTAAACATACCAACTTTTCCGGTGGCTCTTACTGAATCAACACACTGAATTTAAAAGTTATAATTATTTTACTCCCAAGTTATCTAGTTTTTATCAATTAAATTTTGAAAAGATTTAAGTATATGTGTAAATGTATTAAAAGAATTGTTTTTTATTAATTTATAAGCTATAATCAGAACAGAATCGTTTTAAAACTAAAGTTAAAAAAAAGTTTATTCTATTAAAATTTTATAAATAAAAACTAAAATAATGAAAGACGTGAAATAAATAATTATAAGTATAAATAATTAACTATGGAGTTATTCGAAAATGATGCTGTTTAAAAATAAAAAAAGTTTGGTAAATTTTATGAAAGGATTTTAAAAATGGAAAGTTTAAAAAATTTAATTAGTTTATTTAATTCGGAAAAAATTTTTTTTATGACAACTTTTCTTCCTGTTATGTTGTATAAAGATTTTTCTGAAACACAGAGAATCTCAATTTTTTATATTATGTTTTGGTTTTCTGCCATATATCAAAAATATATGTTAAATGAAAAGATTTCAGTTGTATATATTCTTGGTTTACTTGTCATTGTAACTTTTCTTTCTTTAGAAATTTTGACCTTTGATGTTCCTAAATTATCATTAATTACAAACATTTTATATAAAATAATAGATTATATTTTTATAATGTTGTCGCAGTATGGAGTTATTTATATAATATTTTCTGTAGTTATTCTAGAAATTAGAAATGAAATTATCATGATTTTTTCAATTTTTTTTATTTTAAATGGTTTAATTAAAGTATTTAACCTAAAACTGAAAGATGTTATATCGTATGTTTTTCCATTTGATTGTTTAAAAAAAATATTTGGATTATTTGGTTCAAAATTAAACAATTATACTTTTTTTAAATATTATTTATGGGATTTGTTTATTTGTTATGCTGTAGTTTTTCTTTATTCGTCATTAATATATTATTATTGTATAATAAAAGACAAAAATGTTTTAGTTAGTATTTCTCTTCTTTTTATTGGAATTTTGATAATTTTTAGTGGAGATTTTAAAATAAGAAAAATTATGGAACTTTTTAAATATTTACCTTCTCCAGTAAAAACGAATGAATATATTTTTCCTTCAGAATGTATATACGATATTAGCTTTTTTGAATGGATGGATAAATTTGATAAAGAAAAAAATTATGAATATTATGAGATTATTTATAAATTTTTATGTAAAAAGAAATTAAAAGACTCTAAAACAAGAAACAATTTTTATAAATTTTTAAATAGACAATTAAAAGAATGGTTAGAAATTAGTCATATGGAAATTAGTTTAATTAGATCTTTAGGAATTTTGTATGGAAGAGAAAATTTTATTAGAGTATATTTTTTTTCTGTTATTTATACGATATGTTATACAAGAAGCTTAAGAAAATTTTTTGAAAAAAAATATGGAAATTTTTATTCAGATATCTATTTTTTTAGAAATTATTTGCTAAAAATATGTATGAAACGTTTTACTTTAAATTTTTCTCAAAAAGTAAAATATTCTTCTATTTGCAATTACATGGGAGAAAGGAAAGAGAATTGGTCAAAAGAAAAATTTTTTGTTGGATGTATAGGTTTTGAATTTAATGAAATAAAAAGACGTCTTAATCAAATTGAGAAAAGATTAAAAAATGAGGTTTTTACTGCTGAAATATTTAATGAGCCAAAATATAGTCAGATTGTAAAAAAATATAACTTGTCTAGAAGTAAAATAAAAAAATATTTACACAAAATAAAAAAAGATATTCTGGTTATTGAGATAATTAATGATTCTAATTATAGCAAAATTATAAAAAAATATAATTTATCTGAAAGTAAAATAGAAACACATCTTCGTAAGATTGTCAGTAATGAGTAAAAAAATAGATAAAATTAAAAACTTTAATTTTGATAAATTCTTATTGAAATTAGGAAGTAAAATAAAAAATAAACAAATATATAAGACTTCTTAAAAATACAAAATTTAGGCAGTCTTATTTTTATTTGCTACAAAAAAAGAGAAATAGAAACCTACTTCTCTCCTAAAACCTTATTATTTTTAATTTTAACACTTTTTATGGATTTAAATTTTTTATTATTGCCTAGATAGAATAAAGGCTTTTTGTATTGCAGTTCGTAGGATATAGTGCCTATAATAGTAATAGCATATTTATCTGGTTCAATATTTTGTCCGTCCTTTGTTGTTAATTTTTTTAGATTGAAATTCCAAAGATAGAGGTTTGAGTTTTTATAGTCTAAATCACTTTCAAATCTTGCTTTTCCAGTGATTAGTTTGGTAGCACCTATACCTAGAAATTCATAATCCGAGTCAATTACGAGTTTGTCGTTTTCAAAGTAGACTGTTGGATTGGAAAGTTTCATATCTCCGAGTGTGTACATTGATTTTTCAATAGGAAAATATGTTTTGACAGCAGAAATTATCATTTTTTGTGGAATCTCTGCTTTGTTTTGTGTAAATATGCAGGTGCTGATGGCAATTATGGAAAGAATGGCTCCTAAAATTATAAAATTGATAGATTTTTTCATGTTATTTCCTCCGTTTTTAGATTATATTTGAATCCTTTAAATTTGAACTAATGAAGATTAGGCAAATTTTAGATTTGAGTAGAATAGTCGTAACTTTTGAGTTCGATTTTAAGTAATTTTATTATAAATAATGTATCATAGAAGGCTTTTAAAGGACTTAGAATAGGCATTTAGAAAATATAATAATTGTTGCTAAAATATTTTAAAAATAATTTATCTAAATGAGAAATTTATGGTATAATTAACAAAGGAAAATATTAAAAAAATGGGATAATAATAAAATGAGAGGGAGCAAGACAATAATGGAAGATGAAGGAGAAAAAAAAGAGCTTGTTATAATAACAGGGATGAGTGGTGCAGGAAAATCAGAAACAATGAATTTTTTTGAGGACAGGGAATATTTCTGTATTGATAATTTTCCAATAAGTTTGTTTCAATATCTGAATGAAATATTTCTAAGTAACAAAAAAAGAAATAAAGTTGCAGTTGCAATAGATATAAGAAATCAGGAATTTATAGAGCAGTTTTTAAAGCAGCTTGAATTTCTGGATAAAAACAGAATAGACTATGAGATTATATATCTTGATGCCAGAACCAACGTACTTCTTAGTAGATATGAGCTTTCCAGAAGAAAACACCCTTTAAATTTATATGATACGCTGCTTGAAAATATAGAGGCTGAAAGGAAAATAATTAAGGACTTTATGTTAAAGGCGGATTTGGTTATAGACACGACTAAAACGTCTGTAAAGGAACTTCAGAAAATACTGGAAAAGGAATATTCAGGGAAAAAAGCAAAATTAAGTGTAAATCTAACTTCTTTTGGTTTTAAGAACGGAATCCCGCTGGATTTGCATTTGATGTTTGACTTGAGATTTTTGCCAAATCCTTATTACATCGAAGATTTAAAGCGTAAAACAGGAAATCATAAGGATGTTATGGATTATGTAATGGGACTTGAAGAAAGCAGGGAATTTTATAAAATGCTTCTGAATATGCTTGAATATTTGATACCAAAGTATGAAAAGGATGGAAAATCACATTTACGTATAGGTATAGGATGTTCAGGAGGACAGCACAGATCTGCAACTTTTGTAAATATGCTGCATAAAGATCTGTCCGAAAGGCTGGAATACAAGATAACAAAATTCCATAGGGAAATAGGTGATAAAACGGAGGTATAAAAAGGCAAAATGGAAGAAGAAATAAAGTCACCAATTAAATACAAGTATATTCCCACCCATCCAGGAGTTTACCTGATGAAAAATGAGCGAGGGAAGATTATTTATGTGGGAAA
>ERZ773233.2139-NODE-2139-length-11137-cov-3.010828_pt1 | contig 11137 bp, 12 predicted proteins | sample MGYA00580991_ERZ773233 | MGnify/ENA primary metagenome ERZ773233 (study PRJEB29015, sample SAMEA2738178) | human oral metagenome | biome: human oral; feature: human-associated habitat; material: saliva | place: China | collected 2161 ...
TGATTCAAATCAAGCCAATCTAAAGCAGTCTCAACCATTTGTTGATTTAAGTGGGTATTCACTTGAATAAAATCGCGGATATCAAAAGATAAACGAATATCATCTAATGCATAATAAGGCATTTCACCATGCACAAGTTGAATACTTTGATCATCTTGCAGAAACAAATTTACGGCATTTATACGAGCAAACTCGAGCAACAAAGTGCGGTCAGTTTCGGCTAAATTTCCTTTATAGCGTAACAACATGCCTACGCCATTCTCAGCAGAAACCAATTCGATATGCCCTAATTGTTTCGGGGCTGAATATTGCGCCCAAAGTGCGGTCAATTTGGGGATAAGATCATTGATTACTTGCTCTGTGACTAAGCATTGCTGAATGCTGACTAACTGATTGGAGTTTTTCTGACGAAATCCCATTTCAACGGTTTTGTTTTTCGCATTCCACAGTAAACTTAATCGTACTCGACGACGATAAGCCCATTGTTCGCCACAAATCATGGGCATTAATTGAATGGGCTCTGCTTGCAGTTTACTTAAACGAGAAAAAAGGGCTTTCTCTTTCTCTTTACGTTGTATTTCCACATGAATATTCTGGCCTTGGCATCCACCTCAATGCCCATAATAACGACATTGTGGCTCAACACGCTGACTACTCTTTTGTAGCCATTTTTGAGCAGTGGCTAATCCATATTGACGTTTTTCATCGGTCACTACCGCTTCCACTTTTTCCATTGGCAACGCGTTTTCAATGAACCAGGTTTTACCTTGAATTTTGGCGACACCTAACCCTTGATAATCTAAATCCTGAATTTCAGCGACGATTCTTTGTGTGATTTTCTGTTTTTTTTGAGGAGCGTAAAGTAAAGCCATGATGCTGTTTTAATCTATTTGTATCAAAGAAAGGGATTATTTTAAATAAAGTACATTTTGCGTAAATAATTCTCGGCTTTTCAGTGGTTTATCACCTAAATAAGGTTTAAGCGCAATACGGGTAAAACGTTTTGCCGCTTGTAAGACTGCCTCATCGGTGAATTCTAAACGATCAAAGGCGAGTAAATCTCGACCATAAAAGGTCAAGTTATCTTTCACTAACGAGGCGATAAAACCCTTTTCCGCACGATATTGGTAAGTCATCGATTCGTCCACTGGCAAACCTGATCCAGCACAATGCAGAAAATCAATGCCATAACCTAAGATTTTAAGTAAATGAAATTCAAACAGACGTAATGTAGGCTCAACCTGCGGCTGAGTCGCTAATCCTGTTAAGCATTGTAGATAATGCTGAAAAAGCTGTGGATTAGCCGTTTCTGGCTCGATCACTCGCGTAATCAGCTCATTTACATAAAACCCGCTGTATAAAGCCGTTTGCTGTAAAGGCAGCGTAATTGCCGCCGGCTCTGCTTTCGTGAGTGTTTTTAATGCGCCTTTTCCTGACCAACGAAGAAGTAATGGCGTAAAAGGCTGTAAGACAGATTTCCATGCCGAACGTTTCGCACGTGCACCTTTTGCAATAACCGTCAAACGCCCTGTTTCTTCAGTGAATAAATCCACCAAAAGGCTGGTTTCAGTATAAGGACGACGATGTAACACAAAGCCGCGTTGGAGATCCATAAAAGAATTATTTGCCTGCTTTTAATTTATTCGTTTTTTCACACAGCGTTCTGCTAGCACTTCCCCTACACTGGTTTGTAAGCGACTGAAGTCATCACGCTCCTGCCAGTACCAACGAATATTGGCATAATTTCTACCACGTTCAGAAATCACACGCGTCAGTTTTTCTGTCACATCATTATAGGTTACCGTGACCTGACTAAGTGTTTTTTTACTTTTCTGTTTTTGTTTGGTATGAACCACACTCACTTCTTTATTGTCTTTGCACAAGTAAACGGTTGCTAAACCCTTTTGAGATTTCTTATCAACGGTTTGCACTTTCATTTTCTGTGGTGTAGCTTTATTTAACTCAACATTCTGCGAGCATGCGGAAAGCCAAAGTGCGGTCAAAATTACGCTTATTTTTTTTAACATGAATCCTGTTTCCATCAAGGTTTGTTTATGATTGCTCACTTTATAAAATGAGCAAGGATAAACAATCTCAGCTAGAAAAATGGGCGATTACTCGCCCACTAAAGATTATTTTTTATATTGGTATGAACCATCAGCTTGACGAATGAACTTACCGCCATTTGATAAACGAAGCTCACTCACTCGGCCTTGACTGTTCACTGAAACCTGTACTTTGTCACCAGGTTTGAAGCTGCTTAATGCATTACCTGCACCATTTGCTTTGGTCATCGAATTCACATCGGCAATATTCAATTTATTATCACGGAATACTTGCATCAGTGAAACACCTTGAGGCACCGTTAATGTTTTTGTTGCACCTGTTGAAGCTGTTTGAGCTACTGGTTCTGCAGCTTTCACAGTCTTGTTGGTTGCGGATTTCGCTTCCACAATTTGAACTTTAGTTTCTTTAGTCGCAACAGGTTTAGCTTCTTGAATTTTGCTTTGCTCTTTTTTCACGGTTTGAGTCGGCTGAGCTGTCGCTTTTTCAGTTGCTGGTTTAGGTTGTTTTTTCTCTTGAACAGCTTGTGTATGTTCACGACGAGGTTCTGCTTTATGCTCAACCATTGCGGTATTTTTTTCTACAGTTGGCTGCAGTGTTCTTAGCAATGGTTCTTTACTTGTTGCATCAAGAGTTGGTTTAACTGGCGCAGGTTGAGTTACTGGTTGTTGAGCAACAGTTTGTTGCGCAGGCTCTGCAGTTTGTGATTTAGCAGCATCTGCTTTATCACCTACATATTCCATTGCTGGAGGTGTATCTGATTTAGCGTCATTTGCTGTTTGTTCTGTTTTTGCTGGTGCTACCGTATTATTATTATCTAATATCGTCGTTTCAACTGGTTGAGATTGATCCAATGATTGGAATTGAACTGGAATTTCATTACTATTTTGTTGTTCAAAAGACTCCACCGTATCTGAGTTTGGTTTTAAGGTGAAGAAAATGATCAGTAATACCACTAAACCCAAAATCGCAATAAATAAACGACGATGCTTTTCTGGTAACATTTGTAGAACCTTCCATTTTTCAGGTGATTTCAAGCTTGCTGCAGCAGCAGTGGCGGCTGGTGCAACTGTTTCGGCTTGAGTTGTCACTTCTTCTACAATCTCTTCTGCAGGCGAATTTTCAAAAATCACTTTTTCTTCCGCTACGTTTTCTACTTGAACATTTTCAATGGGCTCTTGAGTTCCGAAAGCACTTGATGGCGCTGACTGTTCAGCATTTTCACTTTGAAATGCTTGAGAAGGCGAAAAAGGTTGGCTTGCTGCCGCGCCAAAAGTTGGTTCGCGACGAACATGGAATTGCGTATCTGGCTGTTCTTTTTTACCAAATAAACCTTTGGCTTTATCAAAAATTGAGCCACTTTGTTGAACCGGTTTTCTTGGGGTCACAGAGTCTGAATGATTAAATCCTAAATCTAATTCATTTTGAGATGAATTGTCGTTAGGTTGATTTTTATTATCCACGGGATTACCTCGATTTGCTAAACTAAAGATCGCACAAAAAGTGCGGTGAAAAATTGGATCGTATTTTATCGGATCTTAAGCTGTGTATAAAGTCTTATTTGGCTCTCCACCGATTTCTCGAGCTAATTTGGGCACTAAATAGCCAGAAGTGAGCGCCTGTAATTCTTTATAAATTTGTAACGCTTTCTCATCTGAAATATAGAAATGGCTCGCACCTTGCACTTTATCCAACAAATGCAAGTAATAAGGCAGAATGCCCGCTTGAAATAGCTTATCGCTTAATTCTTTTAATGTATGTGGGTTATCATTCACATCCTTTAAAAGGACTGATTGATTGAGTAACGTGACCTTAGCGCCTGCCAGTTTTTGCATAGCCAAAGCGAGTTCTTCATCAATTTCATTTGGATGATTGATATGTGTCACAAACACTGTTTGTAATGGGCTTTTTAGCAATAAATCACAAAATTCATCCGTAATGCGCTCTGGAATCACGACCGGCAAACGAGAGTGAATACGCAAACGTTGTAAGTGCGGTATCTTTTCAAGGCGTTCTAATAGCCACGCCCATTCACTATCCTTCGCCATCATCGGATCCCCCCCCGAAAAAATCACTTCTTCGATTTCAGGGTGTGCAGCAATATAGTCTATTGCTTGTTGCCAACTCGTTTTATTGCCTGGGTTTTGATCATAAGGAAAATGACGACGGAAGCAATAACGACAATTGACTGCACAGCCCCCTTTTGCCATGAATAGCAAGCGATTTTGGTATTTATGCAGAATATTAGGCACGGCATTTTTTTGCTGCTCATCTAAAGGATCTTGGCTAAAACCCTCCGCTTCAATAAATTCTTGTTGAGCCGTCATCACTTGTAAAAAAAGCGGGTCTTTAGGATTCCCTTTTTCCATTTTTTCAACAAAAGGCAAAGGCACTCGCATAGCAAAAAGTTTACGAGCAGCGATGTCCTCGGCAAAATCTTCAACAGGCAAATTTAAGGTTTTTAATAAGATTTTCGGATCAGAAATCGCATTTTTTAGGGTTTCTAACCAATTTTGTTCTTCTCTAATCGCAATATTTCGGGTTAAAATACGCACTTTCAAACAATCTCTATTTTTTAGGATATTTTTAATATGGCTACATATACTACCAGTGATTTCAAACCAGGTCTAAAATTTATGCAAGACGGTGAGCCTTGTGTGATCGTTGAAAACGAATTCGTTAAACCAGGTAAAGGCCAAGCTTTTACTCGTACTCGTATTCGTAAATTAATTTCAGGCAAAGTATTAGATGTAAACTTCAAATCTGGTACTTCGGTTGAAGCTGCTGATGTTATGGATCTTAACCTCACTTATTCATACAAAGATGATGCATTCTGGTACTTCATGCACCCAGAAACATTCGAACAATACTCTGCTGATGCAAAAGCAGTCGGTGATGCAGAAAAATGGTTATTGGACCAAGCAGATTGTATCGTGACTTTATGGAATGGTGCGCCAATCAGCGTTACTCCACCAAACTTCGTAGAATTAGAAATCATCGATACCGACCCAGGTCTTAAAGGTGATACTGCAGGTACAGGCGGTAAACCAGCAACATTAAGCACTGGCGCTGTGGTGAAAGTACCTCTTTTCGTTCAAATCGGTGAAGTGATTAAAGTCGATACTCGTTCAGGTGAATACGTTTCTCGTGTGAAATAATCTTTCATGATGAGATAAAAAGAGCGGTCAATATTTGATGAATATTGACCGTTTTTTATTGTTTGATGATTTTTGATAGGCATAAAAAATGCGGTTATTTCTAACCGCACTTTGATTGATTATTTCGCTTTTGAGCCTTCTAACTCTAAAGAAGGTTTTCTATCTGAGTTAACACAAATGATTTGTGCTGCGGCATAGAGCGTTGTATTCGGCTTTAAGCTGATTGTGTATTTCTCTTGTTTTTTAGGTGCAGCACGTAAACCTTCGCCCCAGAACTCATCATAAAAATCGGTACGAACTTGAGTTAAATGGTAGTTCTTACAGTTTAAGATTTTATATTGGCGAACAGAACGTGCATAACGTCTTTTCTCATTTGGATACACATATAAGCCTTTATCCAAATTTACGACCGCATCAAAATGCACTTGGTTTAAATCTTGGTTATCGACCCAAATAGAATCGGTATCAATGTAGTAATTTTTATCTTTTACCAAGCGAGCATAACCCATTCTATCTTTCGAAGGTGGGCTTAGTTTCACCTCTTCTTGAGGAAGTGGCGGTTGAACAGCTGAACAGCCTGCTAAAAGGGCTACACCTAAAAACGTTAATGCTAATTTTTTCATTTTTCTCTCCTTAAAGCTTACTGAAGCTTGCTGTTTACCGTTTAACACTATCACTTAGTATTTTACGGTATGTCCGTATCCCTCTAAGATATTTTTGATATGCTCAAGCGATTCTTTCGTCGGTGGCAAAACATCTTCGAGCTCATACTCAAAGCCAAGGGTTTTCCATTTATGAGCCCCTAATCGATGATAAGGGAGAAGTTCGACTTTTTCAATATTGGTCATACCTTCAATAAACTGTCCGAGCAGATGAACATCGTGATCGTTATCTGTATAGCCTGGAACGACGACATAACGAATCCAAGTACGTTGATTACGTTTTTGCAGATATTTCGCAAATTCCAGCGTCCGTTTATTTGGTACACCAATAAGGTTTTGGTGCACTTGATCGTTAAGTTCTTTTAAATCAAGCAAAACAAGATCGGTTACATCGAGCAGTTCATCAATAATGTGGTCATAATGACGTACAAAACCATTAGTATCTAAACAAGTATTAATCCCTTCTGCTTTACAAGCACGGAACCAATCACGAACAAACTCAGCTTGAAGAATGGCTTCACCACCTGATGCTGTTACACCACCACCAGTTGCGTTCATAAAGTGACGATAACTCACCACTTCTTTCATAAGTTCTTCAACACTGATTTCGCGACCACCATCAAGATCCCAAGTATCACGGTTGTGGCAATATTTGCAACGCATTAAACAGCCTTGCATAAATAAAATAAAACGAATGCCGGGACCATCCACGGTGCCACAGGATTCAAAGGAGTGAATTCTTCCTAGAACAGACATACATAAATTTCCAAAAAATAAATCTAGCTAAATTTTACCAAAAATATCATCTATAAAAAATGAGCCTGACTTAAATCAGGCTCATAATTTTTATGTTCCCGCTAAAGTGCGGTTAAATTTTATCGTGTTTTAGAACGATTCTGTGAATGTACGAGTGACGACGTCTTGTTGTTGCTCTTTAGTTAAAGAGTTGAAACGTACTGCGTAACCAGATACACGGATGGTTAATTGCGGATATTTATCCGGATTTTCCATTGCATCTAATAACATTTCACGGTTTAACACGTTCACGTTTAAGTGTTGGCCACCTTCTACTGTTGCTTCATGGTGGAAGTAACCATCCATTAAGCCAGCAAGGTTACGACGTTGTGCTTCTGCATCTTTACCTAACGCATTTGGTACGATTGAGAAGGTATAAGAAATACCATCTTTCGCGTAAGCAAATGGAAGTTTAGCAACAGAAGTTAATGACGCTACCGCACCTTTTTGGTCACGACCGTGCATTGGGTTCGCACCTGGTCCGAATGGCGCACCTGAGCGACGACCATCTGGGGTGTTACCTGTTTTCTTACCATAAACCACGTTAGAAGTAATGGTTAATACAGATTGTGTAGGCACAGCGTTGCGGTAAGTTTTAAGTTTTTGAATTTTCTTCATGAAACGTTCAACTAAGTCACAAGCAATGTCATCAACACGGTTGTCGTTGTTACCATATTGTGGATATTCACCTTCGATTTCGAAGTCGATCGCTACGTTGCTTGCTACAACATTGCCATCTTTATCTTTGATGTCGCCACGAACTGGTTTAACTTTCGCATATTTAATTGCTGAAAGTGAGTCTGCTGCAACAGAAAGACCTGCGATACCACAAGCCATGGTACGGTATACATCACGATCATGTAATGCCATTAATGCGGCTTCGTATGAATATTTATCATGCATATAGTGGATGATGTTTAAGGCAGTCACATATTGTTTTGCCAACCAATCCATAAAGCTGTCCATACGAGTCATTACTGTGTCGAAATCTAACACTTCATCAGTGATTGGTGCAGTTTTCGGACCTACTTGCATACCTAATTTTTCATCGATACCGCCGTTGATTGCGTATAACAATGTTTTCGCTAAGTTTGCACGCGCACCGAAGAATTGCATTTGTTTACCAACAACCATTGGTGATACACAACATGCGATTGCGTAGTCATCATTGTTGAAGTCTGGACGCATTAAATCATCGTTTTCGTATTGAACTGATGAGGTATCAATCGATACTTTCGCACAGAAACGTTTGAAGTTTTCAGGTAATTGTTCAGACCAAAGAATTGTTAAGTTTGGTTCTGGAGAAGTACCCATGTTGTAAAGGGTGTGTAAAATACGGAATGTATTTTTGGTTACTAATGTACGGCCATCTAAACCCATACCTGCGATGGTTTCAGTTGCCCACATTGGGTCACCAGAGAATAATTGATCGTATTCAGGTGTACGTAAGAAACGAACCATACGAAGTTTCATGACTAAGTGGTCAACTAATTCTTGCGCTTCAGTTTCAGTAATTTTACCTGCTTTTAAATCACGTTCGATATAGATATCGATAAAGGTTGCAGTACGACCGAATGACATCGCTGCACCGTTTTGTGATTTGATTGCTGCTAAGTAAGCAAAGTACATCCATTGAATTGCTTCTTTAGCATTAGTTGCAGGGTTAGAAATATCGTAACCGTAGCTTGCAGCCATTTGTTTCATTTGGCCTAATGCACGGTGTTGTTCTGCGATTTCTTCACGTAAACGGATAGTTGCTTCAAGATTTACGCCATCTTCTAAGTCTTTTTGTAAAGAAGAGAATTGTGCGTATTTATCTTTCATTAAGAAGTCTACACCGTAAAGTGCTACACGACGGTAGTCACCGATAATACGGCCACGACCGTAAGCATCTGGAAGACCAGTTAATACACCTGATTTACGGCAACGTAAAATGTCTGGCGTATAAACATCGAATACGCCTTGGTTATGTGTTTTACGGTATTCAGTGAAGATTTTTTTCACTTCAGGATTTAATTCACGACCGTAAACTTTACATGAACCTTCCACCATTTTAATACCACCAAATGGCATAATGGCACGTTTTAATGGAGCATCAGTTTGAAGACCTACGATTTTCTCCAAGTCTTTATTGATGTAGCCTGGCGCGTGAGAAATAATCGTTGAAGGCGTATGCTCGTCAAAGTCTAATGGCGCGTGAGTACGGTTTTCAACTTTGATCCCTTCCATTACAGTTTCCCAAAGTTTTGTTGTCGCTTCGGTTGGACCTGCTAAGAAAGAATCATCACCTTCATACGGGGTGTAGTTCTTTTGAATAAAATCACGCACGTTGACGTTTTCTTGCCAATCACCGGCAACGAATCCTGCCCACGCAACTTTTTGTGCTTCATTAAGTTCTGACATAGTCATTTCCTTTTTTAATTGATAAAAAATAAGTCTTGTTTAGTTCGTTAGTACATTAGTGAGCTTTGGTTAAATAACGTTGGAATAAGCCGATACAAACTGCGCCGCCCACAATGTTTCCTAACGTTACTGGAATTAAATTCTTCACAATGAAATGATAGAGATCTAAGTCTGCATATTTCATTGGATCCACACCAATTTGTTGCCAAAATTCTAGTGTACTAAAATGTGCTGTAATAATGCCAAGCGGAATCATAAACATATTTGCCACACAGTGTTCAAAACCTGATGCGACAAATAAACCAATCGGCATGATCATAATAAATGCTTTGTCTGTAACAGTTTTACCGGAATAAGACATCCATACCGCTACACACACCATAATGTTACATAAAATACCAAGGTTAAATGCTTCAAACCAAGTATGATGAATTTTATGTTGTGCGGTTGCCAAAATGGTTAAACCCCATTGGCCATTTGCTGCCATGGTTTGCCCCCCAAACCAAATCACTGCAGCAATAAATAAACCGCCCACAAAGTTGCCCAAATATACCACAATCCAATTTCGGATCATTTGAGCTGTGGTTATCTTACCGCCTACGCGGGCAACTAAGGTTAAAGTAGAAGAGGTGAATAATTCAGATCCTAAAATCACCACCATAATTACGCCTAAAGAGAAGACTAATCCACCAACTAACTTGGTTAATCCCCAAGGCGCGCCAGCGCTCGCTGTTTGAGTTGTCGTATAAAATACAAAGGCTAATGCAATACAAGCCCCAGCACTAATACCAGACATAAATGATAAAAATGGACGTTTTTGCGCTTTATACGCAGCGACGCTTTCAGCATAATCCGTTGCTTCAACTGGTGTGAGAGCAACAGAAGATTGATTTAAATTTTCTGATGCCATATCTTACTCCAAATAATTAATTGATTATTTTTATACTTCAACATAGGTATTTTTATACCTTTTGTTATTCTACTCTCTTAAAAAACCTTTGCAAGAAATCCCCTATTTATTTCAAAAAAATTTGATATTTTGCAAGTTTTGGTAAATTTTATCTTCAAATACAAAAAAAGCGAGATATCACTATCCCGCTTTTTATATATAAATAACGCAGATTAAAACGCAATACGATCGCGGTTTTTCTCTAACGTTGCTTTACCAATGCCTTGTACTTCAAGCAATTGTTCTGCCATAGTGAAATTACCGTGCTTTTCACGATACTGCACAATGGCTTCCGCCTTTTTCGCACCAATACCAATTAGAGCTTTTTGAATTTCTGATGCACTGGCGGTATTGATATTTAATTTATCACTCACTGCTTGTTGTGTAGTTTGTGATGCGGTTTGTTGCTGAACTTGCGCTTGAGGTTGAGCCTGTTCAGCCACCTTTTCTTCTGCAAACACTTGCGAGCTCAACATTGTGGTCGCAACAAATAATGAACTAAATAAATGTTTCATCAATTTCATAAAAATGTCCTTTATTAACAAAAAGTACCGTTGATTCATATCAACAGCGACATTTTTAAGAAACACCGAAAACACGCAAGAAATTGACCGCACTTTTGCGATCCTGATCGCAAAAATTACATTTAAGTAAATGAAAAAACGACCTTAGCGCACCACCACTGCCGTGCCACTTGCAATCACCATAAACATGCTTTTCGCGCCTACCGTTGTGTAGTTAACTTCTACGCCAACAATAGCATTAGCACCCAAGGCATACGCTTTTTCTTCCAGTTCTTTCAACGCATCTTGACGCGCACGACTAATACGACGCTCATAAACACTAGAACGCCCACCAATCACATCCGTAATGCCTGCAAAAAAATCACGCATAAAATTGGCACCTGCAATCACTTCACCAAAGACGACTTGTTTGTATTCTACGATTTGTTTCCCTTCAACATTAGGGGTTGTTGTCACAATCATTTTGTATCCTTAAATTCTCGTTAAAAATTAACCGCACTTTAGACGCTTAATTTTGATTTTAAAACGTGCTAAGCCTTCGCACACTCGTAGAAGAAGGCAAGACTTCTCCTATTTTGTAGT
>ERZ773233.2140-NODE-2140-length-11135-cov-19.623105_pt1 | contig 11135 bp, 10 predicted proteins | sample MGYA00580991_ERZ773233 | MGnify/ENA primary metagenome ERZ773233 (study PRJEB29015, sample SAMEA2738178) | human oral metagenome | biome: human oral; feature: human-associated habitat; material: saliva | place: China | collected 2161 ...
ACTTATACCTAGAACCAAGTAACTTATTCGTTGCGAAATTCATCGGTAACCCAATTATCAACATTACAGAAGTAGAAATTAAAGATGGCGTGATTACTCACCCTTCATTTAACATCCCAACTTCTGAATTATCACAAGATCGCAAACGCCAAGAATTAGCAGATGGTCACTACTACTTAGGAATGCGTCCTGAAGACGTAGTTCCAGCCGCTGAAGGGGAACAAGGGTTATTCTCTACAACTATTAGCAGCGTAGAGTTAATCGGACGTGAACGTATTCTTCACTTCCCATTAGGCGAACAATTCTTGAAATCAATTGTAAGTGTGGAACATAAGATTGAAGAAGGAGACACACTTTCATTCACATTACTAAAACACAAAATCTTCTTATTCGATAAAGATGGAGCGCGTGTTTACTAATGAGAAAATATAATCCAGAGAACCAACCTAAAGCTTGGTTATTCCTTCTCCCATCTTTAGGAGTGATTCTTCTCTTTAACATTTATCCATTACTTCGTTCGTTCTGGATGAGTTTCCAAAAAGGGTCACTATTAAAATTACAATACACTGGTTTAGACAACTACCAAAAAGTAATTGCGGACCCTGTATTCCATAAAGCGTTACTCAACACAGCACTGTATGCATTCGCAGTAGTGCCAGTAGCGTTATTAATCTCAGTCATCATTGCATGGATTATTTTCGAGAAGATTAAACGTAAAAGCTTCTTCGAAACAATCTTCTTCATGCCTTACGTTACAAGTACAATCGCTATCGGGATTGTGTTCCGTTACTTCTTCAATGGGGACTACGGAATTATCAACTTCTTCCTTGGCTTGATTGGGATTCCAGCCGTGAACTGGTTGGATAACGTAAACATGAGTATGCCAACACTGATTATCTTCGGGGTTTGGACAAGTTTAGCGTTCAATATCATCATCCTCTTAGCAGGATTACGTAATATTGATCCTGAGCACTTCAAAATTGCGAAAATGTTTGGTGCGACAGACCGTGAAATCTTCTGGCGTATTACATTCCCGCAATTAGTTCCAACAATTGCCTTCCTTTCAACGGTTAACTTAATCGGGGCATTCAAAGTGTATACACAAGTGTACGCATTATTTGGCGGAACTGCTGGTCCAGCAAACTCAGCAACAACAGCTGTGTACTATATTTACGACAAGTTCCATGTGGCAGGAAGACCAGGGGTTGCCATGGCAGCAACTGTAATCTTGTTTGCAATCATTCTTTTTGCAACATTCCTCCAAAACAAATTCTTGAGAAAGGCGGAGGGATAAGAAGATGAAAAAAGTTTTTAACGTATTTTCAATCACGCTTTTAATTTTCTTAGCGTTGATTACAGTATTCCCATTCATTTACATGGTGATGACCGGGTTAATGACATACGCAGAAGCGACAAGTATTCCACCGTCATTCATCCCAAGCGAATTCAAATTTAGTAACTACTTAGAAGTATTTAGCCGTGCGCCATTCTTACGTTACTTCGGAAACACATTATTCGTGTCTCTATTTACAACAGTGGCAACAGTGATTACTTCATTACTAGCAGCCTTTGCCGTAACAAGCTTACAGTTCAAAGGGAAAAATATCGTAATGATGATTTTAGTTTCTCTATTAATGGTTCCTTACGAATCAATCATCTTTACAAACTATCAAACAATCGCTCAATTAGGGTTATTAAACACTTATGTAGCGTTAATCATTCCGTTCTTAACAAGTATCTTCTATATTTACTACTTGAACGGATATTTAAAAGGAATCCCAAGTACATTCTACAAAGCTGCTAAAATTGATGGCGCGAGTGATTTAGAATACATCCGCCGCATTTTAGTGCCAATGTGTAAACCAGCATTGGTAACAGTAGGGATTTTAACATTCATCCAAAGCTGGAATTCATTCCTATGGCCATTATTGGTTACAAACACGAAAGAATTCCGTCTATTAAACAACGGACTTTCTGCCTTCACGACAGAATCCGGAAGTGATGTTCACTTACAAATGGCCGCAGCAACTCTAACGGTTATCCCAATTCTGTTAATTTACTTTGTATTCAGAAAAGAAATTATTAGAGGGGTTGCGAAGAATGGTATCAAAGGATAAAACAACGATTACCTTTCATAGCGGTATTTTAACGATTGGTGGAACGGTCATCGAAGTAGCGTATAAAGATAGTCATATCTTCTTTGACTTCGGGACTGAGTTTTTACCAGAATTAGAATTGCCCGATGAATCGGTGCAAACACTCACAGATCATAAAGTGATTCCACATTTAAAAAATATGTACGATGCACGTATCCCTTACAAATACGAAGGGGATGAAGATAAAGACTATGCCAATACGGCGGTCTTTATCTCACATGCGCATTTGGACCATACAAGAATGTTGAATTATTTAGACCCAAGTATTCCTTTATATACATTGAAGGAAACAAAAATGATTGTAAATTCGCTCAACCGCAATGGTGTATTCTTACTACCATCGCCGTTTGAAGACGATACATTTACAAGAGAGATGATTGGGTTAGATGCAGGCGACGTGATTAAAGTTGGAGAAATCGAAGTAGAAATCGTGCGTGTCGACCATGATGCGTATGGGGCTGCTGCTTTAATCATTAAAACACCTGGACATCATATTACGTATACAGGGGACTTACGACTTCACGGGCATAACGCCGAAGATACGATTGAGTTTTGTAAGAAGGCAAAACATACGGACATCTTAATGATGGAAGGTGTATCGATTAGCTTCGGGGACCGTAAAGAGGTTGAAGACGAAATTAAACCTGAAAACGAGGAAGATGTGATTCGTCATATCGCTCGCCTCGAACAAGAAAATCCAAATCGACAAATCACATTTAATGGCTATCCAGCGAATGTGCGTCGTTTTGAAAAAATCGTCGAAGGAACAAGCCGTACTGTTGTTCTTGAAGCAACGATGGCTGCACTTCTTAAAGAAGTATTCCAAAAGGATGCTCATTACTACTATAGAGAAGGGGCTCCAAAACTCGACGAACTTGATCCTACTTTAGAAATTTCATATCAAACGTTGTTAGAGGATACTTCGAAGTACCTATGGCAAGCAGTCGACCATTTCGAACGTTTGCAAGAGGGAAGCTTATACATCCACAGCGATGCGCAGCCTCTGGGGGACTTTGATCCGAACTATCAACCGTTTCTAGATTTATTGGCGGAAAAACACATTGAGTTTGTACGCCTATCTTGCTCAGGTCACGCAAAACCGGACGACTTAGACCGCATTATTGCGATGATTGAGCCTAAATGTTTGGTTCCAATTCATACGTTAAAACCAGAACTTCTGGTGAATCCGTATGGTGACAGAATATTGCCGTACCGCGGCGAAAAAATTGTGTTGTAAAAACTATATAACAAAAGGAGAAGAAAAATGAAATTCAAATCTTTAGTAAAAGCGACACTAGCAACAGCATCAGTTGTGGCGTTAACAGCATGTGGAGCTAACTCATCAAACAACAGCTCTTCACAACAAGCTGAAACTAAAAAAGACATCGTAACAGAGGTTAAATCAGAAACTAAAATCACTTTCTGGCATGCTATGAACGGTCAGCAGGAAAAAGCTCTTCAAAAATTAACAGAAGACTTCATGAAAGCTAACCCAAATATCAAAGTAGAGTTACAAAACCAATCTCAATACAAAGATTTACAAGCAAAAATTAACGCAACTTTAACTTCACCAAAAGACTTACCAACAATCACTCAAGCATATCCAAACTGGTTATACAATGCTGCTGAGCAAGGTACATTGGTAGACTTCAAACCATATATTGAAAACGAAACAATCGGATTCAAGAAAGGTGAAGAAATCCGTCCAGAATTAATGGAAGGTGCTAAAATCAACGGAGTACAATACGGTATTCCATTCAACAAATCTACAGAAGTATTATTCTACAATGCAGATTTATTGAAACAATACGGTGTTAAAGTTCCAACTACTTTAGATGAATTAAAAGAAGCAGCTAAAACAATTTACGAAAAATCTAACCACGAAGTTGTTGGTGCTGGTTTCGACTCATTAAACAACTACTATGCAATTGGTATGAAGAACAAAGGCATTGACTTCACTAAAGAATTAGACTTCGCAAGTGATGCTTCAAAAGAAGTTGTTAAATACTACGCAGACGGAATCCGTGACGGATACTTCCGTATTGCTGGTTCAGATAAATACTTATCAGGACCATTCCAAAACAAAAAAGTAGCTATGTATGTTGGTTCAACAGCTGGTGAATCATTCGTAGCTAAAGGTGCTAAAGAAGCTGGTTTCGAATACGGAGTAGCTGTTCGTCCTGAAAAATACGACCTACAACAAGGTACTGATATTTACATGTTCGAAGGTTCTACAACTGAAGAACAACGTACAGCAGCATTCTTATACTTGAAATTCTTATCTACACCTGAATCTCAATTATACTGGGCACAACAAACTGGTTACATGCCAACAATCGCTTCAGTGTTAGAAAAAGATGAATACAAGAATTCAGGTTCTAAAGTTCCTAAAATTTTGGCAGATGCTACTAAGAATTTATTCTCAATTCCTGTAGTTGAAAACTCTGATCCTGCATACTCAGAAGTTCGTACGATTTTAGAAAAAATCTTCAAGACTGAAAATGCAGATGTAGATCAATTAGTTAAAGATTCTAAAGCACAATTTGATGCTGCGTGGAATCAATAATCACATATAAGTTCATTCACAACACAATCACAACGAAAGCCTGGGGAATTTTCCTCAGGCTTTTTGTGTGGACATAATTAGTGCTGGGCGTGTATTGCCCCTTCGGGGGAGGCTTTTAGGGGTATTGGGGAGAGGTGGTGGATTGCTTTAGAAACAAGCGGTTTTTATTGTTGAAAGAGAATTAGTGAGCCACCGACTCGAGCCTAGGGTCTCTCGTCTTTGAAGCCTCAAAGAGACACTAACGAATGGATTCGTAAGTGTCTCTAATTCGCATTCAATGGATATTCTCACTAATCTTTCAACAAAACCGCTGTTTCTGTCGCAATCAAATGTACAAGGTGTACACCTAAAAGCCTCCTGAGGGGATTCCACACAACAAAGATGAGGAAAGTTGGGGGCTCTCTTTAGATTGTGTTTCTCATTCACGACGGACCGGTGCAGGGATAGAGTGAACGCGTTTTATGGAGAGTGTGCTATAATGGGACGACAAGAGAGGTGAGTCGGATGCGGTATGTGCTTTTATTAAGAGGCGTCAATGTTGGTGGTAAAAATAAGGTCGTGATGAGCGAATTGAAGGAATTGCTGGGGCGTGAAGGGTTCGGCGATGTGGATTCGTACATTAATAGTGGGAACTTATTTTTTTCAAGCGATGAGAGTGTGGAAACAATCGTTTTGAAAGTTGAAAAGGTATTAGAAGAAAATTATGAGTTCTCGATTCCATTTGCGCTTCTTTCAAAAGAGGATTACTTAGAAGAAATGGCGAGGCTTCCCGAATGGTGGAAGGATGAGTTTGCTAGAAAAGATATTTTGTTTTTCTCACGAGGAACAGATATAAGTGAGGTTCTCCGATTTGTAGAAGAGTCTATATTTTATAATGAAAAAGTGGTTATCGGGAAATGTGCCGTCTTCTGGGCGAAAATCGATGAGGCAGAGTATCAAAAAACGACTTACCATAAGAAGATTTTGAAGCAACCTTTTTATAAGACGATTACGATTCGAAATGGAAAGACATTTGATAAAATCGCAGAAATATTGCAGACAGAGCTTCCTTTGTGATAGGGCTTTTTTATGGTACAATAGTGTGTGAATTTGTAGAAGGTGAGGCGCATTATGGAAATTAAAATTATTGAAACTAGTGATATGCATGGGTACGTATTACCGACAAACTATACAGAAAGAAACATGGACTTAGGATTCAGTACGGCGAAGGCTGCAACTGTGATTCGTCGCTTAAAAGAAGAAGCGAAGGGTCCTGTGATTCAAATCGAAAACGGGGACTTCATTCAAGGGTCACCATTAAGCTACTATGTTCGTAAACAAGATTCAAAAGTAGCCTCTGATTTAACAAAAGTATTGAACTACTTAAACTATGACTTAGGGATTTTAGGAAACCACGAGTTTAACTATGGGTTAGACTACTTAAGAGAAGCGATTGCGTCTTATAACCACCCAATTCTTTGCTCAAACATTTTAACAAAAGACGGCAAGCCAGCGTTTGGCGAACCTTACAAAGTGTTCGAGAAAGACGGTGTGAAAATCGCAGTTTTAGGGATTACAACGCCTTATATTCCAAATTGGGAACAACCTGCAACGGTGAAAGATTTAGTATTCGTGAGCGCGTTGGAAACAGCGAAGAAATACGTTCCAGAAATGCGTAAAGTGGCGGACGTTGTCGTTGTCACTTACCACGGAGGATTCGAGTGCGACCTTTCATGCGGGGACCCAACGGAACTCTTAACAGGAGAAAACGAAGGGTATGCGATTGTGACGCAAGTAGAAGGAATCGACGCGTTAGTGACAGGACACCAACACCGTGTGATTGCACAAAAAGTGAATGGCGTGCCAGTGATTCAGCCAGGATACCGCGGTGCGTATGTGGGTGAAATCAGCTTAGAAGTGGAAAAAGTAGACGGGAAGTATACGGTTGTTTCAAGCGAAGCAAAACTTCATCCAACAGAAGATGTTCCGGCAGACCCAGCTGTATTAGAAATGTTTAGCGACTTACAAGCAGAAGTGGAAGATTGGTTAGATACTCCAGTAGGAAAAGTTATTGGAGATATGACGATTAAAGATCCACATGCTGCCCGTTTAAGCGAGCATCCATATATTGAATTTATCAATAAGGTTCAAATGGAAGCCAGCGGTGCAGATATCTCAGGAACTGCGTTATTCAACAATGACGGACGTGGATTCAACTCAGAAATCCGTATGCGTGACGTGATTACGAACTATATTTATCCAAATACATTAGCCGTTCTAAAAGTGAGCGGTGCGGACTTGAAAGCGGCTCTTGAGCGTGTGGCGACGTATTTCATCGTCGAAAACGGACAAGCAGTCTTCAATCCTAAATATGTGGAACCAAAACCTCAATTCTACAACTACGATATGTACGAAGGAATCGAGTACACATTAGACTTCACTAGACCATTCGGCGACCGTGTGACTCGTCTAGAGTATCATGGCAAACCTGTTCAAGATACGGATGAATTAGAAGTAGTGACAAACCAATATCGTGCGGTTGGTGGCGGAAACTATAGTATGTTTAAGCCGGAGAAGATTGTGCGTGAGGTGCAGATCGACATGACGGAGCTCATTGCGGAATACTTGCGCAAACATCCAGTCATCGAAGCAACAGTCAACAACAACTTTAAGACTGTGGTGAAATAAAATATAGACACTTCAAACTCCTCAGAGTTTGTTATAGAAAAGCATTATAGGATACCGGTTTGAGCCTATTGTCTCAAACCTACCAAGCTTCAAACAGTCTCTACGAAATGAAATTTCTAGAGACTGTAATTCACATTGGTTATGATTCCCTATAATGCTTTCTATAACCTCTGAGGAGTTTTTCGTTTTATCAGCGCTTAAGTTGTCGTGTTGCTTCGATAAAGTTAGAACAAGTATTCCTTCATTCGAAAGAAGGAAAAGCTAGTATAGAAGGAATTCTAATCTTGGATTTTGATACGCCATTTATTAACGGAGTAGACAGGAGTTTAAATTTAGGAAATTGAAAAGTGTTTATGATGATATATTGTGTTTTTTGTGAAGTGTGATATGATTAAAGCAACAAACTCAACAAGAGAGGAGTTCTGTATGATAGTGAAAAAATTTATTAAATTTAGTTTTTTGGGGGTATTATTAATGATTCTTTTTGGATGTAATGAAAGAAATAATAGAGCGTACTTAGAGGACAGAATAGGGAATCAAATCAGCCGAGTGTATCCAACGAAAAACTTGGAAGATTTATTTGAGCAATTTCCAGATGGATTTACTATTTATCAATCTTATCTATTAACAGATAAACTTATTAAGATTGAACTTGATGGAACTGAAAAAGGTAAACCTATAGAAGGAACGATAAAACAAATCAATAGAAAGAGCGGAGCTGAAGAAAAGAAAATCGCAGTTACGTATGATAAAGGAAAGTTTTCATATGACAATGAAGAAGAGGCAAGAAAACTTTGGCCGAAAGAAAAGTTTTTATTCCAAGAAATGACATTGAATAAAGAGATTCTTTCGAAATTTAAGCTAAAGGATACTTACTACAACCGTAATAGTGGTGGTTTTGACTTAGAATATACCGTTAAAAATGAACAAATAAACGAGTTTCTCGAATTGGAAAATCAACCGCAAGTTACATTGGGATTCCATGGAAGTAATGCAAATAGAGGTTATTACTACACGCTTTCAGTTAAGGTAGAAAGTGGTTTTACATTTAGGGAACGAATTAGTGATTAATGCAGGAGGTAAGTATATGGGTAAAGTTCAAAAAACGGGAAGTTTGATTCCTTCTCTGGATTCCTCTAATCTTTCATATGAATTTGAAAAAGTAAGAATCACTAATCCAAATGAACAAGATGTTGCTGCTATTATTGATGCAGTAGACTCCAGAAAAACAATTCCTAATAATTTAGAATATCTTGATGATTTTTATGATAAGAGAACTGGGACAAGTGGGACGGCTTTTCGTGACAAAAATACTGGTAAGATAATTGTATCTTATACTGGGACTAATCTAGATGGGAATAAATGGACAGATATTTATGCCGATGCTTCAGGTATATTCTTAGGAACAGGGATCCACTATCCGCCTGCATTCAAATTCTATGAAAAACTAGCAGAAAAATATGGTGCTGAGAATTTAATTCCAACTGGTCATTCGCTTGGTGGGAACCTCGCGATGCGTGTCGCGCTCAGGTATAATTCAAAGATGGCAATAGTTTATAATCCCGCTCCGCTTTATATGAAAGGGGTTCAAATAAAAATTAGTCCCATAGTTTCTCAAAATATTAATCAAATAAATGAGGATATTGCGAACTATAGTGGTAGAATTGTTCGTATCGTTGCAAAAGATGATCCGTTAACAAACATTAGTGAAGCGTTCAATGGAGTATTCGTAGGAGATAAATTTACTCTACCAATTTCTAGTGGACATGGATTAGATGCTATTGTGGAGAATGCGGAACAAGTTGCAAAGATATTACGAATTATTAATGCAGAAGAACAATTGGTTTCGACAATAGAAATGGTAAGTAGTAGGATGCAATCCCTAAAGAAGAAAAAAAGATCCTTTGCCAACTCTAATTCTATTAGCCTCGAAGGGGTAACAAGTTCTCAATTGATTTATCTAGATGCAATGCAAGCGAAAATTCTTTCAGAGGGATTAATTAATGTGTCAACATCATCATTAGAACTAATAGAACATTCGGGGGAAGGGATTCAAGATAAAGCGCAGAGTTTGTATGATTCTTTAGCAAATTATAATTTAGGATTGAGTCTAAGCCCAGATGAACAATTATCAGCTTATGCAGAGGCAGGAGTTCATTATGACTCGATTGTTGGGGAAATTTCTCGCCATTGTAGTGAAAAGAAAAAAGAAGTTCAAGATATTGTGGATACATTTAATCGATTAAAAACTAATCTTGATTCTGGTATTCAGGAATTAGTTGAAAAAGATAAAGAATTAGAAAATATGTTTACATTAGAAGGATAACCAGTGATGAATGATAAAGATGAAGTAATTATAAATATAAAAAAAGCATATTTAAGATTGGATGAAATAAAAGATAAGTTTAATGAAGAAAAAAAGAAACTTGAAAATGAGTTGAGTGAATTAATGGATTTTGAAAAATCTATTTCTAGATGGTTAGAAGATAAATATGACAGAGTCATTTATGATTTAAAAAAAGATAATGAATTTAGTGAAGAAGAGTTAAATAGATTAAACCAAATTTTTAATGCCTACTCTGAAGCTAATAAGAACCAATTTGTACTCAGAAGAAAAGCTGTCGAAAATAATGTTGAAGATTTATATGTTCATTATAGAGAAACGATTCGAGTGCAAGAAATGCAAATTGAAGAATTACAAAACAAATTTCGAAAGCTAAATGCTGAAGAATAATAAGAGGAGAAAAAATGTTTAGATTTTCTGATGAAGTAGAACGTACTATGAATCAAATTTATAATCAATTTCCAGGTGATGCATATCATGGACTTTTGACACTAGCTAAAGCATTTGATAGACTATTAGTGCGCTTAATGTACGCACCTAGGAGAATAGAAATAAGAAATCGCTATTTAGAAGAATATAATATTGCTCTTTCAAAGATTGGAGAAAAAGCAAATCAAGAAATTCGTAAAATCAATTCAGAAATTGATGAAGAAATTAAAGGGCAATTTTCAAAAGCTATTACTCAATCCATTGAGCACGAAAACGAGAAATGGTTAAGATTATAGAATGCCAATAAAAGGCTAATTGAAGAGTAAGAAAGGAATTAAGCGACTTTGCTTAATTCTTTTTTCTTTACCTTAAAAAGTTTGTTCTAAATTGGAATGTTATTGGGGAAAGTAGAGATTAAATTTTGAAAATGATGTATCGTTTCGTTTACAAAGTATGATATGATTAAAAGAAAGGTCATATAGAGAGGGTTCGAGTATGAAAGGGAAAAAGGTGTTTTATATTGCGCTGTTTTTTTCGTTAATTACAATTCTGTATGGATGTAACGGAAGAAATAGTAGAGGCTATTTGGAAGACCGAATTGGAAATCAAATCAGTCGTGTTTATCCTACCAAAAACTTAGAAGATCTATTTGAGCAGTTTCCTAACGGCTTTACGATTTATCAATCTTATCAGCTGGAAGATAGGTTCATTGACATACAATTAGATGGTGTTGAGAAGGAGAAGCCTATAGAAGGAACGATAAAAGTCATTAATATTGATAGTGGAGCTGAGGAAAAGAAAATAGCAGTTACGTATGATAAAGGAAAGTTTTCATATGATAATGAAGAAGAGGCAAGAAAACTTTGGCCGTCAGAAAAGTTTCTATTCCAAGAAATGACATTGAATAAAGAGATTTTATCGAAATTTAAGCTAAAGGATACTTACTACAACCGTAATAGTGGTGGTTTTGACT
>ERZ773233.2142-NODE-2142-length-11130-cov-6.608849_pt1 | contig 11130 bp, 10 predicted proteins | sample MGYA00580991_ERZ773233 | MGnify/ENA primary metagenome ERZ773233 (study PRJEB29015, sample SAMEA2738178) | human oral metagenome | biome: human oral; feature: human-associated habitat; material: saliva | place: China | collected 2161 ...
TCAGGAGAAATCAGATTTTTTTTACTATCTAAATCTACTTCCAAAAGGATTGAATGGGTTTCCTCTTGCCCTTCTGCATACAATTTGAGTTTCGCTGACTGAGAAAGATAGAGGATTTTACTCATCTTGAGTTCTTGAGAAGCCTCCCTTGAGAACAAGGTTTTCGCGATATCAACTCACTTTTCTGGATCTTGAATTCTCAAATCTCAGAGTTTTTGTAACACACTTTTAAGTCTGATATCTGCAATCTTTTGCACTTCTAGCCCAGCTCTCGCATTAATTTCCAGAAGTTTTGGACCAGTATTTGTAATCACTCGATCAAGTGCTAGATATCCAAGATTTACAAAGTACTGCACTTTTGAGGAGTAGAGCAAAATATCATTTCGGAAAGGAATTTTCTTGCCCTGAAAATGCGCATATTCATCTGGGAACTTTGTTGTATAAATCTTATTTTTATAGAGCATTGAAGTAATTTTCCCGCTTCAAATATCTATTCAGCAACCGATTCCTCAGGCATTTAGATTTGCTTTTCCACCAGATTTAAGCGTAGGAATTCTGATCATTGCAGCGACAGGAACGAGTTTAAATACAATAATCCTCAGATCAGCAAGTCAAAACTCACAAAACTCTTTAAATCCTTCTCAAGGAACAAGTTTCTCCTCTAAAATCGCCTCATCAGTAAGGGTCATAGAGTACTTCCCATCTAGGGTATCAATAACTCTTCTTTTGAGTTCCTCCTCAGATATGGTAGCTCACTGGAGTCCAAAAAGCTGAACTTCTTCAGAATTTTCTTTCTTTTTTGAAAAAGAAAACCATCTTCAAAAAAACGATTTTTTCTCCTCTGGAAGTGGTCCCTTTCATAGCTTTTTGAGGATACAAACTCCCCTTCCCTTACTCCCATGGTTTGGCTTTAGGACAAAATTCTTAGCAGGCAAAGTAGAAAAATCAAAGTTTACGAGCTGTTTACGAGATCTGATCACGGCATAGGTCTCAGCAAAAGGGATTCCTCTCTCTCCGAGGAATTTTTTGGTTTGTAGCTTATTATCAGCGAGACGGACTGCTTTTCTAGGGTTTTGTTTTTTGATATATTGGAGATTTCTGGCATTCATACCAAGGATTCCAAAATTGAACATACTATAGTTAGAGAAGGATAAAGAAAAAAATCTGATTTTTTATTTTTTTAAACATCGTTCTAATGGCTAAGATCTCGATCGATCTGTTTTTTTCAGATACTATCTAAGATCTCATTACACTTACTAAAAGGTTTAGAACCAAAGAACCCTCTATCTGCCGAGAATGGCGAGGGATGAGGTGAGCTTAGGATGAAATGTTTATCGGTATCAATGAGTTCAGCTTTTTTTTGAGCAAAAGCTCCCCAAAGAATAAAAACTAGGCCCTCCTTTTGGTCGGAAAGAATCTTGATAACTGCATCAGTAAATTGGTGCCAACCTGCATCTTTGTGAGAATTTGGAGTATCTTTTCTCACTGTTAAACCTGCATTCAGAAGGAATACGCCTTGATGTGCTCGTTTTTCAAGATTCCCACTAGAAGCAGGCTCAATTCCTAAGTCAGTTTTCAGCTCTTTATAGATATTTCTCAGAGAAGGAGGAATTTTTACTCCTTCAGGTACAGAAAAACTCAATCCATGAGCCTCTCCTACTCCATGATAAGGATCTTGTCCCAAGATTACTACCTTTACCTCGTCAAAAGGAGTCTCATTGAAAGCTCTAAAGATATCTTTTCCAGCTGGGAATACAGTATATCATGATTGAAATTCTTTGAGGAGGAAGTCCTTTATACCAGCAAAGTAAGGCTTTTGAAACTCCGAGAGAAGTACCTGCTTCCAAGATGGATCAATAGAAATCTGATCTATATTCATAATAGAGTTTGGAGAAAAAAAATAAAAAATCTGATTTCTTAGTATTGTTTTCAAGGATAGTTATTTGTTTTTTTCTTGCAAGAGGAAAAAAATAAAAAAAAACTTGCAATAAGGAAGTATTTTCGTATATAAGGGGCATTCATATTTTTATATTATTATGAATTAGGAAAAATGACAAAGAAAATGTTGGCTTCTGCTGTAGCTCTAACTGCTGTTGCTGTTTTGGCTGGATGTGGAAAGACTGAAACTCCAGAAATCATCCTTGACTCAGGAGCAAATGCTGAAATCACAACAGGAACTGTTGAAGAGATCGTAATTGATGCTGCTAGCGGAGATACTGAAACAACTATTGCTGTTGTAGAACAACCATCTGAAGTAGTTGAAGCAAACTCTGGAGTAGCTATCTACACTGGAGAAGATGCTCAAGCTGCTATGGACGCTGCTAATGCTGCTCTAGCTGCTCAACACGAAGCTCTTAAGAATGCTGGTGTTGATGTTGCTGCTGTTCAAGCTGCTCAACAAGCTGCTCTTAAAGCTACTAAATAGTTTGGTACTATAAAACGCTTGTAATCTGAAAGCAAGCAAGTATAAAAGAGAACATCTATAAAGGGTGTTCTTTTTTATTCCTCAAAAAAATATGCTACTCAGAGCATATCTACAGACAAAACATCAACTCCCAAGAAGAAAAATAATGCTGCTCATTGATAATGGGAAAATTTTCATTAACAAAGAAAAAGTAAATAACTATAAAGCCGAACTGGTTGAGAAAGACCTCCTTGAAATTCCAGATCTTAGGATTAAAGAATATATTTTATCGGATGTATCTAATACAGAAAATAAAAAACCAGATTTTATCCTTTTCAATAAACCTAAGGGATATACCTGCTCAAAAGCAGATCCTCATAATCAGATTTTTTATAGCTTATTGCCAGAAGCATTCAAAAACTACTACTATATCGGGAGACTTGATAAAGAAAGTCGCGGACTAATTTTGCTAGCAAAGAATCCATGAACTGTGCATGAATTTGAACATCCGAGCTCTAAAATTACAAAAGAATACCTTATTACTCTTAATCGCCCATTTAATCGAGAGCTAAAAAAGAAAGTTTTAGCTGGGATTTGGGAAGGAGGAGAATTTTTAAGGACACTTTCTTTACAACAAACGGGGAACTGAAAGCTGAATATTGTCTTGAATGAGGGAAAGAAAAGACATATTAGAAGAATTTTTAAGGCACTTGGCTATGAAGTTATAGATCTAAAAAGGATCCGTATTGGAGACTATGCTTTAGGAGACTTAAAGGAGTGAGAACGAAAAGTTCCTGAATCAAAGGAAAAATAAGACGGAAAATCAGTTTTTGCCTTGTTTTTTCTATAATAAAAAGAAGTGAATTCAAAAGAGCAAAATATCTTCTTGACTTTGATATGTTTTATCTGTATAGTAAAGAGAAAAATTGCAAATTTTTATTCTTTTTTGTATAAAATGGAATCAAAAAAAATACTGATTACCTGAGGTCTTGGGTATATCGGTTCGCATACCGCAGTACTTTTTGCGCAGGCTGGATATGAGCCAATTTTGATTGATAATCTCTCAAATGCACACAAAACTACTGTACTAGATGGTATCAAGGAAATTTTAGGGTATGAATTACCTTTTTTTGAGGGAGACGTGAGAGATAGTGAGTTTCTTGAGAAGCTTTTTGAAGAACATGCATTCATTGGGGTAATTCACTTTGCAGCAAAGAAAGCTGTTTCTGAGAGTTGCCATGATCCTTTTTTATACTATGAGAATAATATTAACTGAACCTTGAATCTCCTTGAGGTTATGAATACTCATAAGGTAAAAAATCTGATTTTTTCTTCTAGTGCGACGGTATATGATATTGATAGGAATATTCCACCTTTTACTGAAACAGACCGTCTCAGCGCAATAAACCCCTACGGAACAACGAAGCTTGTAACTGAGTTTTTGCTCAAGGATATGGTAGCTCATAAATGATTTTCTGCAGTTTCTCTAAGATATTTCAATCCGATTTGAGCACATCATAGTTGAAAATTAGGAGAAAATCCAAAAGGAATTCCGACCAATTTGCTTCCTTATCTTCTAAGAGTTGCAAAAAAAGAGATTGAAAAAATTAGCGTATTTGGAAATGATTATCAAACCCCTGATGGAACTTGTATTAGAGATTACATTCATATTGAGGACTTAGCTGAGGCTCATTTGAGAAGTTTTGAATGGCTACTTGAGAAAAAGCAAAAATCAGAAGATGAAGTCAGTTTTTTTGAGGTCTTTAATATTGGAACTGGGGCCGGAACTTCTGTACTTGAAATGATCATGATGACACAACAGATCATAGGCGATGAGATTAACTATGAAATCGTTGATAGAAGAGATTGAGATGTGGCTATCTCCGTAGCAAATGCATCAAAAGCAAAGCAAATTCTTTGATGGGAAGCTAAGAAATCTATCCTAGAGGGGATTCAAGATGCATGGAACTTTGTAAATAAAGAAGAGTAAGAAATTAAACTCTTTGAATAATAAAAGAATCTGACCTTTGTGTCAGTTTTTTATTCCTTTTTTCTAGCACAAATGAAGTATGAAGTAAAAACACTAAACGGGATTACCTGCATCTTTGCTCCTATGCAAGAGAGCAATTCAATTACTATTCAAATCTGAGTAAAAGCGGGTGCTATCTATGAAACAGCAGAAGAAGCTGGAATTTCTCATTTTTTGGAACACATGTTTTTTAAATGAGGGAAGAAATGGACAACTCCAAAAGCTGTTGCCACAGCAATGGACAAGATCTGAGCTGAATTTAATGCACGAACTGGGCAACATAGAACTGCTTATTATATCAAGTCTGCTCCTCATTTTGCAACACAATGAGTAGAACTCCTTGCTGATATGTTGATAGATGCACAGTTTCCACAGGCTGAACTTGAAAGGGAAAAAGGTGTAGTGATTCAGGAGTTAAAAAGATATCAAGATGAGCCAGCTCGCCTTCGCGATGATATGTGGAGACACTTTTTCTTTTGAAAAGGAAATTATGGAAGACCAATTATTGGGTACGAGGAAACAATCAACAACTTTAATGCACAAGCCCTTTTCGACTATAAGAAAGCATTATATACAAAGGATAACCTGATCATCACTATCGCTGGAAAAATTCTTGATCAGGAGCAACTTGAGTCTATGATCACTGAACTCTTTTCTTCTCTACCTGAGAAAAAAGAAAGAGAGAAACCTGAATTTTCACGAAATCTACCATTAGAAAAATCTGATTTTTTCAAAAAATGAACTGAACAAAATCATCTCATCATCTCAATGCCAGGTTTAAATGGGCTAGAAGAAAAGAGAGAGGCTGCAAGTGTGCTTTGTACTATTCTTTGAGGGAATATGTCTTCAAGACTTTTTCAGAACATTAGAGAAAAACTAGGTCTCTGCTACTCTATTAGAGCCTGACACGCTTGTGTAAAGGAATTCTGATATTTTTGGATTCGTACTGGATTAGATAAGAAAAAGTTCGAGTTTGGAGTAGATAAAATCCATGAAGAGATTGACCATTTCATTAAAGAAGGATTTAGTGATGAGGAACTGGAAAACGCAAAAAACTATCTCATTGGAGGGGTTCAAATGGGAATCGAAAGTTCGGATGAGATGGCAGATTTCCTCGAACATCAGTATTTAACCTATGGAGAGATTAAGACGCTTGATGATATCTTGGAAAAATATCAGCAGGTCACTAGAGAGGAAGTTGAATCACTGTTTCCATACTTACAGAGAGATAAAAGATGGAGCTATCATATTGAGTAAATCAAGAGATTTAGTAACAACGAGAAACTATCAGAAGAAAATATCAAAAAAATCTGACTTTTGAAGTCAGATTTTTTATTTTCATTGTTTTATAAGCTTACATTGTGATATACTTGATCAACATCTTCATCATCATTTAAAGCTTCGAGAATGCGTTCAAATATCTCAACATCCTCCCCGGTCAAACTAACCTGGTTTTCAGCAAAGAAATGGATATCTGCTTCTGTAATATGATAACCAAGTTCTGCTATAGCTTTTCTCACAGTTATGAAATCAGCCTTTGAAGTATATACCTCAGCTGAACCTTCCTCAATACTCTCATCTTCAATAGGGAGCTCCATAACCTGCATTTCCAACTCTTCAGGATCAAAAGGAGTAATCTTTTCTAATTGTCTTCCTTTGTCCTCTACGATTTCAGACTTCCCATCTATTAGGATTAGCCCTTGCTCTTTAAACTGCCAAGCAACAGCTCCAATTTCTGCCATAGAACCTCCAGCCTTTTGAAGTGCTGTTCTCACTGCTTGAGATGTTCTATTGGTATTTGAAGTTACCGTCTTGATCAAGAAGGCTGAACCATTTGGTCCGTATCCTTCATAGAATACTTCCTTCATTTCCTCTCCTTCAAGTTGTCCAGATCCTTTGAGAATTGCCCTTTCAATAACATCCTTTGGAAGCCCATTATATCTTGCCTTTTCTAGAATCATTTCCAAAGAAGGATTCATTTTTGGATCAGCTCAGTTTTTAGCCGCCATCTGAATCTTTTTACCAATGATACTGTAAATTCTAGATTTTGCAGCATCTCATGATGCCTTTCTCGCTGCAATACTATGCCATCTTCACATTGTGATTTTACAAAAAAATTAAAATTCAGGTTTTTTATATTCTTTTTCTCTCTTTTTTCCAGCAGTTTTTTTGATTTTTATTGTAAAAAATAGAAAAAAGAAAATCAGATTTTTTGTATTTCGACTTGCTTTTATCTATGGTTTGGGTATTTGTAGAGATATTTACTTAGAGATTTTTGATGAAAAAAAGGATAATTCTCTTGCTACTTAGTTCATTTTTTCTGATTTGAGGATCAGTTTTACTGAGTTTTTTCTCGCATTCTCAAAAAGAATTCATAGACCAGATCATCTCTAGCATCTCATCAGAAAAAAAACCTGATCCTAGTGTCGAATTCATTTTTTGATGAGATATTATGCTTGCTAGAGGCATTGATTTTTGGGCTAAAAAAGAAGGCTATGATCGCATCTTCACCGGCGATAATTATAATCCATTTCATCAGTTTCCATGTTATCTTTCAGGAGAGTGTATTTTATTTGCAAACCTAGAAAGCCAATTTTCAAAAAAAGCAAATGAAAAAGTTGAAAATACCTTTCTATTTCGTGCAAATACAGAGAATATCAAAACACTTTTAGATCTTCAAGGAGACAATCAGCTTTTATTGTCTTTGGCAAATAACCATACGAGTAATGCTGGCGGAGAAGGAGTTCGCACGACCAGAGCCACCCTACATCAGCATGGAATCTGATTTTTTGGTGCGGGGAATACTACTGGCGATGCTCAGAATCGATACACCACAGAAAAGAACTGACTAAAACTGTGTCTTCAGGCATATTCTTATGATGGGAATACAAATATCTACGGTGGGGAGCGACTCTCCTGGAATCCCAATAATCTTGCCTTGATGACCTGAGATTTAACGGAGATGCAGGATCAGGGCTGTGATGTAAAAATCCTTTCCATTCATCGAGGAGCCGAATATCATCAAAATCCAAATCAGGCACAAATCAAGCTAGCTCATGCCTTAGTAGATGCTGGAGCTGATATTATTATCGGGAATCACTCTCATATTCCATGAAAATTTGAAATTTATCAAGGTAAACCTATATTTTATTCACTCGGTAATCTCCTCTTTGATCAGGATCGAGGTATGAGGGCAAAAGATCCAGGCTATGATTATATTTGGGATTATGAGCTCAAAAAAAGGACTGTTCCTACCTATATTCCTCTCCTAGCTGGAGTAAAAATCACAAAAAGCCTGACCTGAATAACTATCTCTCAACCAGAACTTAAAATGTCTCGTGTCAAAAAAGGAATTTTTTATCCGATCGATGAGGAAACTTTCTCTGGAGTACTCCATCAGATCGCACCGAGTGAGTATCGAGGATCTTGAGAAAATAACTTGCAAGTTAGCATCTAAAAGCTATAGTAAAATACAATAAAAATCTGGTTTTTTTATCTTTTGAAGCCTGTAGATGAAAATTGAGAATCCAGAACAGATGCATGAATATGGGAAAACTCTTGCACAGCAGCATAACATACTCTTGCTCGAATGAGAGCTCTGAGCTGGGAAAACGACCCTTATTAAGGGATTTGCAGAGGGACTCGGTATCGATCCAAACCTCGTCCAGAGCCCAACCTATGCATACCTCAATACCTATGCTGATAAACTCCTTCATATAGACATGTATAGACTTAAAAGTTTTGAAGAACTGATTGAAAAAGGGATCTTAAATCAGATTTCTGAATTTGAGACCGTAGTTATTGAACGGCCAAAATGGATTGATCAGTTAGATTTAGATACTTATCTCCATATCAAAATTCATAAGCTCTCAGCAGAGCTCAGAGAAATCGAGCTCCTTAACTAATTTAATTTATTTTTTTATTTGGATGTCAAAGACGATACTTTATCTCTTAGATTATTATCTTCCGCATGCTTGAGGAGTAGAGACAGTCTTTGAGCAGATCATCTCTCGCAGTGTAGGAAAGGGATATCAGGTTATTGTCTTGACTTCACTCTATGATCCAAAACTCAAAAAACTTGAAAAGCAGGATAATCTCAAGATTATCAGAACTGGGAAATGAAGAAAATCGTTTATTCGAAGTAGCTTTTGGACAGGAAGAAAACTCCTAAAAAGAGAGAAAATTGACTTCATCCATACCAGTACCTATTGAGGAGCGATTCCTGCTTCTCTTCTTGGGATGTTGTTTAAGAAAAAGGTTTTGATCACTGTACACGAGATCTTTGGACAGCTCTGGAAACAGTACAAACCATGGCGATCAGCTCGAGTCTATCAGGTTTTTGAATGGCTTATTTTCCAGCTTCCATACTCAATGTATCACTGTGTTTCATTGTATACGCTCAATAGTCTAAGGATTGCCTACTGAATTGCTGATGAAAAACTTAGACTCATTTATAATGGAGTTGATCATAATTTTTGGGATAGATCAAAAGTCTCAGCTGCCGAAAAAAATACCATCAGAGAAAAATATCAGCTTTGAACTTATTTTTCGCTCCTCTATTTTTGACATACAGGGATTTCTAAAGGGATCGATACCCTTTTAGAAGCGGTTCCTGAACTTCTAGCACAATCAGAAGATCTTCAGCTGATCTTCAATTTTATTCCAGCACAAAGAGATACCGAGATAAAAAGCAGACTTTCTTCTCTTTTAGAAAAGCTCCCTCCTGAAGCTGCAAAACGCGTTAAAATATACAATGGACTACCAAAATCAGAATTAAGAGCTCTTGTTTCCCAAGTTGATGGAGTGATTGCTCCTTCGCTGTCTGAAGGTTTCTGATCTGTGCATACCGAAACACTAGCGCTTGGTACACCGCTTATCACAACTGCTATCAGCTCACTCCCAGAAGTCACTGGCGGGAAAACGATTATGATGAGACCTTGAGACAAAGCGAGCCTACTCTCTGCTGCCCAAAAACTGAAAAAATCTGAATATACAAACCTACCTGAGAAATTTTTTGATTGGGAAAAGCAGTATGCAGAAATTGAGCTTTTGTATCAAAATATGAGTTAAAAGAGCTTATTTTATCGTTTACTCCTCGCTTTAATAGAGTTGACTTTAAGATGAGAATTGATAAGATGGGGTGTGCTTTATTTGCAATATTTTGTTGTTGTGCTCAAGAAGAAAGAAAGATTAGAGGGGAAAGAAGTCAGATTTTTGACGAGGAAGAGACAATCGTTTGTGCGTGGGATTTTTTTGATTTTTTATTGTGCTCAGTATCCCAACCGCGATTATCATCAGATTTCTTTTCATATTCCATTAGCACTCTCAAAAAGAGCTGTCATTAGACATCAGATCAAGAGGATATTGATTGCTTCCTATGAAGAATTTATCAAACAGCAACCATGAAATACTAACTACTCAAAGTGTTTTGTAATGTTTCAAAAATCAAAGCTAGATCCGCTCATCACTCTCTTAGAAAAAAAAGATAAAAGTCAGATAAAAACGTATCTTTCAACCGAATTTCAATCAGTATTTAGTTCCTTTTTGCATAGCCAATGAAAAAAATCTCAGAACAAGAGCTCCTAGATAGCCTTGAGTTTTCAAAAGAGAAAGACCAAGTAGCAAACGAGAAATTTCCTGATAAAATTCCAGAGAAAAACTTAAGTAATGAATCTTCTCAGGAGAATTTTCCAGGTAGTATGCCAACCAAAAGTATGGTAAGGTTTTGGCTTATTGGTGCTAGTTTTGTGCTCGTTGGATATCTTTTTTATCAGTCTCTTGATATCATTTATTTGCTGATTGCTGCACTGATTATCTCAATTTCTAGTGAAGGACTGATTGTATCTTTGCAAAAGAGGGTTAAAAATAGAGGTTTAGCTATTGGGATCAGTTATTTTTTGATTCTTTTGTTTGTATTTTCTGGAATCTTTCTAGTAATTCCATTTCTGATCACGCAGATTTCACTTTTGATCACTCGAATATCTGGAACAGCAAAAGAACTTCAGACTTTTGTCCTTGGTAATACTCGGCCTGATGCTATAAATACTATTACTTGGCTTCCATCAGCGGTAAAACAATATCTTATCGAAAATTGGGCAAGCTTTAACTGGGCTAATAGCGATTTCCAATCTTCTATTCTCAGTTCTCTAAATACGCTTCTTGATAATTCTACAAAATATTTAAGACAGTTCTCATCAAGTATATTCTCTGTAGTCTGAGGATTTCTAGGGGTTATAACTAATCTTACGATTGTTTTTACCCTAGCAGTCTTCTTCTCAATTGAGAAAAAATATCTGATTGGTCTCTTCTTAAAAGGGAAAAAAGACCTGCAAAAGCAGAAAGTTCAAGCAAAAATTGACTATGTATACGAAAAACTTTCACTTTGGCTTAAGGCAAGGATTTTCCTTTCTGTCTTTGTAATTATTGCGATGTATGCAGCACTTTGGATCATGAAGCGATGCGGACTTGAGATCCCTAATATGCTCTCGATTTCCCTCATTACTGGATTAATGGATATTATTCCGTATATTGGACCTATCTTTTCAATTATTCCGTTGCTTGTACTGGCTTTGATTTATCATGGTTTCTGGGGAATGATTATCGCCGGAGCTGTCTTCTTTGCTATCCAATGGGTACAAAATAATGTAATTACACCACTTTTGATGGAAAAACAACTTGGAGTAAACTCAGCTCTCCT